>Ga0209181_10003764_pt1 | contig 23084 bp, 22 predicted proteins | sample MAT05_FD_187208 | JGI IMG/M metagenome (GOLD analysis project Ga0209181, IMG submission 187208) | Freshwater microbial communities from Lake Fryxell liftoff mats and glacier meltwater in Antarctica - MAT-05 (SPAdes) (version 2) | ecosystem: Environmental > Aquatic > Freshwater > Ice > Liftoff...
GCGGCCCCGATGCCGGAGCTGCGGAGATCGGCTGCGTCTGGGCTTTGCAAGGCCGAGGTTTGAGGCCACGTCGCCCGGGAAAACCCGAAGGCAAGCGCTACGAACGACACCCTTTGGGGCTGCGATCAGTGTTCAACGGGCTGGTGCCGCGCCCAACAACCACGCGGGTGCGTGTCCGAGAGCTCGGCGGGGGGTGTTCTGGGAGAAAAAAGGGCGTTTGAAAAGCCTATCCCCTCAAGATAGGTCCGCGATGGTATTGCCATGCCCCGTCTCTTCCTACACTCACCCGCAACTTCCAACTTCACCGATCAGCATGCGCTTTTTCTCGTACCGCGATCGGCCGGTTCATCTGGGGCCTTACCCTCTGGAGCGGCTTGCGCGCCAGCCCAAGGCCGATCTTTCCGCAGTGCCCGACTTCGAGCGGGTGTCGTTCGACGATCCGCGGCCGGAATCGCTGAGCCATGCGATGGCACGTTTCATCGGCATGTTCGACGTCATTCGCGATGGCACCGTCGGGCTCGCCGAGGCCGAGATTCCCGAAGGTCCCCAAGAGCGAGCCGACCACCTCAAAGCAGCCGGCTACTTCTTCGATGCTTCGATGATGGGCATGTGCGCGTTGCCGGGGAGCGCGCGGCTTGCAGAACCGATCCGCAATCCGCTGGTCCGCACACTGGCAGCAGAACTGGAGCAGAGCCAGCCCAAGAGCTTTGCTGCAGGCATCGACATGATCATGGCCGATGTTCTGGATTCGGCCAGAACCACGCATGGACCTATCGACCATCATCAGCACGCCATCGTCATCCTGATCGAATACCCGCGCGATCCCGGCGCCGAGGAGATCGGTGCGGAGTGGATCGTCGGCACGCAGGCCCAGCGGGCCGCAACGTTGGCGGCACAGACGGCTGTTCTGCTGTCCACCTACCTGCGCATGCTCGGCCACTCGGCACGATCGCATACCGCCACGTGCACCGACGTGCACCTGGGCAAGCTCGCAGTGGCGGCGGGCCTCGCTGAAGCCGTGCAGCACAACGGCAGCGTCGAGTTGATCAACCCCTACCTGGGCACACGCTATGGGCTTGCGGTGGTCACAACCTCGCTGGCGCTGGCGCACGACATGCCGTTGGCGCCGGGGCGGTTTGCCGCGCGTGTGCGATCGCACGGCCCCGCGTGGTGGGTCGGCAAGGGCACCCTGAAAAGCGCGCTGTTTCGTGAGCCTTACCAGCGGCGTGAATTCCACATGGGCCCGCAACCCTTCGAAAAGCTCAAGCGGCGCGATGAACCGACCACCTTCATCGACCATGAGCGCGTGCCTCGATTCCCCAAACGAGCGGACTTCTTTGCCCGGATCCTGTTCGGCGACATGGGCAAAAACGTCCAGGAAGCGGCCAAGAACGCCAACTACGTGATGAAAAGCCCCATCGGCGCCTGCGCCCGGCGTGCGCTCGGGGCGCTGCTGCTGTTGCAGTTCGGCGAGGCCCGCGGGCCGGTGTCTGCCAGCACAGCAAACGCCCGGCGCAACACCGACAACCTCAAGGCTGCTTCGTACTATCTGGGCTGCGACGCGGTGGGGCTGTGCGCGATACCGCAGTGGGCCTATTACTCGCACGACGCCGGCGGCAACCCACTGCCTGCGTATCACCCCAATGCGGTCAACATGCTGCTGGACCAGGGTCACGAAACCATGGAAGGCTGCAGTGGTGACGACTGGATCTCGGTGGCGCAAAGCATGCGGGCTTATCTGCGCTTTTCGATGATCGGCGGCATCGTCGCCGAACAGGTCAGGCGCTTGGGCTACTCGGCGCGCGTGCATACCGTCGTTGACGGCGACGTGCTTCAGCCGCCGCTGCTGCTGCTGTCCGGACTGGGCGAGGTCAGCCGCATCGGCGAGGTCATCCTCAATCCCTTCCTGGGGCCGCGTCTCAAGTCCGGCGCGGTGACGACGGACATGCCGGTCAATTACGACAAGCCGATCGACTTCGGTTTGCAGACCTTTTGCGAAGGTTGCAACAAGTGCGCGCGGGAATGCCCGTCGGGTGCGATCACGGCCGGCCCCAAGGTCATGTACAACGGCTACGAGATCTGGAAGTCCGACGCTGAAAAGTGCGCCCGTTACCGGATCACCAACCAGGCCGGCGGCATGTGCGGACGCTGCATGAAAACCTGCCCCTGGAATCTGGAGGGCCTGTTCGCCGACGACGCCTTTCGCTGGGCGGCAATGAACTTCCCGCGACAGGCCAAATTGCTCGCCGAACTCGACGACCGCTTGGACCGCGGATCCATCAATGTCGTCAAGAAGTGGTGGTGGGATATCGAACTGGAGCCGCGCACTGGGCGTTATGTGCGCGCCAGGTTGACCAACGCTCGCGGGCTGAACAAAGACCTGAATCTCAAGCACGAAGACCAGACCCTTGCGGTCTACCCTGCCGACAAGATGCCGCCGCCCTATCCGGTCGCCTTCCCGATCAACCGGGAAGAGGGCATAGAGCGCTACAAGTCGCTGCTGACGCCGGCCCAACACCGCGCCCGCATTGCAGCGGGACTGACAGACGACCTCGTACCGCAGTTCCGTATTCCCGAAGGTGAACCACCGGTCTTCCCCGTGATCCTGAAACTGCGCCAGGAGATGACGACCGACATTGCCCGGTACGAGTTCGTGGCACCCGATGGCGAACAGCTGCCGCCGTTTGAAGCCGGAGCGCACATCGACGTGGTGATCGCGCCGGAATACCTGCGCCAGTTCAGCTTGGCAGGGGACCCCGCCGACCGCGGCAAATACGTGCTGGGTGTGCAGCGTGAAGCTCAGGGCCGCGGCGGCTCCATGCTCATGCACAGGGCATTTCGCGAAGGCAAGCGTGTCTTCGTGTCACGCCCGACGAATCATTTTCCGCTGGCCGAAGGCGCAACGCACAGCCTGCTGCTGGCGGGCGGCATCGGCGTGACACCGATGATCACCATGGCCCATACGCTGCACCGGCAAGGCGCTTCTTTCGAGTTCCACTACAGCAGCGTGAGCCGTGCCTCCGCTGGGTTTGTGCCAGACCTCGAGCAGGCCCCGTGGGCGGGTCGAGTGCACTTTCATTTCAAGGACCAGGGTGGTCGTGCCGACCTGGCGCAGGTCATTCCGCTCTACGCGCCCGGCATGCATCTTTACACCTGTGGGTCAGCGCGCTACATGGATGGTGTGTTCCAGGCGGCGCAGGCCAAAGTTTGGCCTGAAGACGCGTTGCATCGCGAATTCTTCAGCGTTCCGGAAGCGCCTGCCTACGTCAACAAGCCTTTTCGCCTGCAGCTCTCGGCAAGCGGAAAAATGCTAACCGTAGGCGCCGATCAACGCGCCACCGACGCCTTAGCGCTGGCCGGCATCCACATCGACATGAAATGTTCGGACGGCATTTGCGGGGTCTGCGCAACGCCGTACGAGTCGGGCGATATTGAGCACAGGGATTACGTGCTGAGTGCCCGTGACCGTCAGCAACGGGTGGTGCTTTGCTGTTCCCGCGCCAGTGCCGAAAACGGCGTCATCGCACTGCCGCTTTGATCGAACGATCCCAAGGAGACCAGATGAGCATGTTTCGCAGACGCTTCCTCGGCGCCCTGGCGCTCCCAGCGCTGCTGCCGGTCAGGGTGGCGGCGCAGTCCAGCGCTTATCCGCAAAGGCCGATCAGGTTGGTGATTCCGTTTCCGGGCGGGTTTACCGACGTGCTGGCGCGCCTGCTCGGCCAGAAGATGAGCGAAGGCTTGGGACAGCCCATTGTGGTGGAGCAAAAGCCCGGCGGCAGCGGTCAGATCGGCGCGGCTGAAGTGCTCAGGGCCCCGGCTGACGGCTACACGCTTTTCATGATTCACATCGGCACGCACGCGGTGAATCAGCATTTGTTGCCCAAGCTCAGCTACGACGCTGAAAAGGACTTCTTTCCGATTACCGAGGTTGCGCGGGTGCCCAATCTGCTGGAGGTCAGCCCCACATTGCCGGTCCGCACGGTGGCTGAGCTGGTGGCATTTGCCAAGACACAGCCCGGTGGATTGTTCTGTGCCTCGCCTGGCAATGGCAGTTCGGGTCACCTGGCGGCAGCCCTGTTCAAGGCGGCTGCCGGCGTCGAGATCCAGCACGTGCCCTACAAAGGCACCACCGAGGCCCTGCAGGACCTCGCAACCGGCAGGGTGCACATGATGTTCGACACCCTGGCGCAGGGCGGCGGGCTGGCGCGGGCGGGCAAGGTGCGCGGGCTGGCGGTAACCAGCCCACAGCGGCATCCGTCGTATCCGGAATTCCCCACCATGATCGAAGCCGGCTTTGCCGGCTGGAACACCGGACCGTGGTTCGGCCTGGCCGTCCGCTCCGGAACGCCCGACGAGATCGTCCGCCGCATCCAGGCCGAAGCTGCCAAGGCGCTCGCCACAACCGCGCTCAGAGACCGCCTGGTCGAGCTCGGCGCGACGCCGACCGCCAGCACCCCCGAGGAATTTGCCGCGTTCATCAAGTCCGAATCGGCGCGCTGGGGCAAGATCGTTCGCACACTGGGTATCACGGCCGAATAACGGGCTGTGGTTATTTTGAGTGGCCAACCGGGCCTGGGGATCCAGCGCTCAGCCGTGTTTGTGCGTCCGCCAAAGATGCCTTCGAGGTGGCGTCGAATTAGGGCGACAGCCAGGCCCGACATTGGAGCGCATGACGCACGTGCACCAGTCCCGCTATTTGCTCACTGCAGACCCGGGCACCAAGGATTTCAACAGCGGCGAAAAACAGGATCTGAGATTTTTCATCCACCGAGGAGACAACAATGAACACATTGAAAATTGCTTTTGTGGGTCTGCTGGCCGCCCACGCCGTCACCGACACATTTGCGCAAAGCGGCGTGAGATCCTCCGTTAGCCTTTACGGTCGCGTTGACGCGTCTTTGAATTTGCACCGTTTCTCGGCAAACGCCGGGCAGCCCGGTTTCAGCGCCACGTACCTCTCCAGCGACACATCTCGTTGGGGCGTCCGAGGCTCAGAAGACCTCGGGGGAGGCATGAGCGCCTATTTCAAGTTGGAGCACGGCTTCAATGTAGACACCGGTTCGGCCTCAAGTCCAATCGCATTCTTCAACCGGGAAAGCATCGTCGGGCTCAGCCATCGTTCGCTGGGATCGATTCAACTCGGTAGCCAGTTCACACCCAGCATCTGGCTCACGAGCAAGATCGATCCATTCCAGCGCGGTAACGGCGGCGCGATCCTCACACTGTTCCAACAAGGGGGCGCCGCAGGGGCTCGGGGCTACCCTTCGCAGCAGAACAACGCGGCGCAGTACATCAGTCCGCTAATTGGCGGCCTTCTTGTTCGCGCCATGATTGCGGCTAAAGAGGGGCAGCCGCCCTTGGGAAATCCTCGGGCCTTGAGTGTGGACTTCACGCGGGATCGCCTGTTCGTCGGCGTTGTCGCTGAACGCGCGACCAGCATCGGCAGCGCCGTGGGGCAGCCGGCGCGCGCAACGGCTACCAACACGGCCGCGCTGCTGGGCGCCACCTATCGTTTCGACGGGTTCAAGCTGCATGGCATGCTGATCAAGAACCGAATCGACGGAACCACCGGCATGCGCGGCGGCATGGTTGGAGTCAGTGTGCCGGCAGGAGCCGGCGAAATCCAGGCCACCTATCAGCGGCGCGACGTGGACGACGCTGCGAACTCGGATGCGAGCTTGGTTGCCGTGCAGTACATGCACGCACTGTCCAAGCGCACCTCGGTTTACGTGGGGACGGCCCGCCAGCGCAACGATGGAGCGGCTGCATTCGGTATCTGGCCAAGCCGCCTCGACCAGGGCACCGCCGGCGTGCCGCGCGCTGGCGGTGATGTGACGGCCTTGCAGACGGGTATACGGCACCTGTTCTGAAGGTGTCCGCTGAGAGTGTCGCGGCGTGGCGCCCGAAATTGGCAAGAACGGGCTCAGCTGGGTTTGGCGTACTGAGTCGCCGTACCCACACCCGCCGATGAAGCGCTGCAGGCGCCACTGCGCAAGATCATCGGCCGCTTGATGAAGTTGCTGACCCGGCGCGGCGTGCTCGTCGAGGAGGACTGGTCGAGCGACTTGGCCGATGGCGATGATGCCGACCATGGCGTCGCTCAGGTCCTGCGCCAGCGGCCCGACGTTGACCTGCGCACCTTCGCTGGGCCCGGCATGGCTTCAGTCTTGAGCGATCTTGCGTTCCTGGATGATCTTCGCGTAGCGCGTCGCATCGGCCTTGATCAAGTCGCCGAAGGCCCGCGGGCTCATCGTGGTGGGCTCGGCGCCGAGGCTGCGGATGGCCTCCATCACGGGCGCCGTGCCCATCGCGCGGTTGATCTCGCGGTTCATGCGCTCGATGACGTCGGCCGGTGTGCCCGCCGGGGCCCAAAAGCCGTGCGTGGTGCCAGCATCGAAGCCCTTGAGGCCCAGTTCGTCGAGTGTCGGCGCATCGGGAAACAGGCTGGTGCGTTTGGGCGAACCCACGGCCAGCAGGCGCAGCCGACCCGAGCGCACATGAGGGAAGGCGATGCCGGGGTCGAACAGGTAGTCGACACTGCCGCCCAGCAGGTCTTGGAGCGCACCGCCCGAACCGCGGTAGGGGATGTGCACGGTGAAGATACCGGCCTGCGACTTCATCATCTCGCCGGCGATGTGCGGACTGGTGCCGTTGCCGGGACTGCCATAGCTCAGGCGCCCCGGGTTGCGTTTGGCGTGCGCGATGAACTCGGCGTAGGTCTTGTACGGTGCGTCCGAGCGCACCACCAGAAACACCTCGAGCCGTGCGCCCGCAGCCATCGGCACCAGATCCTTGGCCGGGTCGTAGGGCATCTTCGGCGTCAGCAGCGGCAGGATCGAAGCCGCACTGCCGCTGCTGCACAGGAAGGTGTAGCCGTCAGCCGGGCTCTTGGCCGCCAGATCGGAGCCGATCATGCCGCCGGCACCGCCGCGGTTGTCGATCACGATCTGCTGGCCGATCGCCGTGGACACCGACGGGCAGATGGCGCGTGCCACCGCATCGGGCGTGCCGCCGGCAGGGAAGTTGACGATCATGCGGATCGCCTTGGCCGATGGCCAGGCCGGGGTTTGAGCGCGGGCGGGCAAGGCGGCCAGACCGGCCAGCGTAAGGCCGGCTCCTACGAGGCGGCGGCGGCTCGGCGAGAAGTGTTCGTTCATGCAGTGGACTCCTGTGTGTCGTGTTCAACATCGTTATTAAAACGGATAGTGCCGGTCACCCGTCTGCATCGTGATCCAGCGAAGCCGTTGGAGGGCGTGCCGCCCGCCGACATGCGGTCCCAGTGCAGCAGCGTGGCGGCCAATTCGACCGAGCTGAACAGGATCGACGTGATGATGATGTGAGGCTGATGGTCGCGAGCGACATCAGGCCGAAAATCACCTCCCATCTGAGGGAAGTAGGTTGAATCGGCCGACGCCGTGGCGACTCGCCGCATTGACCTCAGCCACCGTAGACCGAAGGAAAAGTGGTTCTTCCGCAGTTTGTGTGACGCTTCGACCTCTGGCCATGCAGGGCCAGACCTACATGGCCGACGACGGATCAGGGCCCCCGCTGCGATGGCAAGTTGCACGCCGGCATCTTGCCGGAGATGCCTCGCGCCAATACCTTGCCTCCATCCATGAACCGGCGCAATTCCAACTGTCCTGTGGCGAGCCCGTATTCGATCACCAGGTGGCTGTTGAGCGGCACCCAGGCGGTGCCGACTTTTAACGCGCTGGCCAGCGGCGCGCCGCTGACGGCGTCGTTGATGCTGCTCAAGCTGCCCACGCGCACTTCATCAGCGCCGGCTTTGCTGGCCGCGACCACGAAGTAGCCGGTCGTCTCGACGCCCGCAGAGTCCATGGCACAGCCGGAGAGTGTGTCCTGATGGGCCGGCAGCAGCTTCCTGCCTTGCGGTGTCTCGATCCACAGTTCCGGGGTCCACGCGACGGCTGCGTCGATGGGCGCTGTCAGATAAACGGCCAGGTATTTGGCGCCGGCGGTAGCTGCGGCACGCGGGAACCAGATGTCCAGTTCGACCGGTATCCCCACGTACCACGACTGGGATCGTTTGTCGGGCTTCACGCCCGCAGTCTCGCCGCACAGGCCGAGCGTCGGTGTGGTGCTCAGAAACAAGGCAAGCAAACCGACCCGGCTGCGAATGTTCATCCTCGGCCCTTTGCGTCTGCGCACCGCGCCGAGTGCGGGAAGTCGACGGTCTCGAAAGAGGTGATCCACATCAGCCCGCCGTATTCGAAGGGCACCAGTTTGAGCAGCCCCAGGCTGACGCCGTATTCGATGACCAAATGGTTGTTCAGGGGCACCCATGCCGGGCCGAGGCGAATCTCCTGGACCAGGGGGGCGCCGGGAAAACTGCGTTTCGGGTCCGCAATCGGCATCGCTCGAACTCGCACGTTCGCATCGGTTCCTTTGGGACCCTGCACGACGAATACGCCCCTGGCGTCACGCGGCTGCGACTTGGACGCGACGCACACCACGGTGTCGATGTGGGCCGGCAGAAACATCTCGCCGCGAGGCGTCTTCACCAATCGCTCTGGCCCGTGCGGCACGTCGTTGTTGATGGGCGCGCTGAGATAGACGGTGAGGTCGGGAATCCGCGGGCTCGGCGCGCTGGGTCCATCACCGCCGTAGCTCGGCGGCGTGCGGGCGTTAAGGACGATCGGCATGCCCAGGTACCAGCCAGGCACGGCCTTGTTTTGGGCAGCGCCCGGCGGCGTAGCACCCCAGGTGTTCGACGCGCAGACCGTGAATTGCGCCAGCACTGCGCCAGCGGCAAGTAGGACCCGTGTTTTTGTGATCATCTTCAGAACTCGTAGTGGAGGTCGACGCCGACGGAGCGAGGCCGGATCATGTTCACCGTCGGCGGCGATGCGCCGCCGAGATCGGTTGCGAACGTGACGCCTGCGCGATTGGCGATATTGCGGGCGTACAGATCGACGCCGAAGCGCTCGCTGAATGACCAGCCGAGGCGGGCGTTCAGCACGCTGTAACCCCCGATCGCCACCGGTGACCCGTTCGGGTACCGCGGCTGCCCGGTGGCGGGATCGACGGCGTGGAAATCCGCCGGCGCGCCCTTCATGTCGCCCACGTAGTTCCAGTCCAGACGAATGTACGAGGGCTGCTTTCCCGCGGTGATGTTGAACTCGACGCCGACATTGCCCATCAGGCGCGGTGTCATCTGGATCGTGTCGCCTTCCCTGGCGCCGAAGTTGGCGGCGTTGGCCACCCACTTGGGATCGATCCGGGTGTAGCGCGCGTCGGTATAGCTGCCCGCGAAATCGACCTTCCAGCGCTTGGACACGCGCGCCGCGATCTTCAACTCGGCGCCTTGCGACTTCGCGTCGCCGACGTTGGCGATCGCCGTGTAAGGGCAGAACTGGCCGCTCGGGTCGAGAAAGACGCTGCCCTGGATGTCCTTCCAGCGCGTGAGGAAGATCGCCGCGTTCACATGCACGCTGCGTTCGGCCAGAACGAGACTCGTGCCCAGCTCGTGGTTCCAGACGGTGTCGGACTTGGACGACGGTACGCCCGTTTCGGGGTAGCCCAGGCCGACCAGGCTCGCGCCGCAAAGCGAAGGCGGCGTCGGCACGTTGACGACCCCGGTGCGGTAGCCCTTTGCGACCGTTGCGTAATAGGTGCTGTCCTTGGCCGGGGTCCACGTCAGCTGGTACTTGGGCGTGAACACACTTTCGCTGTGGCTGCCTGACGCCGAATACGGCGCGCCGGGCTGTCCGGGGCCGGGGGCTACGTTGAACAACACACCCGATTGGGTCGATACGAAGTCCTGCGTCAGCCGGAACGACCGGAAGCTGATCGCCGCGTTCCAGGCGTCGGTGAACTGGTATTTCAGCTCGCCGAAGCCGGCCACTTGCTCGTCTTTGTAGCGTGCATCGAGCCGTCCGGGATAGCTGCTTCCCGACGGCGGGGCGCCGAACATTGCGCGTACCGCGTTTCGGGCGTCGGCGAAGATGTTCAAGCCACTGTTGTCCTCCAGACGCAAGGCAAAGTCCTGATCGGTGCGGTTCCAGAACAGGCCGGCCAGCCACTGAAGCTTGCCTGCATCGGCCGACGCGACACGCAGTTCCTGGGTCAGGCTCGTGGGTGCGTCGCGCTTGGCTGAATTCATCGGCAGCACGTTGGGATAACCGAAGAAGGCCGGAATCTCGCTGAAGTCGTTCGACAGATCGGTCCTTCGCTTCCATCGCGAAGTTGACGATGTGAGAGTCACCGAGTCGAAGTCATAGGTGACGACCGCGCTTGCCAGGTCGAGCCGGTCTCGGCCCGGCGAAGCACCCGTGTCGTTGTGCTGGTAGCGGCTCAGGTCTGAGACTCCGGGGACCAGCTCGGCGTAGCTCGCGCCTGCCCACTTTTTGCGTTCGGAAAATAGCATCAGGTCCACCCGCAAGCGGTCCGACGGTTGCACACGAACTTGCGCGCGAAGGCCCTGAATATCGACAGCGTTCACGTTGTCGTGCTGGTTGGGCGGCGCGCGATAGGCCCGCTGCTCAGGCGTCAGGCCGGGGATCGGCAGCGGCGGAGGGTTCTGGCCGGGACCCGGCGGCAGGCGAAGCTGCAATGAGCCGATCGGGGGTCCGCCTGCATAGACGTTGTCGTAGTAGCCGCCGACGCGCGCGTCGTAAACCACCAGCCGGGCGGCTGCCGTCTGTCCTAGCGGAATGTTGAGGCGGGCCTGGACATCGCGGTCGGTCGAGCCTTGTTTCAAACGGGCGCCACCCAGCAGGCCACCGCCTTCCCAACGGCCCAGCCTGGGCGCCGTTGGCACGTATTTCACGGCGCCACCGAGGGAGTTGGCGCCATAGAGCTGGCCCTGAGGGCCGTTCAGCACTTCAATGCGCTCCATGTCAACGACGCGAAAGTCGTAGCTTGAATTGGCATTGCGCCCGGTGTGCACCACGGGCACCTCACCCAGGTACACCGCCACCGTCGGCGACAGTTGAATCGTGCCGGTGCCGATACCTCGAATCTTGAGCTCGTTGCCGAAGCCCCCGCTCTCGGTGAACGCCACCGAGGCGACGCTGGACGCATAGTCCGCTAACGAAAGCACGCTGCGCTGGCGCAAGTCCTGCGCCGTCAAGGCAGTGATCGACATCGGCACGTCGCTCAGCAACTCGGCCCGCCGCTGGGCGGTGACGATCACCGATGGCAGCTGCGCATCTGACAAGGCGGCGTCGGCGACAGTGGGCTGGGCCAGCACCGACGACACCGAAGTCAGCGAGACGGCGCCGCCGACTGCGCCGATCCAGCGGCGCACGAGTCTCTTTCTGTGATGGGGGCAACTCATCGTGTCTCCTGGTTATCGTCAGGTCAGCTGGCGCTGGCTGGCTTGCTGGAAATTGTTAACATTTCCGTTGACAAAGAGTAGGTGGATCTGTGCGGCGCGAGCCATTCAAAACTTGGACGTCGGCATGAATATTCGTTATGGGACGGTTTCGTCTCCGGACCGGGCTCCTGACGCCGACGCTGCTCAGTCGCCGGTGGTCACGCTCGTCGAACGCGTCAAAGAGGGCATCCGAACGCGCCGCTATGCGCCGGGACAAAGGCTGATCGAGGCCGATCTGGCGGCCGAGCACGGGTTGCGGCGCGGTCCGGTTCGTGAGGCGCTGCGTGTGCTGGCTGGCGACGGCATCGTCGAACTGGTGCCACAGAAGGGAGCGCGCGTGCGCCGCTTCGATGCCGCAGACTTGCGCGAGCTGCTCCCGTTGTTAGGCGCGCTGATGCAGGTGACGTGCAAGCTGAGCATCGCCATGCTGACGCCTGCGTACAAACGGGAACTGACCTCGGCCATGCGCCGCATGCGTGCCGCCGCGGCTGCAGCCGACGCCGAGCATTTCCATGCTGCCGGCATCGAGTACGCGCGCATCCTCCGCCAGGCGGCCGGAAATCGCTTCCTCGAGTACCTGGACAGCAAGCTGTATGCGGAACTCTTCTATCCGCAGGTTGCTGCGGCCATACCGGTCTCGAACTGGGCGGCCCATCTGCAGCACTTCGAGTCCATGCATGGGGCTTTGCTCAAGGGTGATCTCGACCGCGCCTTGGGCCTGCTTGACGAGCACGAGAGGGTGATGCTGGATCGCCTTCCAAAGCCGCCCCGTCGCTGATCGCAGGCATGAACCGTCGGCACATCAGGCTGCGCAGGTTGCGCCGGGCCCCGGCGATCAGCTGGTCATGCTCGACTGAGTAGCCGCTGCTGTCTCTGCAGGCGCCGCCAGCGTTGGCCGGGAAGTGCTCACGCACGATGATCGCGTAGCTGGGAACGATGCCACCCTGGAACATGCCGAACAGCGCCGAGAGGTCCAGCGAAACCAACCCGTCGAACGGGATGAACAACAGCAGCGCCAAGCCCTGCAACACCGAGCCGAGCAACAGCGTGCGCAGGCCGCCGATGCGGTCGCAGATGGCGCCGCTGACGAGCCGGCTGACGATGCCGCAGGCCAGCATCGGTCCCCCAGCCAACACGTTTCAGGCGGCCCGGTGCCCAGGGCCGCGGAGATCGGCTGCGCCACAGCTTCGAAGAGCCAAGGTTTGGCGACCGACTGCTCGGGGAAACCCAGAAAACCCGAAGCCGGTCGCCACGGATGAAGCTCTTTTGGGCTGTGGTTGACCCTCAACAGGCCGCTGCCGAAGCCAAGGACCGCATCAGTGGGTGTTCAAGAGCATTGCTGCGGGGGCCTTTGGGAGAAGAAAGTGCGTTTGCGTTTCCTATCCTCCTCAAATTGCGGTGGTCTTCAATCAGACCATCGCCTACGAGGCGCGCATCGCTGCGGAGGTGGCCCGCCTGAGCGCCACGGTGGGCAAGGAAGGGAGGCTCAAGCAACGGATGCCGTTGCCCGGCTCGTTGGGCGGTTGAGCGACGAAGATCGATTCCATCAACACCTTGATGGACGATCTGGTCCGCCCCACGGCCGAGATTGCGCCGCGTCCCTTGCCTTGCCTTGCACGCCATCAGGGCAGGCTCCGCAGGCGTATCCAAATGCCGTTGGCGGGCTCACACACTCAGGTAGTCGGTCCACAGGTCACGGCGCCTATCGAGTTCTGCGGACGGACCGGTCCAGACGACGACGCCCTTCTCCAGGATGACATGGCGGTCTGCGAACGCGATCAGGCGCTGGACGTACTTGTCGATCACGATGATGGTCAGACCCGAACGCCGTAACCCTTTGAGGCAGGACCAGATCTCTTCGCGAATCAGTGGCGCCAGGCCTTCGGTGGCCTCGTCCAGGATCAGCAGATGTGGGTTCGTCATCAACGCGCGCCCGATCGCCAGCATCTGCTGCTCACCACCTGAGAGCTGGCCGCCCCCGTTGCGTCGGCGCTCCTGCAGTCTGGGGAATTGGGCGTAGACCTGGGGCAAGGTCCAGCGCTCGGCGCTGCCGTTGCGGTGCGCGGCAAAGGCGAGCAGGTTTTCCTCGACCGACAGGTTGGTGAAGATCTGCCGGCCTTCTGGCACGACGGCCACGCCCATACGGGCAATCTGGTCCGCCGGCAGACCGGCGACATTCTGTCCGCGCAGGCGCACCGAGCCGCCGCGTGGCCGGTTCAGTCCGAGCACATGGCGCACCGTCGACGTCTTGCCCATGCCGTTGCGTCCCAGCAGCGTGACAACCTCGCCCTGAGCCACGCTGAAATCGATGCCAAACAGCACCTGGCTGGCACCGTAACCGCCCTTCAGACCTTCGACGGCGAGCACCGGTTCGTTCATGCCGTCCCCTCTTCGCCCAGATAGGCTGCGCGCACGTCGGGGTTGTCTCGGATCTCCGACGCCGTGCCGCTGGCCAGCACCGCGCCAAGCAGCAACACCGTGATGCGATCGGCCAGCGCAAACACCGCATCCATGTCGTGTTCGACCAGAAGAATCGTCAGCTCGGGCGTCAGTGAGCGGATCAGGGCCACCACCTCGTCGGCCTCGTCATGCCCCATGCCGGCCATGGGCTCGTCCATCAGCAGCATGCGTGGCGCGCAGGCCAAGGACAGGCCGACATCCAGACGCCGGCGCATTCCGTGCGACATCGCGTCACCGCGGGTATCGAGTTGCTTGGCCAGGCCGACGCGTTCGGCGATAGCCGCGGCCTCGTCGCGCGCGCGCCGATCCGCCCTGGCGGCGGCGAAGAATCCGAAACTCCGGTGATGCCGACGCTGCACACTGACCTGCAGGTTCTCCAGCACGCTCAGACTGCCGAAGACACTGGTGATCTGGAACGATCGCACCAGCCCGACGCGCACACGTGCCTGTTGCGTCAGCTGCTGCACCGGCTTGCCGAAGAAGGCGATGCTGCCGCCGTCGGCTACCAGGTAGCCCGACAGCAGCGAGATCAGCGTCGTCTTGCCGGCGCCGTTGGGGCCTATGAGTCCGTGGATGGTCCCGGCCTCGATCTGCAGAGACACGTCCCGCGTGGCCTCCAGTCCGCCAAAGCGCTTGACCAGTCCGTCGATCTGCAATGCCGTGCTCACTGGGGCACCCTCCGCGCTGCGCACCTCGGGATTCGCCTTGGGAGCGGCCCAGCGGTTCATGGCGCGCGCCCCCGGCCGGACGGCGCGGCCGGCGCGCGCCTGAAGATGCGCCCAAGTCCGGCCAGCCCGTCGGGCGAGACCATGACCACCAGCAGCAGAACCGCACCCACATAGATGTGCCAGTAACTGAAATAACTCGACAACACCTCTTCGAGCAGCAACAACGCAGCAGCGCCCAGAAAGCCGCCATGCAGACGGCCCATGCCGCCGAGCGCCACCATGATCATCAGCGTGCCCGACTGCGACCAATGCAGCATCTTGGGACTGACAAACTGGTTGTGCATGGCCAGCAGCGCGCCGGCCACACCCGCCATGACACCGGCCACTGCGAATGCGATCAGCCGGTACTGGCGTGTCGAATACCCGATGGCCCCCATGCGTTGTTCGTTCTCGCGCACCGCCTCCAGCGCAAGGCCGAAACGCGACCGCACCAGGCGTGCCAGCATCAGATGCATCAGCAAGGTCCACACCAGAACCACGGCGTAGAACACCGGCTCGGAGCCGATGTCCAGCCCAAAGCCCAGCGCAGGCCGGGCCGGCATGCGCAAACCGTCATCGCCGCCGTATTGGCGCAGGCCGACGAACAGGAAATAGAACAGCTGCCCCATCGCCAGCGTGATCATGATGAAGTAGGCGCCGCGTGTCCGGGTCGCCACGTAACCGACCACGAAGGCGCTCAGGCCTGCGACCACCGCCGCCACCGCCCAGACCAGCCAGACGTTGTCGGCACCGTGCACGACCGCGATGCTCGCCGCATAGGCCCCCAGCCCGAAGAAGGCCGCGTGACCAAAGCTGACCATGCCGCCATAACCCAGGATCAGATTCAAACTCGATGCGGCGATCGCGAAGATCATGATCCGGATCACGACGCCGATGTAGAAATCCTGGCCAGCCAAGGTGGCAAGCCAAGGGAACACGGCCAGCGCGCCGAACAGCAACACCCACGCCAACGTCGGTCGGGGAAAAAGGACCTTCATGGCGGGCTCAGGAATTGGCGGGAAACAGACCGCTGGGACGCCAGAACAGCACCAGCACCATGACCAGGTAGATCATCATCGAGCCCAGCGCCGAACCGAGCGAAGTCGCTATCGCCGTCGGAAGCATGGCGCTGAGCAGGGCCGGCAAGGCCGTGCGGCCCAAGGTGTCGACGACACCGACGATCAACGCGCCGGCCGCCGCACCCAGTACCGAACCGATACCGCCGATCACGACCACGACGAAGGCCAGGATCAACACGCCGTCACCCATGCCCGCCTCGACCGCCACGAACGGCCCGAGCATCACGCCCGCCAGCGCCGACAGCACGGTCCCGAACGTGAACACCGCCGTGTACAACCACTTGACGTTGACGCCCATCGCAATGGCCATCTCCCGGTTGTTGGCACCGGCACGCACCCACATGCCGATGCGCGTGCGCGTCACCAGAAACCACAGCAACAGCCCGACCAACACACCCGACAACATGATCACCAGGCGAAAGCTCGAATAAGGCACCGGCCCCAGCTTGATGGCGCCGGCCAGCCCGGTCGGCAGATCCAGCGGCAGTGGCAGCGGCCCCCACACGATACGCACCAGGTCATTGAAGATCAGGATCAGCGCGAACGTAGCCAATACATGCACCATGTGGTCCTTGGCGTAGAGCCGGCGCAGCACCAGCACCTCGATCACCAGGCCGACCGCAGCCGTGGCCGGCAATGCACACAACAGACCGAGCCAGAACGACCCGAACACACCGGCGAACCAGGCCGCAAAATACGCGCCCACCATGAACAGGCTGCCATGCGCCAGGTTGACGAAGTTCATGACTCCGAACACCAACGTCAGCCCTGCGGCGATCAGGAACAGCATGACGCTGAACTGCAAGCCGTTCAAGGTTTGTTCGAGAAGCAGAATCCCCACGGTGCGGCTGCCGGTGTCGTGCTGCTGCGAACTACTTCATCGCACACTGGCCGCTGTAGGCATCGCTGTGGTTCTTTAGCACCGGCCCGACCATCTTGTTCAGGTATTTGCCGTCGGGCATCTTGGTGACGACGCGTGCGTACTGATTCTGAATCGGAAAGTGGTTGCGGTCGAACTTGAAATCACCGCGCACCGACTTGAAGCCCTTGGCCTCCTTGATTGCGGCGATGAAGGCCTCGCGGTCCTCGATCTTGCCGCCAATATTGCGCACGGCGGCGTCCAGCAGGTAGGCCGCGTCCCAGGCCTGCGAAGCGTAGGTCGAAGGCACCCGGCCATAGGTCTTCGTGAACTCGGTGACGAAGAGCTTGTTGGCCTCGTTGTCCATGTCCGACGACCACTGACCGGTATTGACAATGCCGTTGATCAGGTCACCCACCGTCAGCATCTGCTGGTCGGCGTCGTAGCCCTGGAACACGCGCACGATTTTGGGGTCCATGCCGGACGCGGAATACTGCTTGGTGAAGTTCACGCCCATGCCACCGGGCAGGAAGTAATAAATCGCATCGACGTTGGCCGCACGCAACTGGGCGATCTCGGCCGCGAAGTCGAGTTGACCGAGCTTGGGATACATCTCGATTGCCAACTCGTTCTTGTAGAACCGCTTGAAGCCGGTGGCGGCATCCTTGCCCGCCGGGTAGTTGGGGGCGATCACCGCAACGCGTTTGAAACCCTTGTCCAGCATGTACTTTCCGCCGGCCTCGTGCGGGGCGTCGTTCTGCCAGCTGACACTGAAGAAATATGGCGAGCAGTCCGTGCCGGCGATCGATGCCGGTCCGGCGTTGGAACTCAGCACGATGGTCTTGTTGGCGATCGCGGCCGGCGTGACGGCCAGCAACACGTTGGAATAGATGACGCCGGTCAACACGTCGATCTTGTCGCGCCGCAGCAGGCGGTCCGCGCCTTGCTTGGCTGCATCCGGGCTGAACTGGTCATCGACGCTGATCATCTCAGCCGGCAGGCCTCCGAGCTTGCCGCCGAGTTGTTTCAGCGCCAGCTTGAAGGCGTCGCTCTGATCGATGCCAGGTGCGCTGGCAGGGCCACTGAGCGTGGTCAGGAACCCGATCTTGATGGCATCGGCCGCCTGGGCATTCAGGGATAGGGCTGCCAGTATGCTGGTCATGCCGAGCAGGAGTTTGTTCGTCTTCATGGTTTTCCTTTGCGATTGCAGGTGGTCGGTCGAAGAGTCAGGTCACGGCCCCGGCGGCCGCATTGTGGTTGGTCTCCAGCGGGAACGCGCCGGAGAGAAGGTGACCGGCGTTGGGCACACGTGGCTCTAGCCGGAGTGCCGACAACATCTGGTAGGTGGTCGCCACGGCGGCGCTGAGCACCGGTACACCGGCGGCGCGCTCGACCGTCGCAATGGCAGCCAGCGAAGGCATCTGCACGCAGGCGGACAAGACCAGCGCATCGACACCGCGCAGATCCAGGCGCTTGTAGATCTCGACCAGGTCCATCGGGTCGCGCGCGCCCACCGCCAGGTTGTCGGCAATCTCGAGCGCGACAAAATCCTTGACCTCGACGCCCTCGTGTTCGATGTAGTTCACAACCATCTGCGTCAACGGGCGCATGTAGGGCGCTACCAGTGCAATGCGGCGCGCACCCATGCGGTGCAGGCCATCGACCAAAGCGCCGGCCGACGTGACCACCGGAGTCGGGCACCCGTTCTCGACCGTACGCTGGTGCAGACGTTCTTGCGCGAGCCGGTGGTAGCCCTTGCCCTGCGCCATGATGGCGACCAGGCAGGCGTAACCCATGACGTCGACGCGCGCGTCGGACAACTCCAGCGCACAGCGGTCGGAATCCAGGTCCATCGCCGCGAGTTCTTCCTTGGTCACGCGTTTCATGCGCATGCGCGAGGAGTGGAACGAGAACCGGGCGGGCAACACCGCTTCGCGCGCGCGCAACATGGCCGGGATTTCTCGCTCCATCGTGAGGTTGGAGCTGGGGACTATCTGTCCTATCTTGATCATGGCAGGGTTCACTTGAGTCCCTTCGTGCTTCGCACTGCGGTGAGCGCTTGTTTGGGACGGCCCGGCGCTGCGCTCATGGCCGTCGTGACCCTCAGCCAACGGACACGACCGGATGGCGCAGGCGGCCGATGCCTACGACCTCGGCCTCGATCACGTCGCCCGGATGCAGCCACTCCTGCGGATTGCGGCCGGCGCCGACGCCTTCGGGCGTGCCGGTGGCGATCACGTCGCCTGGCTCCAGTGTCATGCCCTGGCTGATGTCAGCAATCAGGTCGGCCACCTTGAACAACATGTGCCGGGTGTTGGAGTTCTGCTTCTCGACGCCGTTAACCTTCAACCACAGGTCGAGCACCTGGGGGTCGGGAATCTCGTCGGCGGTGACGATCACCGGACCGAACGGCGCATAGGTGTCCTGACCCTTGGAGTAGACCCATTGGCCGGCACGGCGGCAGTCGCGCGCGCTGATGTCGATCATCACGCTGTAGCCGAATACATGGCCCAGCGCCTGGTCCACCGAAACCCGTCGTGCCGTCGTGCCGATGATGGCCGCCAGCTCGACCTCCCAGTCGAGTTGCTGGGTGATGCGCGCGTCGTGGTGGACCGCGTCACCGGGGCCGATGACGGCGGTCGGCGGCTTGGTGAATATGACGGGCTGCTTGGGCAGGTCCTTGCCGGTGTCCAGCGTGCGACTCGACTCGGCAACATGCGCGACGTAATTGAGCCCAATGCCGAAGATGTTCTTGCGTGGGCGAGGGATCGGCGCCAGCAACTGCACGTTGACCAGCGGCAGCGCCGTTCCCGGTGGCCAGGTGGACGGGCCGCCGGCCAGCAGGCCGCGCAGGCTCGTGAGCGCCAACGGGCCCAGGTCGATGAAGCCGAGCATGTCGGATGGCAGCGCGACACCCTTGGCCTGGCCCAGCCGAGCCACGTCGACGATCAGGTCATCGACGATGGCGCCCAGGCGCGCGGCGTCGACGATGGTGGGACGGTAGGTGGCTAGTCGCATGATCTCGGTGTCCGATCGCAGTCAGGAAATGGTTTGGTGGCCGCCGTTGTCGCGCCAGGCCTCTTCGCGGTAAAGGCCGAGCGCGCGCATGACGGGCAGGTCGTTGAAGGTGAACAGGCAGGCATCGTCCGTGTCGGAGCCATTGGCGTGCTCGTGGATCGCCCAGGACGGCAGGCAGAAGATGTCGCGCTCCTTCCAGTCGAAACGCTTGCCGTTGATGATCGAATGGCCCTGCCCCTTGGCGCACTGGTAGACGAAGTTGCCGGTGTGGCGATGGGCCTGCGTTTTCTCACCAGGCCGCAGCAATTGCATGCTCGCACCCAGCGTCTGCATGACCGGGCCGCCGGTCAGCGGATTGATGTACTCCATCATCACGCCGTCATACGGCGAGCCGTCGGTGACCCTGGCGTGGCGCACCAGCGCCTCGTAGGTCGGCTCCCATTCGTATTTCAACAACGGCGAATAGGCGTGGCTCCAGCTGCCCGTGGCGGGTCGAAGACCCGGCGAGCCGTATTTGTCGGTCGAGTCGTCGACCGGATAGGTCACCTGCTGCGCGAGTTGAGGATGCACTTCGAAGAAATTGGCGTCGAGTGCATTCATCAGCGGAATATCCAGGCCGTCCTGCCAGATGCAAGTCGAACCGTCCTCAGAGACTCCATGCTCATGCCAGGTGCCATTGGGCGTCAAAACGAAATCGTTGCGCCCCAATGTCATCTTGTGGCCGTCCACGACCGTATAGGCGCCACTGCCCTCCATGATGAAACGCAGCGCCGACGCCGAGTGGCGGTGCGACGACGCGACTTCGCCGGGGTTCATGACCTGCAGGCCGGTGTACAACCAGCCGACAGCCGCTGAGACATCCCGCCGCTGCGGATTGCACAGGTAGATGACGCGCCGCCCTGCCTTTTCGGGCGAGACCAGCGACAAGGCGCGCAACACATGGGCACGCATCACGTCGTAATGCCATATCACCGGAACCGAGCGGGGCTGTGGAAACCAGGGCTCTATTTCGTTGGCAACCGTCCACAAGGCGCCTGACTCGAGCGTCTCGAGCTCCTTGTAATAGGCACGCAATTGCGGCGTGTCGTCGACATTGGACCGCCCAGCGATGTTCTCGCGCATGGATCTGCTCCTTCAACGGGTTTTGTGCAGCGGCGCGCCAGCGTCGTCGTCGCGCACCGCCTCGTCCGGCGCTACGGTCGCAGGTTTACCACCGAAATGCAGCGGCGCCTGTTCGCCGCGGTTCAGCGTCAACTGGAACACGTCGAAACGGTTGTAGTGGCCGACGATGTCGTGCATTTGCTTGGGCTGGATGCAGCGACGCAGGTCGATATCCGCATACACAATGCCCTCCGCGTCGATCAACGGGGTGCCGACGACCCGCCCGTCCGGCCCGATGACTCCGGAAAACGCGCTGGACTTGCGCTCGAGGCGCACCCGCGCATCTGGAACGAGCTCTTCCATTGCGCGGATGATCTCTTCCGAGATCGTCGAACATGCCACGATGGTGTAGACCTTGCCCTCAAAGGAATGCGCCATTGCACGGATCTTGATCGCCTCGGCCATGTCGTAGTTCGGCGGCGCCACCGGCAGGGCGATATAGCTGGCCACGTGCAGCAGTTCGCCCTGGGCCAGCAACGCGAAACGCGCCAGCGTATTGGTGTTCTCTCCGCAGGCCAGGCCACCGATCGGACCGACGTCGGTGTCGTACACACGCAGGGAAGAACCGTCTCCACCGGTCCAGGTGAGCTTTTCGGCCCAGGTTGGCACCAGTTTGCGGTGCTTGCCCAGCAGCGTGCCGTCCGGCCCGATGAACAGCATGGTGTTGTAGATCGCGCCCCAGCTGTGCGCGCTGCGTTCATTGACGCCGATGACGACGTGAATTCGGCTGGCACGGGCTGCGGCACACAGGCGATCGACCTGCGGTCCGGGCACGGTGATGGACGCCAGCGACAACTTCTCGAACCACGGGCTGCCGGACACCGGATCGGTGATCCAGTTCCAGTAGGGGTAGCCGGGCACGAAGACTTCGGGAAACGCAACCAGCGCTGCGCCATTGCGCGCAGCCTCGGCGATCAGGTCGATCGCCTTGGCGATCGTCGCCTCCGTATCCATGTACACAGGAGCAGCCTGGACAGCGGCAACGCGGGAGGCGGCAAGTTTTTTCATACGGTCATTCTATACAACATAGTTATTGATGTACAACATGGCTGTAGACGCTTCTGCTCCGATGAGCCATCTCAAGCCGCCTTCATCCCGCAAAAGTCTGGGAAACTGTTGCCGTCAAGCCCCCAGGTCCGCCGACACCACGGCGAACGCCGGTGCCAGGCAGCGACATACAAGAACGAGGCGACATGTCCCCGACCCAAGCCGCACCCAAGAAGTCGCCGCGTAAAGGCATCCAGTCGCTGGAGACGGGTTTTCGCATACTTGACTTTCTCGTGAAAACGGGACAACCGGTCGCCCTCAAGGACATCGCGCTGGGCACCGGCTTGTCGCCCAGCAGCATCAACTTCTACCTCGTGAGCCTGCTCAAGATCGGTGCGGCCATCCAGGACGGCCGCAGCGGGCGTTACGCACTGGGTCCGTATGCGGTCCGGCTGGGCCTGGCGGGACTTGAGCAGTTCGACCTGTTCGCAATCTCGCGCGACCGGCTGGTGCAACTGGCCAATACGGTGGGCCACAGCGTTTTTCTAGGCGTATGGGGCAACCACGGACCGACCATCGTCTACCGAGCGGACGGTATCCACAGCCGCTCGATCTTCGAGCTGCGCGTGGGCAGCGTGCTGCCGGTGCTGCGCTCGGCGCTGGGGCGGCTGTTCCTGGCGCACCTGCCCGAGTCGGTGACAGCCGAGTTTGTCGACGCCGAACTCAAGGATTTTCGGCTGCAGTCCGCAGGCCTGTCACCCGGCGAGTTGACATCCGCCGATGTGATCCGCAACCGGTCGGACCTGAAAAAGATGGTGCAACAGGCTCGGCAACAGAGCATGAGCCGCTGCCGCTCGGGCATCTTGTCCGACTACACCGCGATGTCCGCGCCGATCCTGGACTATGGTGGCACGATCTGCGCCGGCATCACGGTCATGGGACGCATCGGCGTACTGAACGACGACCTGCAGGGCGAGTCCGCGAATGCGGTCAGCGAGCTGGCGATGCAGCTGTCCAATGCCGGCCAGGGACAGCAGCGGCCGTAGCGTCCGCGTATGTCTGCTGTCCGCCACCTACCCGCCACTGACGTCGCCGAAGGCGTGATAGGTGCCAGCCAAAGCGGTCTCCAGGTTGCCCAGGATGGTGTTGACGGTGTTGACGGTCTTGAACAGGGGCAGCTTGACGCAGGCAGCGTCGCCGTCGCCGCCGGTCACGGTGACTCATGGCACCGGCATCCTGCAGCGGCATAAAGCAGACCAGTCCGTCGGAGACCGCCGTGAGTGGCCGCGCGAGCGACTTGGTCGCAAAGTCCGACAGGGCCTTCTTGGTGAAAGGTATCGGCGCTGACACCATGATCGCCGCGATGATCTTCAGGTGGCCGCCGCAGTTCGGGCAGTGTTCCATGTCGATCTCGAAGACCCGCTTCAGCAGCTTGGCCCAGCTCAACCGAACCGGACGGTGGTGCGCACAGGTCG
>Ga0209181_10003765_pt1 | contig 23081 bp, 11 predicted proteins | sample MAT05_FD_187208 | JGI IMG/M metagenome (GOLD analysis project Ga0209181, IMG submission 187208) | Freshwater microbial communities from Lake Fryxell liftoff mats and glacier meltwater in Antarctica - MAT-05 (SPAdes) (version 2) | ecosystem: Environmental > Aquatic > Freshwater > Ice > Liftoff...
GGTGGGGCTGTGCTTGCTAATCGTGGGGTACCACGTCGCGGCGTACACGGCCCCGGCGTCGTGGGATCTGCTGCGGGTGCCGCTGGATCGGGCGTGGATTTTGGCGTTGGGGCTGGCGGCGGCGGTGGGGGTGAGTTTGGGGACGGATGGGTTGGAGCGGGGGGAGAAGTAGAGAGGTGGGGGTGGGGATGGGCGTTGGGGCGTGCGGGGGAGGGGGTTCAGAGGAAGAAGAAAACAGTTCGGAGAACTGTTTCTACCTGGCGTGTCACGGGTTTGTCACCGGTGTATCGGGGACGCAACTGTGAGAGTCTGGGCGGCGTATGGAGTGAGACGTACGCGGTGCCCGGCGTTCGGATACGCTTATGCCCTTGCTGGCGGACGGACCCGCCCTGCGGTGTGGCTGATGGTTGAGAGTGCGCGGCCTTGGAGGGCTGGAACTCACGAGCAGGTGCGAGCTGGATTGAGCTGGGCGAACAGCCCGGACGATCGTCGGTGGTGCTGGTGATCGGCGTTTGGGCCTTGGGAACGAGGCTTTGGCTGATCTTCGGCTCCGAGGAACTTTGGAAGAAACGGGGACGCCTCGTCCCAGGAGCTTGGTATGGCTGCTTCGAATTTCTGCTGGGGTATCGAGATCGGCGCGGGCGGGATCAAGGCGTTGAAGCTGGAGGCGGGCGACAACGGCGTGAACGTCGTTGATTCGGCGTTCATTCCGCACCCCAAAGTTCTTTCCACGCCAGGGATCGATCAGAACGACGTGGTGCGGGTGTCGCTGGGGACGCTGACGAGCCAGTACGACCTGAGCAAGTCGCAGATCGCGGTATCGGTGCCGGGGCACTCGGCGTTTGCACGGTTTGCGAAGCTGCCGCCGGTGGAGCCAAAGAAGGTGCCAGCGATCGTAAAGTTCGAGGCGGTGCAGCAGATCCCGTTCCCGCTGGATCAGGTGGAGTGGGACTATCAGACGTTCGTGTCGCCCGATTCACCCGACGTTGAGGTGGGCATCTTCGCGATCACGCGTGACCGGATCATGGAGCGGCTGACGATGCTCCAGGACGTGGGGATTGTGCCGAACTTTGTTCAGTTGAGCCCGGTGGCGGCGTACAACGCACTGGCGTACGACCTGGGGTTCACGGACCAGACGCCCGGGACGATCATTCTGGACGTGGGCACGACCTCGACAGATCTGGTGGTGGCCGAGGCGGGGCGGGTGTGGATCCGCACGTTCCCCATCGGTGGGCACCAGTTTACCGAGGCGTTGGTCAACCAGTTCAAGCTGAGCTATCCCAAGGCCGAGAAACTTAAGCGTGAGGCGGAGGAGGGCACGAACGCCCGGCACGTCTTCCAGGCGATGCGGCCGGTGTTCACCGACCTGGCGCAGGACGTGCAGCGCTCGATCGGGTATTACCAGTCGCTGCACAAAGACGCGAAATTGGTGCGGCTGATTGGTTTGGGCGCGACGTTCAGCCTGCCGGGGTTGCGAAAGTATCTGAAGCAGCAGTTGTCGATGGACGTGTACCGCCTGGAAGAGTTCAAGCGGCTGAACGTGACGACTCTCAAAGACCAGAAGCGCGAGACCGAGATCAAGGCCAACGCGCTCCAGATGGCGACGGCCTATGGGCTGGCGCTGCAGGGGCTGGGGCTGAACGCGATTACAGCCAACCTGATGCCGACGCAGGTGCTGCGCGACACGATGTGGAAGGGCAAGAACAAGTGGTTCGCGGCGGCGGCGGGCATCGCGGTCGTCGCGGGCGCGGGGATGTTTCTCAGGCCTGGGATGGATTATTTGGCGATCGCAGGGAACCAGAAGCCCTCGGAGATCGATCAAGCGGTGGCCGAGGCGACCGAGCAGAAAAAGAAGGCTGAGGAAGCAGGCGTGGTGGGGGGCGGGACGACGGACTTTCGCGCGGCGAACATGCTTTCGCTGACGCAGGCTCGGCAGATCCACGCGTTCCTGGTGGACGATCTCGGGCAGATGATGGCGTTTTCGGAGAAAAAGGCCGAGACGTGGAAGCCAGCGGGCGCAGCGGGGCTGGTGAAGGTCGCCGACGGAGCGCCCAAGGCGTACCTGCTCAAGACGTTCAACACAGATTACAAGGCGGGCGGTGCGGCCGAGGATCCGCAGTCGGGGACGGCGTCGGCGACGCCGGTGGTGAACCTGAGCGCGTTGCCGGAGAGTTTGATGACGCAGCCTCGGGTGTTGGTGCGGATGGTGGTGACGACGACGCAGCCCGACGCGTTCAATTTCATGCGGAGCACGCTGGATCAGTGGCTGCGGGACAACGTGAAGCGTGAGGGCGTGCCATACATGATCATCGCGAACCCTGAGAAGCTCTTTGGCGAGCTGAAGGAAGAGGTGGCGATCGGTTTGGGCTCAGACAAGTCGGTCCCGACGTCGCTGACGGTTTCCACGCCGGGCGGGGTGACGACGATCCCGATTGGTCCTCGGGGGCACGGTGGTGGTGGCGGGGAGGCCGACGGCGGCCGGGGTGGGACGCGGGCTCATGGGCGAGGCGAGGTGGGCGAGAGCGGCGGTGACGTGGGTGAGGGGCGTTCGACGCCAGCACTGGGCGAGACGGGCGCGGCGCCGACTAGCGCGGACCTAGACCGGCTGGCCCCGCTGGACACGCTCAGGCCTATGGACCCGCCGGGGAAACGAGTGACGATTGAGATCAGTTGGCAGGTGGTGATCCTGCCGACTGGTGTTGCGGCCGATGCGGCGGAAGCGGAGGCGCCAGCGAACAGAGCGGCTCCGGAATCCGGCCCCAAGGGGAAGGGTGGTGGCAATTGAAGAACGTGCTCGCGTGGTGCAAGGCGCACCTGTTGGTGGTGATCTGTTCGGCGTTGGTGCTGATTATCGTGCCGACGGCGTTCGTGCTGAGTTCGATCTGGAACAAGTCGATCCACACAAAGCGGCAGGCGGAGGTCGAGGCGGCGCTGACGAAGGTGAAGATCAGCACGGCGTATGCGTTGCCATCGCTGGACCCTTCGATCCCGGCGGTGACGTTGACAGACGCGCCCAACGAGCAGGTGACGAAGTTCTTCAAGGCCGAGAAGGAAAAAATCCTCGCGCAGGCGGCGGGCGTGGTCAAGAAGGCAGAAGTTTTCAACCGGCGCGGCCATCGGGCGTTGATGGAAGGGTTGCTGCCCGGTGGTCGCGGGCCCGATGCGCAGGCGAAGGCGCGCGCGTTCGCGGAGATGCTGGTCGGAGGCCCGGGAACGCCAGCGGCGTATCAGGCCTTGTTCCAGGAGATCAAGGCGGGAGAGCCGCGTGATCCGAACCTGTTGGCGACGGTGCTGGGCGACGCGTACATGCGGCTGAAGATCGCCAAGACGGGCGAGGGCTCGAGCGCCCGGGCTCTTACGCCCGAGGAGAGCGTGGAGATTACCAAGGCGCTGAAGGAGATCCGGCTCGGTCAGTACCAAGGCCGAGCTCGTGAGCTGAGCGTATACGCGGGGACGGGCGTGCTGGGGAACAACATCTTGCTGGCGGTGCCCAAGGCCCCGCCGTCGAACTCGGAAGTTTTCGCGTGGCAAGCGGACTATTGGCTTATCGATGACCTGCTCAAGGCCGTGGCCGCGGCCAACACGATGGGGGGGAGGTCTACGACGATCGATTCGCTGGACCCTGCGTCGGGCTCGGTGGTGAAGCGGATCCAGCAGATCACGTTTGAGCGTGCGGTGTGGCAGCCCAAGGCGAGCACGGGGAACGAACCTTTGGCGACCGAGGAAGCGGCCGATGCGGCGGCCCCGGCGGACGCCCAGCTCACTCCGGACTTCAAGCAGTCGATCAGCGGTCGGTTCAGCGGCCCGAGCAACGGCGTGTACGACATTCGCTACGCGCACATGTCGATGGTGGTGTCGTCGGGGCGGCTGCCGCAGTTCTTTGACGCAGTGGCGCGGACGAACTTTATGACGATCGTGGACGTTGACCTCAAAGAGGCTGACGTGTACGGCGACCTGGAGCGTGGGTACTACTACGGCGACGAGCCGGTGGTGGTGGCGATGGTGGCGATCGAGGCGGTGTACTTGCGCTCGTGGACCACGCCGTACATGCCCTCGGAGGTTAAGAAGCATCTGGGCGTCGCGGAACCGGCCTCGGCTGAGGGCGCGGCATCGGAGGGTGAGGGCGGCAAGAAGTAAGCAGATTCCGAGCGTGTGGCTCAGAAGTTGGATTGAGCGTTCTTCTGGTTTTGAAATTTTGGTTTTGAAATTTGGTTCTGGGATTGGACTGGTTTGTGTTTGTGGTCGCACTCTGAATAGCCTCGGTGAGATCGGGCGTGGAGCATCGATCGTCGAGGTGTGAGGCACTCTGATGAAACTTAAAGGCATTAATCTGTTCGAGCAGCATGTCGAGAAGATCGTGGTGGGCGGGATCGCGCTCGTCGGTCTGGGCGTGCTGTCGGCTCAGTTCCTTGGCTCGTCCAACCAGATCAAGGTCGGCAACGAGGAAGTCTCGCCCGAAGGGGCGTTTGGCCCGGTCAAGAAAAAGGCCGAGGAGCTTCTCGCCAGGGTTCGGTCTCAGGCGCCAACGCTTCCTGACGCTCCCAAGGTTGACGTCTTGCAGAAGTTCGAGGCAGCGGTCTCGGGGGGAGTGGCTCCGGCACCGAAGCTGGCTGGGAACTTCGCGGTGAGGCCGAACATCGGCAAGACGAACATCGACCTGGTGAGCGGCGATTCGCTGCTAGCGGAAGTGACGATTCCCGCGCCCAGCGTGCCGGTGGCGCGAGTGTCGGCAGGCTCGTTTGATCCGGTGGAATGGGCGACCGTCCCGGGGCTCAAGCCGTACCTGCCGCAGGACCAGCCGTTCGACAAGTTCAGCGTCAGTGTGGAAGTCAGTTTCAACGGCAAGGCCTTCAAGGATGCGTTGACGGCCGACCCCGACGGCGCGAGCGGGCCGATCCAGCCGATCCCGCTGGGGTGGGTAAACAACAACGTAGAGATTCTGGCGGTCGAGGTAGAGCGTCAGCAGTTGGACGCGAGCGGCGGAAAGGGTTCGACCGTGATTCTGAAGCCGATCCCAGGCCGACCAGACATGCTGGGGCAGATTGCCAAGTCTGTGAAGTCGGCGGGTGACATGCCGCGAACACTGGACGACGCCAAGGCGATGCACGAGGGGATCCTTCGCCCGGCGTTCTACCGGTACATTGCTGGCGAGGCGTGGTGGGCCCCGACGGAGCTGCAAGAGGGCGGCGCGGTGGTCGAGCGCGTGGCCAAGGCTGAGAAGAGGCTGACGGACGTTGCGGCGGAGTTGGACCGGCTGCGCAACGCGCTCGTGAAGCAGAAGACTCCTCTGGCGGAAAGGCCGGGGGCGGGCGGTGGTGGCGGCGGAGGGAAGGGCGCTCGAGGCGGAGGCGGTGGCGGGGGGGGCGAGCAGCCTCAGGAGCGTCGCGAGTCGCCGACCAGCGGGGACAAGAAACCTGTAAAGTCGGACCTTGAAAGACGAATTGAGAAGAAGGAATTGGAAGAGTCGAGCCTCACCCAGCAGCTTGAGACGTTGCGGCTGGAAGCCAGCGGAGAGAAGGTCAAACCGACCGAATCGCGGTTGGCGGTGATGGACGATGCGAAGGTTCGTCTTTGGGCGCACGATCTGCAGGCCGAGCCGGGGGCGACGTATCAGTACCGCGTGCGGGTCGTGGCCAATAACCCGCTGTTCGGGCGTGAGGCGGCGTTGAAGGAAGAGCAGAAGGCGCGAGCGAGCGAAGCGCTCTTGCGCGGCGAGTGGTCGGAGTGGAGCGAGCCGATCAGCGTGGACCAGAAAACGTACTACTTCATCACGAGCGCTAGCGAGCGTGACAACCTTGGCCCGGCCCGTGCTTCGGCCGAGCTGATGCAGTTTTATTACGGCTACTACCGCAGGGCAGCCCTGTCATCGATCAACCCGGGCGATCTGTTCGCGGGAGAGGTCAAGCTGCCGCCAGAGCTGGTCATCTATGACCTGAAGAAGATCGCCGAGGGTGCCCGTCCCATGACGGAGAGCGAGGTCGCGGCCGGTCCAGAGGGCGAAGAGGGCGGCGGCGGGGGTGGCAAGGGGAAACTGACCGGCGGCGGTCGGGGCCGTGGCGAGCTGGGTCATCCGGCGCCAGCGGAGGCGGCTCAGGCGGCGGTGCTTAAAGATGATCTGTCCAAGCCGGGTCCGGAGAAGCTGGCGGTTTCGATCGACGCGATGCTGCTGGACGTGGCGTCGGGCCCGGCCCCGTCGGCGGCTTCGATCGGAAAGGTCGCCACCATGCGGGCGTTCATCCGCGAGCGAACAGGGCAGATCGTGGTGAAAACACCCGAACAACAACAAGACGACGCCTTGTTTCAACGCATCTCGCGTTCGGCCAAGCTGGGCGAGGCTCAGTCAAAGCCCAAGACGATCAAGAAAACCACCGCGGATGATCCGAGTGTGCCCCGACGTCCTTCGGAAGATCCCACTCCGCCCGGCGGCGGCGGCGGTGGCGGTGGAGGCTGATTGAATTTGGATCATGCGGCGGGGGTGGTTGGCGAAGCGAATTGACAGACTGAATCTTCGATTGCCGATCAGCTGGGTTGATTTTTGAGCGTCGCACGGCGTTTGAACGCGACAAAGATCAAAAAACTCTGTAGAGATCTTGACTCCCGAGGGGTCGGATCTACAGTCCCCTCCCTTGAACGGAACGGTTCAGGCAACCAGAACTCTGGCTGGTCCCCGACTTTGGTTGGAAGACCCGACGGATTGAAGGTTGAGTTCAACAGGTTCGAGAAGGCCGAAAGGCACGATCGGATCTGACGAACGGCTCTTTGAAAACCGGATATGAATGAACGTGCCCTTCGACGAAAAGCAGAGAGGCCCTAGCCGGGTTTTTGAAGCTGGAAGTTGAAGGTGCAAACCAAGAATGCGAGTCAGGACCCGACCCACAGTCGGTGTCACTGACTCAATTGTTGCAAGAATCGAGATTCTTGTAGCGCCTAAACTGCGTTTGGCGTGCGTAACGGGCATCAGTTTTTCTGGCCTTCGGAAAAATTAATGTGTCCAGGCTCGCTGAATGAAGTTCGTGGAATCACCACGAGCGAAGCCCAACTGGCCCGGGTCTGTGAAGTTCTGAACGAGGGACGCGAGTTCTAAGTTTGGGATGAAAGAGTCACGGCGTCCGGTTGGTGCGATCGATAAGGGCGCACGGTGGATGTCTTGGTGTCGAGAGGCGATGAAAGACGTGGGAACCTGCGAAAAGCTAGAGGGAGCTGGTAACCGAGCTGTGATCTCTAGATGTCTGAATGGGGCAACCCACCCGAAAGGGTACTTCACATTGAATGTATAGGTGTGAAGAGCGAACGTGGGGAACTGAAACATCTTAGTACCCACAGGAAAGGAAAGCAATAGCGACTCCGTAAGTAGCGGCGAGCGAACGCGGATCAGCCAGCGGAACGATGAAGCGTTTGAATGACGCGCCGAAGAAGGTGAAAGCCCTGTAACGGGAAGCTGGTGAGGACTTGAGTAAACTCGGGCTCGGGAAACCCGGGTTGAACATGGGGGGTCCACCCTCCAATCCTAAGTACTCCTCGACAACCGATAGTGAACAAGTAAGGCGACTGAATGATGAAAACCACCGCGATGAGCGGGGTGAAAAGTAGCTGAAACCGTGCGCTTACAAGCGGTCGGAGCCCTACGGGGTGACGGCGTGCTTTTTGCATAATGAGCCGGCGAGTTAGTCTGTACGGCGAGCCTAAGGCCTACCGGGCCGGAGGCGGAGCGAAAGCGAGTCCGAAATGGGCGCCGAGTCGTACGGGCTAGACGCGAAACCTTGTGATCTACCGTTGGTCAGACTGAAGGGCGGGTAAAACCGCCTGGAGGGTCGAACGCGTGACCGTTGAAAAGGTCTGCGATGAACTGACGGGAGGACTCAAAGTGTAATCAAACTGGGAGATAGCTCGTTCTCTCCGAAATAACTTTAGGGTTAGCCTCAGAAAGCAAGCATTGGGGGTAGAGCTACTGGATGGTTGTAGGGGTCTACCCGACTACCTCGACCAACCAAACTCCGAATACCAATGCCCTAGTTCTGGGAGTTAGACGGCGAGTGACAATATCCGTCGTCAAAAGGAGAACAATCCAGATCGCCAGCTAAGGTCCCAAATCTCTGCTCAGTTCGAAAGGAAGTCAGGTTGCATTGACACCCGGGATGTTGGCTTAGAAGCAGCCATCATTTAAAGAGTGCGTAACAGCTCACCGGGCGAGGAACTTGGCGCCGATAATGATCGGGAATAAGCAGGGAGCCGAAGCTGCGGGAATCATCTTACGATGATTCGGTAGGAGAGCGTTGCTGTGGCAGCGAAGCGTTTCAGAAATGGGCCGTGGAGCTGCAGCAAGTGAATATGCCGGCTTGAGTAACGATAAACAAGGTGAGAATCCTTGTCGCCGTAAGCCCAAGGTTTCCTGGGGAAGGTAAATCCGCCCAGGGTTAGCCGGGTCCTAAGGCAAGGCTGAAAAGCGTAGTCGATGGATATGGGGTTAATATTCCCCAGCCCTCGCAGAGATCAAATCACGGTGCAGATTTCCGGAATCCACGGGACTGTCAGATGTCCAGGCCCTTGAGGCCGATGTGGGTAAAGGGAGTCTCTAGAAAAGCCGTGAGGGCGAAGCGAGGCCCGTACCAAAACTGACACAGGTGGGCGAGGCGAATAGCCTCAGGCGCTCGAGAGAACGGTCGTGAAGGAACTAGGCAAATTAACCCCGTAAGTTAGCGAAAAGGGGGCCCTCCTCCCTTCCCTTAAAGTTGGGAGAGGGCGCAGAGAAAAGGATCTGGGAACTGTTTATCAAAAACACAGCTCTGTGCCAACACGCAAGTGGATGTATACAGAGTGACGCTTGCCCAATACCGGAATGTCAAGAAAGTGGGTCAGCGAAAGCGAAGCTCGTAATCGAAGCACCGGAGAATGGCGGCCGTAACTATGACGGTCCTAAGGTAGCGAAGTTCCTTGTCGGGTAAGTTCCGACGCGCATGAATAGCGTAATCACTGGATCACTGTCTCCACGACCGACTCGGTGAAATAGTAGTGGCGGTGAAGATGCCGCCTACCCGCAGCAAGACGGAAAGACCCCGTGGACCTTCACTATAGGCTCGTATTGACCACGAGCATAAATTGCGTAGCATAGGTGGGAGACTTTGAAGCCCTTATTCCGGTTTGGGCTGAGTCATAGGTGAAATACCACCCTGTTTAAGTTTGTGGTCTAACCTCGAATCCCGTGAATCCGGGCGAGGGACAGTGCGTGTCGGGTAGTTTGACTGGGGCGGTCTCCTCCAAAAAGGTAACGGAGGAGCGCAAAGTTCGGCTCAGCACGGATGGCAACCGTGTTTTAGAGTGCAAGAGCATAAGCCGGATTTACTGCGAGAGCGACGGCTCGAGCAGTCTCGAAAGAGGGCTCTAGTGATCCTGCGATCCCGTGTGGAAGGGTCGTAGCTCAACGGATAAAAGGTACCCCGGGGATAACAGGCTGATCGCGCCCGAGCGTCCATAGCGGCGGCGCGGTTTGGCACCTCGATGTCGGCCCATCACATCCTGGGACTGAAGGCGGCCCCAAGGGTTCGGCTGTTCGCCGATTAAAGTGGTACGCGAGCTGGGTTCAGACCGGCGTGAGCCAGGTCGGTCCCTATCTGTTGTGGGCGGTGCAAGTTTGAGAGGAGTCAACTTTAGTACGAGAGGATTGGGTTGGACGTACCCCTGGTGATCCAGTTGCATTGCTAAATGCACCGCTGGGTAGCTACGTACGGCAGGGATAACCGCTGAAAGCATCTAAGCGGGAAGCCCCCCTCAAGATTAGACTTGCTAACGAAAGTGAGAGACCCCTGGTAGACCACCAGGTTGATCGGCCGCAGGTGTACGGGTAGAAATGCCCTCAGCCGAGCGGTACGAACGGTCGAACGATCGCACCAACCAGCCGCCGTGGTTGGCGAGTTCTTACCATTCGGGCTTGTCCCGTCTGGTGGGTGCTTGTCGAAGCGGCCCGGTTTCTCCAAAGTTTCGGCACGAGAGTGTCGGTAACTGTGGTAGAGTCGGCCAAGCTGGATAGTTTAGCGTTTCAAGGATTTGGATATTGTAACAATTGGACGCGGCCTACCGCGACATTCTTGGGATCGGTTCTCTGGTTCGGTTCTGACGGTTCGTCGTCGTGAATTCGGACGTGGGAATCGTGTTCATTCTTCCGGTCACAATACCGTGGCCCGCGAAAGCGGGCCGCGGAGCTTGTCGGTGACCAAAGGTATCGGGAAACACCTGTTCCCATCTCGAACACAGCAGTTAAGCCGATACCGCCGATGATACTGCACTGCGGGAAAGTAGGTCATCGCCGACTTTTGGGCCCTCTAGAGGTAAACCTCTAAGGGCCCTTTTCATTTTTGAACTCGTTCTTTACTGATTAGCGGGGTGCTCGGTGAAGTTCGGATTTGAGATCGATAGGCGCTGGTACACTGACACAGATTCCAATGATACGGCTTCTCATTAACCTTGCGTATCACCCACGCGGCGTGGCCAGTTGATTTGATGATCTCGGGCGTGACGCGATTCCACGCCTCCACGCCCGCTCGGTCTAGCGCCTCCCCGCTCGACAGCGATCGGTCGGACAGGCCGCACAGTCGCGCTTGCGGCCACAGACGCTCGATCTCGTTTAACTCCGGCGAGTACGGCGGCAGGAACAGCGGCGTGATGTTCGACGGCCACTCCACCCTCGGCGACGTGTGCCGCCAGCCTGATCTAATAGTAAGACGGTCTTGACCATCTCGCCCGCCAGCGTTGATCGCGCGTGCTCGCTGATCCACTTCAGGTGCTGATTCATGGCCGCGATTCCCACCTGCGGCAGGATCATCGCCGAACTCTCGCCCGTCGCCGGGCACACCGCCGCGTGCACGTACGACCAGTCGTACTCGGTCTGCTTGATCGCGCGAGGCCGCGTTCCTTTGCGTGACCAGCCGTGCGTGAGCGCCCCCTGCTGGTTCCGAGGTGAGGCCAAGCCTCGTTTCGTCTTGGAGCCAGACCTCGACGATCCAGCTGCAGTTGTCGCGACGGAGCGTGTCCGAAGAAGGGGCGCTGACTTCTTGAACGCTTCCTGCGCGGCGAGGTCGGCCTTGCGGTGGATCGGGCGAGGCCGCAACGGCGCAAAGCCCAGCCGGTGCAGCACCGCGTACGCGCCTGAGAGCGAAAAGCGCTTGCCAAAGTACTCATTGATCTTGTCGGCCAGCACCGGCCGCGCCGCGCCACCACGCCGTCGCGAACCAGGTCCGGCACGCGCTCGAGCCAGCCGACCAGCTCGAGCTCCTCATCGGGCGTGAGCTTCTTGAGCTGGCTCGTGCGTGGCCGGTCGCGCAGACGTTGGGGGCTGCGGGCGTTGTAATGTTGAACCCAGTTCTGCACGCTGCGCGACGGAAAGATCGTCAGCGATCTTCGTGTGGGTGCGCCCGCGGGCCGCGAGCAGCACACCGCGCAGCCTCGTGGCCACGCGCGCGTTCTTCTCACGCTTGATCAAAGTTCCCAGTTCGTCGTTGGTGTGGTGCGGTTGAACGTGCATGCTCGGCCTCCTGTGCCCGAGCACCATCGTCCCGCAACCGCCCGCCTCGCGCTACCCGTCTGTGCGCCGAACAGAGGCGCTTTGTGTAAACGGGATACGTGCGACGTCGTGACGGAAACGCACGCCGCCCCACACAGAGCGTGGGAGGTGTGGTCAAACATCACGCTCATCCGCGTCAGGTTGGAGTGGGCCGAAACTCTGCCAGGAGCTTCATGAGTTGCTCGTGGTCTACGGGCTTGACGAGGTGAGCGTCGAACCCGGCCTCTTTAGATTTGCGCCTGTCTTCGTCCTGACCCCATCCGGTGAGGGCGATCAGCAAGATGCGCGTGCCATCTGGCTGTGCGCGGATCTGTCGGCAGACGTCGTAGCCGTTCAACGTTGGCAGGCCGATGTCGAGCAGCACGACTTCGGGCAGGAAGGTCAACGCCGCGGCGACCGCTTCCAGACCGTCCGAAGCGGTGTGCGTCTGATGGCCGGTGAGATTCAACAACGCTGCGAGTGATGAGGCCGAGTCCTGATTGTCGTCAACTACTAGGATTCGGCGGCTGATTTTCCCGGTCGGCTTGCTGAAGGTCAACACGGGTGGGGGCGATTGAGGCTGTTCAATGATGATCGGCAGGCAAACAACAAACTCACTGCCATGTCCGAGACCGGCACTACGGGCATGCACCGTGCCTTGGTGCATCTCGACGAGACTCTTGACGAGAGTAAGGCCGATGCCCAGTCCGCTCACCGAGCGCTCGAGAGAAGTGTCGATCTGCACGAACATCTCGAAGATGCGAGGTAGTTCTTCGGTAGCGATGCCGATGCCGTTATCCTTTAACCGGATGACGGCTTGGCTGACATCGCGCTCCGCGGTGAGCCGCATCTGTCCGCCCCTGGGTGTGTATTTGCAGGCGTTGTTGAGGAGGTTTCCAAGCACCTGAGCCAGCCGGGTCGGGTCGGCGTTGAGGTACATCGGCTCGCGCGAGAGCGTGACGATCAACGTGTGATTCATGTTATCGTACTGCGGACGGGCGGCCTCGACGGCGTGGTAGATGGCGGAGCTTAGTTCCGTCCGGGTTCTTCGCAGCTCGATCCTTCCACGGCTGACGCGACTGACATCGAGGAGGTCGTCGACGAGCCGGACCATCTGGCCGACCTGACGATCCATCATGGCCGACGCTGTTCGAATGGCTTCGTCCTCGGGGCGCGGGACCTCGCGGCTGGCCGTGAGCCGCATGATCTGCAGCGCGTTGCGCATGGGGGCGAGAGGGTTGCGAAGTTCGTGCGCCAGCATCGCCAGGAACTCGTTCTTGCGGCGGTCGGCCTCCTGCAGAGATTGTTCGTAGCGTTTGCGTTCGGTCACGTCGCGGGCGGCGGCGAACACGCCTCGCAGCTTGCGTTCGCGGTCGTGGAACGTGGTGGCGTTGTAGGAGACCACGGTCTCCTTGCCGCTTCTGGCGCGGGCCGTGAGTTCGTAGTCGGTGACCTTGCCTTCGCCTAGCACGAGTTTGATGGCCGCCTCGGCGCGCTCGGGGTCGGTGAAGTAGTCCTTGAACGGCGCGCCGATCAGCTCGTCGCGAGTGGACCCGGTAAGCGCCTCCATCTGCTTGTTGACATCGGTGATGATGCCGCGAGGGTCGGTGGTCATGAGCGCGTCGATGTTCGATTCGATGAGCGAGCGGGTGTAGAACTGCTGATCGCGGACGGCCTGATCGAGCAGCATGCGCTCGACCTCAACCTGCTTGCGCGCGGTGTTGTCGGTGCCGATCAGCAGATAGCCGATGATGGTGCCTTGATCGTCGCGCAGGGCCGTGACAGACACCACGGCCGGGAAGCGAGTGCCGTCCTTGCGGATGTAAGTCAGTTCGTAGATGTCCTCGATGCCGCGCGAGGCCTTGAAGACGAGGGCCTCGAAGCCCGGGGTGATGGGGGTGGCAAGCTCGACGCTCAATGCCTTGGCGCGGGCGATCACTTCCTGCGGGTCGGAGATATCGGCGGGCGTGATCTTGTTCATCACCTCTGCAGCGGTGTAACCGAGCATGCGCTCGGCCCCGACATTGAAGATCTGGATGACACCCTTGGCGTCGGTAGCGATGCTGGAGAAGTTGGCGCTGTTGAAAATGGCGTTCTGCAAGGCTCCGGCTTTGAGCAGGGCTGCTTCAGCCTGCTTGCGCGCGGTGTTGTCGGTGCCGATGAGCAGATAGCCGATGATGGTGCCTTGATCGTCGCGCAGGGCCGTGACGGACACAACGGCCGGGAAGCGAGTGCCGTCCTTGCGGATGTAAGTCAGTTCGTAGATGTCCTCGATGCCGCGCGAGGCCTTGAAGACAAGGGCCTCAAAGCCAGGGGTGATGGGGGTGGCAAGCTCGACGCTCAACGCTTTGGCGCGGGCGATCACTTCCTGCGGGTCGGAGATGTCGGCGGGCGTGATCTTGTTCATCACCTCTGCAGCGGTGTAACCAAGCATGCGCTCAGCCCCGACATTGAAGATCTGGATGACGCCCTTGGCGTCGGTAGCGATGCTGGAGAAGTTGGCGCTGTTGAAAATGGCGTTCTGCAGAGCGCCCGTCTTGAGCAGCACGTCTTCAGTATCTAGTGTCACGGCTTGAATGAGATTGTCGACTTGGAGCCTCTGATTCCACACCCGGCAAGGTGTTGTTGCTGCGTGACTCTTTGCGATTCGTCCAACAGATTGAAGCGGAACCCGGCGATCATCATCGCCGGGTTTGATCAAATGGTGGCGTTAGAACGTGGCGTCTGGCGGCCTTCGCTCGCCTACGGGCCAATCGGTCTCTTTGAAGAGAGAGGGTGACAATCACCACGGTTGAAGAGTAGCGCTACGCCGCCTCTTTCTGACAAGGATTCATCGAAAGCGTGTGTTTCGCGAACATTGGGCGGATGGCGTGGATCGGGTGCCACCAGGTCCGGCGAGGTGGTGCTGACTTCGTGCCACTGAGATCGGTTTCTGCCGATCTCGCTGGCCTTGTTTCGTTGACGACCTCCGTGAACATGCCTCCTTCTCATCTTCTCTTTCTCATTCTACAAAGCCCTCGCATCTCTCTCACCGCGCGAGCCTGTGTCGCGGCGTTCGAGCAGAGGTGTTGATGAGATAGGCTTTGGACATTGGGCACTGGGGAGTGTGGTGAAGAAGAAAGAAGCAGGAAAAACATGAAGCCCTACCTTGGCCCCTCCCAAAGGAAGAGGTTGGAAAATGGCCTCTCCTTCGAGGTTTTGAATAAAATCAACTGCTTCCCGCGCGCATGCGTTCGAGCCCGGCCGGGAACGGGTAGTTTGGGAAGACTCCGACGTGGCCGAAGCGCCACATGGCGGGGGAGGCGTAGACGTCGCCGCGAAATCCTGAGCCGTACATGGTTCGAAGAACGCCCTCGAAGCTGGGCTCGGTGGACCCGGGTCCGCGAAGGCGGTTAGCGCGCGCGTTTAGAAAGCTGACGGCCGCCACGGGCAGGCGCTCGTCGCGGTCTTTGAGCATTTTGGTGACGGTCTGAAAGCCGCGGCCTAGGTCGTCGAGCGTGAAGTAGTCGCGGCCCGAGGGTCTCAGCAGCGCGAGGATGAGCACGCTGTCCAGATCGAACTTGAGGACGTAGGGCTCGCGGTCAGACGCGGCGTGGACGGCGACAGACTCTTGGAAGAGCCGCGCGTAGGACGTCACAGATTTCGCGGTCCACTGGCTGGTGGTGACCAGCTCGCAGAGCTGGGCGATGATCCCGTGAGAGTTGTCGGTGGTGTTGACGCCGCAGACGACGGCGCGGTATCGGCCGTCGAGCACGTCGCGCAGCAGATCTTGGCCCCAGAGGATTCGGAGCCGCTCGCCCGGCTGGATTCGGCCGGTGGCGCCGGGGAGCAGGCTGACGCGGTCGGGGGCGAGGTCGGAGGTAATGAGGTGCTCGGCGTCTCCGTCGTAAAGGCGGATGGCGGGCTCGGTGGTCGTGGGCATGGTGAATTCTCCCTGGCGGGCGTCACGCAGCCCGGCGCCGCCATGGTACCACGTTTGATTCATTCTGTGAAAGGATAAAATCGAACGCGGAGAGATCAAAGGAGGCCGAGGAACGCAGAGAGGGCGCAGAACGGCGAAGAGATTGAGGGCTAGAGATAGAGGGCAAGAGATAGGGGAGAAGAGATCGAGACGAAGAGAGAGATTCAACCCGAAGTTCGGGCCTTGTCTCGTCAGGGGATTCCTCTGCGTCCCTCGCCTTGATCTTCGCTGAAACCTCGGCGTTCATTCCGCGCTTGGCGTGCGAGCGCGAGAGAGATCACTTGGGCGCGAGAGATTGAGATTTCGCGAGAGTGCCGAGCGCTTTCCAGGTCGCGGCCTTGTCAGGCTGCTTAGATTTTTCGTACATCGACGCGAGCTCGTCGGCGGTGGACGCGAGCACGCTGGGCGGGGTTTCGGAATTGGCTTTCATCGCGGCGTAGGCGTCGAGGAGGAGCTTCTCGGCCTCGTCGCGGCGGTCGAGTTCGAGCAGGATGCGCCCAAGGTTGCGAACGCTGCCAGTGATGTTAGGGTGCGACGGAGAGAGGGTCTTGCGGCGGAGTTCCAGGGCCTCGCGGACGAACGGCTCGGCCTCGGCGAGCTTGCCCTGCATGTAGAGCGCGCCGCCGATGTTGTTGATGTTCGAGGCTAGGTCGGGGTGATCAAGAGGCAGGATTTTTTTACGGATCGCGACGGACTCGCGGAAGCAGCGTTCGGCCTCGGCGAAGTTCTTCATGCCCATCATCAGCCCGCCGAAGTTGTTCACGGCCTGAGCGTAGTCGGGGTGGGTCTCGCCGAGGACGCGCTTGCGCATGTCCATCGATTCGCGAAGCATGAGCAGCCCGTCGTCGGGCTTACCTTGAGCGACCATGAGCATGCCGAGGTTGTTGAGGCACAGGGCGAGGCGTGCGTGGCCTTCGGGGTGGACCTTGCGCTCGATGGCCAAGGCCTCGCGGTAGAGCGGTTCGGCAAGGTCGAGCTTGTCCTGCTCCTGATAGCACGCGGCCATGCTGTTGATGGAAGAGCCCAGCTCGGAGAGCTGGTCGTTGTTGGTGAGGTCGGTGATCTTGCGGCGTGTGACGAGGGCGGCGGCGAAGAGTCGTTCGCCCTCACTCATCTCGCCGGTTTCGAGCAGCATGGTGCCTAGGTCGTGCTGGTTGGACGCCACGGCCTCGGTGTCGGGGCCGTAGGTCTTTTCGCTGATCGCGAGGGCGGCTCGCATTTGTTTCACAGCGGTGTCGGTCTCGCCGAGGCTTTGATAGACGACGGCGACGGCGGCGCGGACGGAGGCCTCGACCTCGGGCTGGTCTTTGAAGCCGCCGTTGTCGATTTTTTTGACCGAGCGATCGACCATCTCGCGGACGGTGAGTTCCTTGCCCTGAGCCTCGTTGGGGTCGGCGCCGGAGAGCATTTCTTCGAGAAACTTGCTGACGGCGAGAGCTTTGGCGGCCTCTTTCTTGGCGGTGTTGCCAGCTTTGATGGCAACGGCTCTCTCACGGTCGGCCTGCACGAACGCGTAGCTGGCGAAAGCGAGGCCGCCGGTGAGGGCGAGGAAGACGAGGCTGCCAGCTGCGAGCGCGAGCGTGTTGCGGCGTGCGAACTTCGAAAGGCGGTAGGTGATGCTCGGTGGGCCCGCGGCGACGGGCTCGTTGTTGAGATGGCGTCGAACATCCGCGGCGAGTGCGGCTGGCGATTCGTAACGCCGCTCGCGGTCTTTTTCCATTGCCCGCATGACGATCCAGTCGAGGTCGCCGCGGAGCGACTTCATCATCGACGGCGGGTCGGTCTTGCGCTTGAAAGCGAGGTCGAGCATCGAGAGGGCGGGAGACTCGGCGTCTGATCCGTCTTCGCCGCCGCTTTGCGTGAACGAACCTTGCCATGACGGCGTGCCAACGGAGGTCGGGCCGCCGTTGCTGGTCGATCTCTTGGCTGAGGCCTTGGTCTTGAACTCGCGCTCAGCCTGCGACATTTTGCTTAGGCGCTGGCTCGGTCGAGGCGGCTCGTACTCGCGGATGATCTTGACGACGTCGGCGAAGGTCGCGCTGCGGAGGCGTTTGGAATCAAAGGGAAGCGAGCCGGTGAGAAGTTCGTAAAGCAGGACGCCCAGGCTGTACACGTCGGTGCGAGTGTCGATATCGAGCCCGCTGTTGTCGGCCTGTTCGGGGCTCATGTATTCGGGGGTGCCGATCATCTGCCCGCGCTCGGTATAAAGCGTGCGGTCTGTGAGCGAGCCGGACATGGCTTTAGCGATGCCGAAGTCGATGACCTTGGGAAGCGGCTTGCCGTCGCTCATCGTGACCATCACGTTTGAAGGCTTGATATCGCGGTGGACGATGCCCTTCTGGTGCGCGTGCTGCACAGCGTCGCAGACGCGAATGAAGAGTTCGAGGCGGTCGCGGACGGTGTCCTTGCGGCGGTCGCAGAAGGTGGTGATCGCTTCGCCTTGGACGTACTCCATCGCGAAATACGGCAGGCCTCGGTCGGTGGTGCCAGCGTCGAAGACCTTGGCGACGCAGGGGTGGTCCATGACCGCGAGCGCCTGGCGTTCGGCCTCGAAGCGGGCGATGATGGTGCGCGAGTCCATGCCGGGCTTGAGAACCTTGAGCGCAACGCGGCGGCGGACAGGTTGCTCTTGCTCGGCAACATACACGAGCCCGAATCCGCCCTCGCCAAGCTGGCCGAGGAGTTTGTAGGGGCCGATGCGAAGGTCGCCGCCGCTGCTGTCGGCGACGTTCGCAGGCCCGTGGACGGCCGCGTCGGGCCTGCGTCCGCCGGGGGCAGGGAAGGCATCGTCCATGATGGTCGTACGGTCGCTCGCCACAACATCTCCGGCGGGTCTGGCCCGGTGTTTTAAATCAGCCCGGGGCCATGGCATGATATAGAGGACATCGCCCGCGCCCAACTGTCGTGCAAGAATCGAGGCGATGAATAGATCAAACTCGGCCCGCGAGAGGCCGAAATCAGCCTGTTCGGCCCGGTAACGGCACTTCGTGCGTTCGCGGCGGGCACTCGCCCGGTCGTCACTCGCGGGCCACACCTTCCACGGCCATCCCGGCGGTCAACGGCACGACCAGCGCGCCGCTCGCGCCGTTGGAGGGCACGTTCCAGGTGTAACGACCTTGACCGCCGGGGACGTCGAGGCGAAGCGTGGCGTCCTGGGTCGCGATGATTCGCACGCTGAGAACTTTCCCGCCCCAGCGTTGCGCGGAGACAACAAACCCGCCCTCGGCTCGCAGGTTCTCGAACGAAACATCGCTCCACGCGGCGGGCAAGGTCGGGAAGATTCGCACTCGGCCGCCCCAGCTCTGGAGCAGCATCTCCTGCACAGCCTGCATGGCGAGAAAGTTACCTTCGAGCGTAAAAGGCCGGTAGGTCAAGCTCGAAAGGCCGGTGCCAGATTGGTCGCCGTTACAGTGGAACCCGTTGCGGAGTGTGAAAGCGTTGTTGAACTTGGAGAGGTAGTCCAGCGCCTCGTCGCCGCGGCCCGCGCGAGCGAGCAGGCACGACATCCACGAAAAGCTATACCCGCACCACACGCTCGTGCCCTTGGAGAGGACGCGATCAATGGACGAATTTACGGCGGCGCGCTGAGCTTCGCTCTGCTCGATGTTGAGCGTGCCCAGCGGGTGGATGGCCATGAGGTTGGAGAAATGGCGGTGCGAATCGTTGAAGGGCTCGCCGCGTGAGAAGGCCAGCACCCCGGGCGGGTCATACTCGAAATCACCGACTCGAATGGAGAGTTTCGACCAGCGCTCCGCGTCGGCGGGTTGGTTCATCGCGGTTGACATCTCGGCGAGAGCTTCGAAGAGCCACTTCATCAGGGCCTGGTCGTAGTTGGAGTTTGGTTTGAGCCAGGCACGAAGCGAGTTGTCAAAGATCTCGGGCGAGCTGGAGAGCGGAAGTTTGAGCAGGCCTTGCGCGTCGGGCTTGAGGAGTAATTCGAGCGCTCGGCCGATCTGGGCGCAGAACGGGTACGCCTTCTCGCGCAGGAACTTTTCGTCCACGGTGTGCCGCCAGTGCAGGTAGAACGATTGGGCGACCCACGCGCCGTTGGTGGGGGAGAGCGAGTACTGCCCCCAGCCGCCGGTGGCGGAGCCGTCGAGCGTCATGACGCCGGGCACGACCGCACCGTCGATTTCATAAAACTTCTTCGCAAAGGCGCGGTACTTCGGCAACAGCTCCCAGTTGAAGTCGATCCAGCTTAGGGCGCTTTCTTCGAGCCCGGCCGCGTGAAGCGCGAGATAGGTCATCTGCGTGTTGAGGTCGTTGTGAAAATCGCCCTTCCAAGGCGGGAGGTTTCCGTCGTCGGCCGTCCAGACTCCCTGCAGCGGCATCGGTGCCGCGCCGCGCCGCGAGGCCGAGCCAGCGAAATATTTGCACAGGTCGTACTGCCGCTGAAGCTTTGCATCGGGGATTTTTACAGAGGAGATCGTCCAGAACTTTTTCCACCAGCGCAAGTGCGAGACAAGCATGGCGTCGTAGCCGGTGTTGAGCGCGGCCGCGACTCGCCGGCGCGCGATGCCCAGCGGGTCGGGGCCGTCGCGGGTGGAAGCGATGGTGACGGCGATGATGGTCTCGCTCTCGAGGCTGCGTGTGCCAGCGACGAGGGCGTACCGCAGGCCGTCGGCGGCGTCCTGCTCGAACCAGGTTTGGAAGATTGAGCCGGGCGCTGAGCGATCCTCGGCGGCGTAGCTGCCCGGGCGCGAGGGTGCGTAATTGAGCTTGTCGAGCCCGGCGGGGCGGACGAGCTTGAGCGCCGGTGCCAAGGCCCGCGATCCACCCTGCAGACGCATCATGCCCACGGGTTCGACGGCGCTGAAGAACGCGGTGATCGAGAGTGGAGCGTCGGGCGAGTCGAACGTGACGGTCGCTTCGGCGCGAGCGAGATTGAGCGAAAACATCGCCGACTTTGGTATCGAGGATTTGAGAGTTGAGGATGGTGCGCCCGAGCCGAGTTCGAGTTCGAGCCGTCCGCCCGGCAGCTTGGTCGGGTACGCGAAGGCCTCGTAGGGCTCGTCGAACATTCGGTTGAGCGTTGGCTGATCCCCGGCCGCGACGAGGCGCTGGATGGTCGCATAAGTCCAATCGTCGGCCTTGAGCGCGTCGGGGAGTCGGTTGTCCCAGAGGTCGCCGCGGTCGAGCGAGAGTTTGATGGTGCCGCCGCCGCCCCACAAGAGCCCGCCGAGCAGGCCGTTGCCGAGTGGAATAGCCTCGTCCCAGCGGTCGATGGGGGCGGCGAGTTCGAGCTTGGATTGAGGCTGTGCGAAGCCGGTGGCGATGATGCTGAGCACAAACGCGATCGCTGCGAATGAAAGCGCGCGGACGCGGGTCAGCGGTGATCGGGCTTGCGTCGACGAGATTGGAGCGGTCATGCGGCGAGCATACCGCAGACAGGGTGGCGTTGAGGTCGGGCCGAGGCGCGTCGAGATCAGTAGTCGCGACCTCGTGTGCCGTTGACGGTGTCCATGAGTCGGATCGATGAACCGCTCAGGACGTTGAGCCCGGGTGCGCTCGCGGCCGAGACGCGGTGGACTTTGGAATGGCCGTCTACAAAGAGGATCGGACGGTTGTCCCGGTCGTCGCGGGGTGTCTGATGAGCCAGTTCGTTGTCAAACATCAGGGCTTTGGAAGATGGGTAGAGCACATCGGCAACTGAGACCGGGCGTTGGAGCGCATCGCTCGACAACGTGCCAGCAACCCAGTTTTCTGGTCGAGCGATGAAGCTCCAACAATACACATATGACGTGGCACCGGCGAGTCCAATCGGCTCTTCTCCAGTCCACGGCTCACCTTGCACGCGGCGTGCTCCTGAGCACACCCAACTCGCGAACCATTCTCGCCATGGTGCAATCTCGTGCATGATCCCCGGCCAAGCCGCCGCCAAATCCCAAGCCGATTGGATCTGAAGGGTTCCACCTGTTCCTTCATGGTCTGGAGACAAATCGATTGACTGTCCTGCAGTCGCGAAAGGAAACCGGTCCCTGAACCGCTGAGAATACAACTCAAAGACGGTGGAAGTCATGCGCAGGTTGCTCAAGCACCGGGCCTCGCGGGCCGTCGCGCGTGAACGCGCCAGACCCGGGAGCATGATGGCGACGAGCACGCTCATCACACCGATCACAACCAAAATTTCGATGAGTGTAAAACCTTTTTTCACATCGGCGGCCCAAAGAACGCTTCGTCCTCGACATATAAAACAACGGTGCTCCAAGGAACCCATTGCTTGGCCTCTCGATTCCAGGCAAAGCGGTAGCCCACCACTGCGGTGCCCTTTTCCACCGTGCTGGGAGCTTTAGAAAGCTGCATAGGAAGTCGTATTTCGATGATCGTCAGCTTCTGGCCCTCAATATCTCTTTTGATGGGCATGAACTGGTCTGCTTGGGTCTGCTCGCTCCGCGACCAGCCAGATTTGATCTCGTCAGCCTTCACTCGTTTTCCATTTATGTAGACCATCTCGACCACTAACTCAGAGAGTCCAAGCGGTGCCAAGTGCGTCATCGCTGCCGCCGCGACCCATGGACGTTGAACATTCGGGGATGAAAAATCGTGTTTCAGGCCGCGAGATCGAAGCTCAGCCGAGCGACGCTCATAGTCCCCTTCAAGCGTGGCACGCAGATGCTCTGAGAATGCGGCGGTGAGATCGTCTGGTTTTTCGAGAGGGAGGTGGATCGCTTTCAAGCCTTGCTTCATTCGATCCGTCGCCTGCTGACATACCGCTTCAAGCGTCTCACTCGTCGGGAAGGTGTCGGTCCGAATTGAGAGTTGGTTCCGTTGCTCTGTTGCCGTCAGAACGCGCGCTGCCGGTTGTGAAGACGGTGCCACAACTGTGTTCCGACGGTACGTCCATACAGCCAAAAATACGCCAACTGCTGCCAGAATCACGGCCAGAATGAACTTGTTTCGATCAGCCATTCGAGCATTCTCCGAAAATCCCAATGGGTTCTTTTTCAGGTGCACATCGAGTGGGGACAGAAGAGGATTCTTACGGGATAGTTGGGAGCGTGCGACAACTCGCGGAAGCCCAAACGATCGGCGTGCACCCACCGATGCCGGTGCAGACCTTAGGTAAAACGCACGCTGAACCAGTGCAGACCGTAATGCTACCAGCTTCGCCACAGTCCTTTGTGAAGCAACAGTCTCCAGTGCCGGTGTCCGCCATCGCCCAACTGGCCGCCAACGCCAACCCCGCAACCGCTGCCACGACCTGTACGCACGCGAACGCTCTATTGTTCATCTTCATGATCGACCTTTCGAGTTTCTTCGCAGAAACGAGAAAACGAACCGTTGCTGATTGCTCGTGATCCTGGCAACGAGCCCGATCACGCTTGCGAAGAACAGGCCAAAGGTGCGAGCAAACTCACCAGACCGGGTGCTTGCTTGGAGCAGCGGAACGCCGACATGCCCGCAACCGCACGCGGTCTTGGCCCCGCTTATCCACAGGTAACCCACCCAGCCGCTGAAGCACGCCAAGAGGAAAGTCGATGCCACGAGCGTCACGCGCGGCCGCCACCCGCAGAGCATGAGTGAGCCGAGGATCAGTTCGATTCCAACGAGAGCCCAGAGGGCGATCTTTGCCCCCCCCCCCCCCCC
>Ga0209181_10003769_pt1 | contig 23075 bp, 15 predicted proteins | sample MAT05_FD_187208 | JGI IMG/M metagenome (GOLD analysis project Ga0209181, IMG submission 187208) | Freshwater microbial communities from Lake Fryxell liftoff mats and glacier meltwater in Antarctica - MAT-05 (SPAdes) (version 2) | ecosystem: Environmental > Aquatic > Freshwater > Ice > Liftoff...
TGCGCCACCATCCGGAACGGGTGCGCAAGGTCCCAAGTGGGGAAGGTGTTGGTGGAGAACCGTTGATGCACCAGGGCGAGTGCGGTGACCATCGCCGGATCCTGCAAGTCGGTGTAGTACTTGCCGACTTGGTCGGCAAGCAGCATGCCTTTGTAAACGACGGTACGCGACGAGCAAGATGAAACGTAGAACTCCTTGCCGTGGCGCAGATCGAGTGCCTGTACGGCATGGCCGGAGCGTTTACGGATGATGTAGAGCTTGCGTTCCAGATCGTCCTGCGACATGCCGGCCGCACCGCGACCGATAAATACTTGCCGGATGATCGGCTCGACCGCAATGGTGGCTTGCGATAGTCCATTGTTGTTGGTCGGCACGTTGCGCCAGCCAAGCAAGATTTGGCCTTCGGCCTGTATCGCGCGTTCGATTTCCTGTTCACAGGCCATGCGGGAGGCTGGCTCTTGCGGCAAAAACACCATACCTACACCATACTGGCCGATCGCGGGTAAGGTGACTCCTTGTTTGCCACAAGCGCGGCGCAAGTGCAGATCGGGCAACTGAATCAGGATGCCGGCGCCGTCGCCCAACAATGGATCGTAGCCGGTCGCACCGCGGTGCGAAAGGTTGTCGAGAATCTTCAGGCCTTGCGCCACCAGCGAATGCGACTTCTTGCCCTTGATATTGGCGATAAATCCGACGCCACAGGCGTCGTGCTCATTCGTCGGGCTGTAGAGGCCTTGGGCAAGCGGGCGCTGCAAGGCAAAGTCGGGGGCGTTTGGGATCGGCATAACGAGTTTCTCCATACAAGGCGCGCCGGCGATCAATCCACATCAGCAAGGCGGAGTCGGGCTGCGAAACAAAGCAAATGGTAATTCAACCGCTTAATTGACGTGACGCGCGAAGCGCGCGGGCGTCGAGTGCGGTATCTTTCCCGGGAGAAATCAGCTTGTGGCCGAGCATGGGCTCAGCCCGCTTGCGCTCGATGGGCGCCAGAAGGCCAAAACTCAGAATATTACCGGACTGCAATCATAGCGCCCCTTTTGGTGCGCCGCAATAAATCCGTGCGGGCGATGGGCGGGAAGTGGCAAAAGCGCCTCAGCCGCGCTGTTTCGCTGATACGACAGCGGACGGCACCGTGCCACGACCGACCGCTAGTCGGGGCAACAGCCATCTGCGGCAGAAAAATGGCGCATAATCGCTTGCAAGTAAGTGAAAGTTGCGCTTTAATAAACCGAGATAACTTCATAATTTTTAAGCAGTTTGCAGTTGTAAGAAGAGCTGTGTGAGTCTGGTTGAGCGTTCCGATGGACCCCAATTAACTCCGCGTTTTTCCATCGATTGATGACACTAGAGGGACGTGCCGTGGCCAACCAAAATATTTTCGGCAGCATAAGTGGGTGGGGCGAGTTGCAAACTCGCGTAAATCGCGCTGCAAAAGCAGCTTTTGCGTTTACGATCGTTGGCTTGATGGCCTCTTGTGGCGGCAGCGGGGTCTCGGCGCCAGCGGCAGTCGGCGGTGACCTGCAAGTACTACCCGGTGCGGCTGACGTTTTTCCCAATACGCCGGTGACATTCACAATTAGCGGCGGACAGCGCCCATATACAGCGTTCTCGAGCAACCAAGGCATCTTGCCACTGAACATCACGATTGCGACCGGGTCATCGTTCGTCGCGACAGCAAACAACCCGTCGGCAGATACCGCCGTCACGATCACGGTTCGCGACTCTGCCGGCAGGACGGCGACGGCAACTGCTGCGGTGAAAACCGCCGTCCTGCTCAACGCCATTACGATTCGTCCGAGTATCAACACCGGTAACTCGTGCGGCGGAGCCGACGTTTGTACCGGTACTGAGGCCGTGGCGACTATCGTTGCGCGGGCAAACGGTGGACCACTTGTCGGTCGTACTATTCGGTTTGAGGTTTTGTCCGGCGCGCTTGGTATTGTGTCCGGCGCCGGGGTGGTGAACTCGCTCACGGTAAATGCAGATAGTGCTGGTCAGGCGATTGTTTCGTTGCGCGCGCCGGTAGGCGTGCCGAACCAGTATTCGACCATCCGCGGCACTGACGTTACGTCAGGCCAAAATGTCAGCTACGTGCTGACCATCGGCCAGACGATCGACCCAACTGCAATCGCCATTACGCCAAGCGATTTCACATGGACCGGCGCTTTCAGGGACCGTTGCGCAAGCGGCGCCCTGACATCACACTTAATAACCGGCGGCACGCCACCGTATGCGGTTGGACAGTCGATCCCGAACTTTGCGACCCTGGCTGGCTCGCCACTGGGGCCTGTCGGACAAGTTGTACCAGCTGAGACTGTCACGACGGTTGGCAAGAACTTTGGCTCATTGTTAGTCGTCGTTACCGGACTCGTGTGCAGCAGTGGTGCCAACGGTAACATCATCACCGTTACGGACGCGATCGGTCGTGTTGCCAGGTTGACGATTGGCAACGTCCTTGGCTCGTTGGATCCTCCTGGGCCGGGTGCCGCGGTTGCGCTGCCGGCGCCAACAGTGACGCCGAGCACGTTCACAGGATTTGCCTGCAACCAATCGTCATCGTCTTTCGTGACGCAAACAATTCCAGCAGGGTACACGGGTACTCCTCCGGTACTCTCCGCTGTTGCGCTGGAGCCAAATCGCATAGCAGCCAATTTGAGCAATGGCCTGTTGACCATGACCCGCTTGAATAGCGACCCGGGTGGTAGTGCGCAGACGCGTGTCCGCGTGTCCAACGGAACGAATTTCTCGGACATCGTAATTGACTTGTCAGGCGCAGCACCCTTCAGTTGTGTATCGGGCGGCAGCACGGGAACACCGATCGCGATTGGTGCAGGCCCTACACTGGACTTGAGCGCTGCGGTCCCCTTGGTCGCAAGGGCCACGACGTTCACGGGTGGAAACGGGCCGTACACAGTGACATCGCTTGGACCAAGCATCGTGGTCGTTAGCCTCGACGGCGTGACATTCGGCACCAGCGTTACCGTGCCAGCGACGGGACCCTTCGTATACTTCGCCCGGGCGGTTGCGCAGGGGACGACTCTGATTACTATCAGAGACTCGAATGCGACGCCCCAGTCATTGAATCAAATCGTCACAGTCTCGCCTTAATCGATAGACGAACCCAGCAACGGGCACCGCGAGGTGCCCGTTTGCGTTCCGGCATATCAACTTGACCATCTTGACGACGCTATTTCTGAGTGCTGCGCTGACGGCGTTAGGCATCCTCATTCTTGTAAAGTCGTCGCTGAGCCGGCTTTTTTTGGACGCGCTCGACAAACCGAACGCGATGCATCAGGTGCCGGTGCCGCGCATCGGCGGTCTGCCAATGCTGCTCACGGTCGCGCTCGTGGTATTCGCGACGCTTCCAGTGAGTCACAATCTGCCCGCTTCGGTAGCCGTGAGCGCCGCCGTTTGCCTGGGTCTATTTTCCTTGATGGATGACAGGCAGGGGTTGCCGCCGTATGTCCGCTTGGTCGCGCATATTGTTGCGGCAATCGTGGTTGTTGTTGCGTTGACGTCGGAAGCGATGCGAGGCGCGCAGATGGCGAGCGAGCTTTCAAGTCTATTGTCATCGCCGCTCGGTCTTGCCGTGGCGATTTTGGGCTTGGTCTGGGTGACCAACCTCTACAATTTCATGGATGGTGCCAACGGCCTCGCCGGGTTTATGGGGCTGATCGGGTTCGGTACGCTAGCCGTCGCCGCGCACGGCGCGATGGACGCGTCGACTGTCGCTGAGGTTACCCGCCAAATTGAAAGCGTGGCGACCCTATGTGCGGCGACAAGCGGGGCTTGTGCGGGATTTTTGGTGTTCAATTTCCCCTCAGGTCGCATTTTTATGGGCGACGTGGGTGCGGTATTTCTCGGCTTCCTTGCCGGCGCCATTGGACTGGTCGGTGCCATTCAGGCGGTATGGCCTTGGTGGCTGCCGCTGCTGGTCTTTTCCCCGTTCATTCTTGACGCGACTGTCACCCTATTGCGACGGATGTTGCGTCGCGAGCGCATCTGGGTGGCGCACCGGCAGCATCTTTATCACCGCCTGATTCTGCACTGCGGATGGTCCCACCAACGGACGGCGCTGACCTACGCAGCCGTCATGCTGCTGGCCTGTAGCCACGGCCTTTGGGTTATGTCACGCTCCGCACAAAACAGTGTGCAGAGCGACACCTTGCCAATGGCCATTCTCATCGCGTGGGTGTTAATATACGTCAGCTTGTTCACTGCAGCAGAGTGGCATGTTCGGCAGCGAGAACTAACAAAAACAAATATGTCGTCAAAAAAAGATCAAGGAGTCAGATGACGTCCTTTTCAGTCAATGAACGCGCCATCCTTGCGTTCGTACATGACGTTGTCATGCTGTGTTTTTCCTGGGCCGCAGTGCTGTTGCTGTTCGGTGTGGCCGGCCAGAACGTCCTTCCGCTTACCGCACTGCAGGTGCTCATGGTCGCGGTGCCCGTGCAGGCGATTGTGGCAACCATCTTTGGCATGTATCAGGGCTTGTGGCGCTACGCCAGCCTGCCTGACGTGCAACGCATTGTTGCAACCGTTGTCGCTGGTACGCTTGCCGTCGCCGCCACAATGTGGGCAGGTGATTGGATGGGCGGCCTTGTGTACCCGCACTTTTTTGTTCAAGCGCTGTTGCTGATGGTTCTCATGGCCGGCAGCCGCATCACTTACCGGTCGTGGAAAGAATGGATGTTGTACGGCAAATCTGATGACCAGGGTGCGCCGGTCATTATTTTGGGCGCGGGCGACGCTGCGGTCGGATTGCTCAAGGAATTGTTGCGCAGCCGCGATTGGCGCGTGATCGGATTGCTTGACGACGATCTGAACAAGCGCAACCGGCTCATCCACGGCGTGCGGGTCATGGGCGCGCTCGACGAATTGCCACGCATCGCGCGCACGCTAAAGGTCAAACACGTCATCATCGCGATGCCGTCGGTAGCGTATCAAAAGCGCCGCCAGATCATCGAGATTTGCAATCGCGCGCGGGTGACCGTGATGACCGTGCCAAAATTTGGCGAACTGCCGTCAGCATTGAATCTTCCCGGCAAGACGCCGACGCCGAAGGTCCGCCGCTTGTCGTTTGAAGATTTGGTCAAACGCGAGCCGGTCACGCTCGACGATGTCGGCCTGCACGACTTGCTTTCCAACAAGGTAGTGATGGTGACAGGTGCGGGCGGATCCATCGGCTCGGAGTTGTGTCGGCAGATCGCCGCCTACCAACCGTCGATGCTGGTGCTGTTTGAGCAGAACGAATACGCGCAGTACAAAATCGAGCAATCGCTGAGAGACGAATTTGAGAATCTGCCGATTGCCAGCGTGATCGGCGACGTCAAAAACGTGCGGCGGGTCAACCAAGCGATGCACCAGTACTCGCCGTCAATTGTCTTTCACGCGGCCGCCTACAAGCACGTACCGCTGATGGAAGAAAGCAACGCGTGGGAGGCGGTCCAAAACAATGTGCTTGGCACGCTGGTGTTGGCGCGCGCGGCGATTGAATACGACGTCAAAAAATTTGTGCTGATCTCGACTGACAAAGCGGTCAACCCGACCAATGTCATGGGCGCGACCAAGCGGCTCTCCGAGATGGTCTGTCAGGCGTTGCAGCATACCGGCGACACGCGTTTTGAGATGGTGCGTTTCGGCAACGTGCTTGGCAGCGCTGGCAGCGTGATTGCACGCTTTGAAGAACAGATTGCCAGAGGTGGTCCGGTAACCGTGACGCATCCGGAAATGGTGCGCTACTTCATGTCGATCCCGGAGGCGGCGCAATTGGTGCTGCAGGCGGGCTCCATGGGTTTGGGCGGTGAAATTTTTGTGATGGATATGGGCGAGCCGATCCGTATCGTTGACCTTGCACACGACATGATCCGCCTGTCCGAAGCGACGGACGAAGAAATCAAAGTCATCTACACCGGGCTGCGTCCCGGTGAAAAGCTGTTCGAAGAGTTGCTCGCCGACGACGAGCATACGCGCGCAACGCCGCATCCGAAACTACGTGTGGCCAAAGCCCGCGAAGCGACCGTGGAGCTGCTGCCCAGCCTTAACGCCTGGTTGAATCAGGACAAGTTGCCGGACGATTCGGACGTGCGCCGCGACTTGAAGCGCTGGGTACCGGAGTATGTGGCGCAAGTGCGGCCAAAGCTGAAGTCGATTGCCGACGTCGCCGGACGCAAGTCGGCATAGAAGTACGCTAGATGTGTACGGCTCTGGCAGCAGCCCATCGCTGAAAGGTGCATAGCAGCGGAACGTGTACAGAGCTGAAAGCCTGAAAGCTTCACAGAACGGAACGCAAAAGTGATAAAGCCGCACAACTGTGCGGCTTTATTTTTAGGCCCTCGGCGGGGGCCCACCTTGCGCGACCATGGGATGCCGCTAGAGCGCTCGCAAGCACGGTAACAGCGCGCGGCGTGCTCGTGCTACGTTCTGGAATTAGTCTTGGACTAAGATGGTAAATGTGGTTTCCTGCCCTCTCGGCGTCACCACGCTGATCGTCGCAACGCCTGAGCTTGAAGGGCTGCATACCCCAGTAATGGTATTTTGAAAAACGCCACTTTGGATCGTTAACGGAAACGTTCCAACGCCGTCTGCAGTAACCGGCGGAACGTCTGGTTTCACATTGGAATTCGCGACCGTGAACGACGTGACACCGACGACTGCGCCAGCGGCGTCTACGATCGTTCCGCGGGATGTTCGGAACGACACGATCGTCCCGGCCGGCATGGGGTTGCCATTCGAATCAGTAACACTGATCAGCGTTGTGCGGCGCTGGGCGACATACGGAGCACTATTCACGCATGTATTCGGCAATACTTGGATGGTTCGCACCCCTGAAACTATTGGAGCATTCGAGCCTATGCTCGCGACCGAGCCCGAGAATACGACGACGGTATTTCCACGAACATGAATGCTCTTCAGCGTTCCGCAAGAATTGGGAGCGCTACGGCCGGCCACACTATCGTCGCAACTGACACCGTTGAACCTGCCGTCGCCCGTGTCATAAGCGCTGTTGTTGTTGAAGTCAATGAACGGCTCGGTCGCGTCGCGAACGCGATTCTCATTGACGTCGAGCCACGCCTCAGGCAAATCGGTATCGACCAGGTTCAAATCCCTCAGTTCACCGACATCAAACCACCCGTTTCCGTTGATGTCGGTAAACGATTCCTCGCCAATCGCGTACGCCAGAATGGCTACGCGACCGTTCGTTGGGCGGAAATTCTGGCTCGTCAGCGTGGATGAACAGGCGCCGCCAGTGGTGGTGCATGAGCCAACGATGGATCCGCCCGAGGCAATGAAATTGACGGTGGTGCCATCGGGAACCGGATTACTGAACCGATCGGCCAACCTAGCGGTGACCGTAGTGGTGATGCCGTCAACACTGCCGCCTTCAATATTGAACGTTGAAACCGAGAGGGAAAATCCGCCCTGCGACGGCACGCCCGTCGAAATCGTCAACTGGTCTGACTGGGTGGAAAGTGTTTGTGCGCCTGACAGCGTGCTCGCGGTGACACGCACCGGCGTGCTCACGCTGCCAGATTGCACGTTGGTGACGACAATTCCGGTCGCGGCATCGGAAGTGGCGCTGGCGGGCGTTAGGGTGATGCCGCCAGCGGTCGTGTTCAAGGCAAAATTCACTGTTCTGCCACCCACCGGATTGCCGGCGATGTCGACTACCCGGAACGTGACAAGTGAGGTTTCCTGGCGACCAACCCCCCCCGTGCCTCGCAGGGAAATCGAAGTTGGACGCGCAGAGACAAACTGAATCGATCCGACGGCCGGCGCGGTTACCGAGATCGTCGCGGTCGCCGACTGCGAAAAGCCGCTGACGGTCGCCGTAATGGTATCGGTCGAGCCGCAGCCGATATCGCGGTAGGTTGCGCTGGCCGTGCCATTCACGGTGATGGCGGAAGCGGTTAACGCTGCGCGGCCATTCGCGGCACAGGGAGAGGTGAAATTTACGGTCAGGGGGGTGGTAGACGGCACGCCAGCGGCAAACACCGTGACGGACAGCCCGGTGGTGCCAAACGCCGACAGGACAGGCGTCTGGATATTGACAGGCCCTATCGAAACGTTGGCCGCACCGACAATGTATCCGACTGAGGCGGTTGCCGGAGAACCGGCGGTGCCGCTGCCAACTTGTGCTGACGCCGTGACAAGGGCTGCGCCGGACGCGGTGAGTCCTGCAGCACTCAGCAGAGCACTTGCCACGCCGTTGGCATCCGTAAGCGCAGTTCCGTTGGTCGGTGAAAACACGCCGAGCAACGCATCAGTGGTGAACGTAACCACCGTGCCCACCGACGGCGCACCAGAGGTTTGCCGGAGTGTCGCCGTGACTCTTGCGGGATTGCCTGAGCTGATGGAAGTGCGGACGGCACCGGAGGCCGGGTCGGTGAGCGCGACGACGATGGCCGGTGCGGCGGTTGCGGTGTAGGCAACCGAACCTGTGACGCTGGTCGCGGTTGTCGCGCCGGGCAGCACCGTCTGGCTCGCCGCCGTGACAGACGCGCCGCCGGACGCGGACGACGGATAGAGCAGCACAGAAGCAACACCGTTTGCGTCGGTGACGGCGGTGCCATTGGCAGGAATGAAGGTGCCGACGGTGCCGTTGGTGGTGAAGGTGACGACCGCACTTGCAACAGCAGCACCACTGCCGGTCCTGAAGGTTGCATTGACCCGGGCGGGATTCTGCGGGGAAACCGATGTGCGTATCGCGTTGGTGGCTGGATCCGTCAAGGTCACGACAAAGGTCGGTGGCGATGCCGGTGGCGCCACCGCACCGGCGGTGTAGTTCAATGACGCGGTGTAGGTGGTCGGCGCGGTCGCACCGGGAAGGGTCGTTTGGCCACTTGCCGCAACGGTGCCTGCACCTGATGAGGTTGATGAATCGAGCGTGACCGAGGCAACGCCGGCCGCATCTGTCAAGGCGGTGCCGGTGGTCGGATTGAACACGCCAAGTGTTGAATTGGTCGTGAAGGTAATGACGGCACCAACGATTGGGTTGCCACGCGAGGTCTTGAACGTGGCGCTGACTTTGGCCGGGCTACCGAAGGCGATGCTGGTTCGCGCAGCACTGCCATTCAGGTCGGTCAATGTCACGACCAATGTTGCCGGGCCGGTATCGGGAAGCGAGGCGCTCGATACCGCACCGCTGCCGCATCCGCCGAGCATCGTTGCCAGTGAGATCAATAGCGTAAAGCCCGCCAGCCGCTTTACCATGTCCTTGAACCCGCGCGAGAAATCACTCATTGATTAGACCGTTTGTTTTTAGTTGGCGAGATGCTGGGGCTACGCTTGCAACGGTGATTGATGACACTGGCAGGTCGAACCCATCAAGCATGACAGCGTGACCAGCCGCGTTGTGATTGCGCGCAAAGTTTGTGAAAACTCAATGGTAGCTCCCATCGTAAAAAACCAGCATCCATGGGCATTACAGGGCATTTTTGCCTGAAACCGCGCATGAATACTGGACTCTGAATCTGGCGCGCCCGACACGATTCGAACGTGCGACTTCTACCTTCGGAGGGTAGCACTCTATCCATCTGAGCTACGGGCGCTTGCGCTAAGTTTACCATTTTGCCTGTGCGGTAAGGTGGCTGGCTGCGGGCCGCGGCGCGTTGGCAGAGGAGCGTTTTTTCGCCCGCAATTGAGCCCTGCGCTGGCGAAAGATATAATCTGCGCAATACGTGATTATCGAGGCAGAAAATGAGCGAGCACCATCCGAACCAGACTGAAGAAAACCAAGGCAGCAGCCCCGTCACGATGGCCGTGATTGTGTTCGTCGGGGCCATTGCGCTGGTGGTTGGCATCATGCTGGTCGCCCAGTTTGCGATTGGCAGCCGGTCGCTGGGCGCAAGTGACGAAAAAGTGAATTCGGACGCCGCCGTCAAAGAACGAATCGGCCCCTTGGTGATAATCGCGGTGGAAGCGGGCAAGGGCGGTGTACCCGCTGCGGTTGCGTCGGCAGCCACACCCCCCGCGCCCGCGCCCATGGTTGCAATGGCCGCCATGGCAATCCCCGCCGCGATCCCCGCCGCCGCTGCCAAGGCATCCGGCGGTGAGGCCCTCTATAAGACGGCATGCTCGGTTTGTCACTCCGCCGGTGTCGCGGGTGCGCCGAAGAGTGGCGACAAAGCCGCCTGGGCACCGAGAATTGCGCAGGGCAAAGATACGTTGTACAAGCACGCCCTTCTCGGCTATCAGGGTAAAAATGGCGTAATGCCGGCCAAGGGTGGCAACGCGTCATTGTCGGACGCAGCGGTGAAGTCGGCGGTCGATTACATGGTTGTACTCAACAAGTAAGCGCGCAAGTGACAACGATGTATTCAGTAAACCAAAGGGCGGATCTTCCGCCCTTTTTTGTGGCCGTGGCCAGCTTGCGGCCGGCGCCGGTATGAGCACCTTCGTGATTGGCGACCTGCAAGGCTGCTTTACAACATTAGAAGCCCTGTTAGCGCGCGTCGGGTTTCGTCGTGCGCACGACCGCTTGTGGTTTGTGGGTGACCTGGTCAATCGCGGTGATGGCTCGCTTGAGTGTCTGCGTTTCATCCGCGGACTTGGGTCTTCCGCAAGCGTTGTGCTGGGCAATCACGATTTGCACCTGTTGGCGGTCGCAGAAGGGTTTGCCAGGCAATCGAAGCTGGATACGCTCGACCCAATTCTTGCCGCCCCCGATCGCGAAGCGCTGCTCGATTGGCTTCGACATCAACCGCTACTGCACGTTGATGGACGTTTTGCCATGGTCCATGCCGGGCTCATGCCACAGTGGTCATGGCGCCAAGCGCAGCAGCTCGCGCGCGAGGTCGAGTCGGCGCTGCGAGGGACTGAATACCGGGCGCTGCTGGCCGGTATGTACGGCAACGAGCCGTTGGCGTGGTCGGACGATTTGCGCGGCATGGCGCGGCTGCGTTTTGTGATCAACACCATGACGCGCATGCGAACGCTCGCAAACAACGGCCAACACGTGTTGAAGTTCAAGGCGGGCTTGGCCGAAATTCCGGTCGATCAGCACGCCTGGTTTCAATTGCCGACCGTGCGCCGCGCCAAGCGGACGCTGTTTGCCGGACATTGGTCGGCGCTGGGATTTCTCGATAACGGCGATCGCGTGATGCTCGATAGCGGGTGTATTTGGGGCGGCTCGCTTACGGCGGTGAGGCTAGCAGACCGCAAGTGTTTTCAGCAGCCCTCACTCGAAGTGCAATCAACTGGCGATCCCGTTTTATTGCGGCGCGACTAGGCAACGCCAGTCACTCTGCCGCTTGCGCGGCCAATGGCACGGCGTCGTCGCCGAAGCGTTGGTGTGCATGCGGTTTCGGCACATCAAGTATCGCGGCGATGGCATCCTCTGCGGCAAGTGCGGCATCGCGACGCGTCATTGACGACGTGTCGACCGGCGGGGCGAAAATAATTTCAGCAATCATTCGTCGCTGGCCAATGATCATGCCCATCGATTCGCCAAACGTGGTGTCACCGATAAAAAGTACCGCGTCGTTGGGTTCGCCATTCTCGCTGCGGTAGCGAACAGCAGCGGGTGCCAGCGTGACGGCATTGACCACTGCGGGCTCAAACAGAGACGTATGAAACTTCAAAATCCGGTCGCCCGCCGTCGTGGTGCCCTCGGGAAACACGGCGACCGTATCGCCGGATTCCCAGATGTCGTGAATCTCGCGGTTAATGCGAGCCGTGTCAGAGCGTTTGGTGCGCTGGACGAAAATGGACCCGCCGTGCACAGCAAGCATGCCCACAATGGGCCAGTCGCGAATCTCCGACTTGGCGACAAAGCGCGAAGGATGCGCGGCGTTGATGACGAAGATGTCCAGCCACGACACGTGGTTTGCCACCACGAACAACTTTGGCGTATCGACAGCCGGGCGCGCGCCGTGGACAGACAAGCCGATGTTGAGAATGCGCAGCAACGTATGTGACCAACGTTGCGTCAATCGCGCGCGCGCGCGCTGGCTCACGCGTGGATAAATCAGCGTGGTCATCACCAAGCACCAGGCAACGTGGAGCATCACGCGCGTCCAGCGATACGCGCGCACGACGGGGTGCGTATCGTTGCTGGAACTCTCGTCGATATTCGAGTTGATCGGATTCGCACTCATGGCAACCTGCCCGCCTGCACCATGCGGGCGAACAGCGTATTGAGCGAACCCCAGGTGACGATGTCGTCGAATTCGCCGGCACAGTGCCCAGCGGGAGTCGGTGTGTGAGATACAAACGTAGTCGCCGCTGCCAGGACGTTCTGCGCTTCGTCAGGACCGGTACCACCGGCGGCCGCATTCTTGCCCAACGAAAAAATCACGAAAGGGGCTTTGAGGGACAGGTTGGCAGGCGTACATCCTGCGCCTGCGTTAGTGATCGTGGTGGATGTCACCGTCAGTAGATTGACGGCGGCATTGGCATTTGCAAGGCAACTCATGGTGGCCGTCTTGATGCCGTCTGTTCTGGTCAGCGCCTTGGCGCTAAGCGCGCATGCGGGTACTGCTGTGACCGTTGCCGCGACAATATCTATGTCACGCACTGCGTATCGGATTCTGTTTTGTGTGAGTCCCCACCCGTCCACCAACAGACCGCTGGAGTCAAGCGGTGACAGTCCAAGCGTGGCAGCTGGAACAAACCCTGAGTAGGTATTGCATACACCGGTAGAAGGTGTGCCGTCTTCTACGCCGCTAGTACCGGCCAAAGCCGCCGGGCAAGGAAGCCGTCCGTTTGCCATTGCAAAGCCAAAGATCGCCTCTTTGATGGATTCGAGCTGTTTTTGCGTTTCGATGGTACGCTGCTGATCGAGCTGTGCCGCCAGCGGTATGCCGACCGCGGTGACCAGAATGGCGAGGATGACGAGCACCACAGCGATCTCGATGAGCGAGAAACCAAGTGACCTGCCCGATTGCATTCGGATCTGCTTCATCTTGGCAGCGTCACGACTAAGTCCGCATAGGTTGCTGTTCGCGGCTGGTCAGAACTTGCAAAAGTGCGGCTCGCTGTGGGCGCTGCGGGTGCAACCAAGCTGTTGGGCATCTCAAGAAAACTTCCAATTGTAGGCGCACCAGCGTACCTGGTCTGCGTGGCCAAGGGGGCGCCAGCCGAAACAACAACAGCGTCCACAGTTGTCCGACTCCCCGATATCAGGCAGTTCGACGAGCAAGCCGGGCTGGTTCCGCCGGAGGGAACCGAATCGGTCGAGATTGCAGCATACATCTGCTCGTACCATTGCTGAGATAAATACCAAGTGGGTAAAACAGGGTAGCGCCGCAAGTCAGACACAGTATCACCGCTTATGCTAAACGCCGATATGGTTCCGGTATTTGGCGCGAGCCCAAGCATCCCGATGCCCGCGCCACCAAATGGCGTCCAGCTGTCTGACATTGAGATCTGCATGGCACCAACGCTCGAAGTCACGATGCGTCGCCGAATATGATTTGTGCTTGACGCTTGGCGGTATTGGACGGCGCCCGTCGTCACGTTGATGTCCAACGTGACGGTGCGGATTCGGAAGCCCAGTACGATCCCGAAATCGGTGTATGGACCGGCGCAACAAGCGCGGTGCTGGATAAAGTAGAGCACCGCACTAATTATTGGGCCCGGTAGCGGATATGGGTCACACACGGCTCTATTTTCTGGTGATGCGGTATCCCACAAACACTGAACATTCGTTGTGGTATCTGAAAACGACTTGTAGGGTGCCAAGGCCGCGGAGTTTACGCTGCTTGAAATATTCGTCGCCGCGTTTGCTCTAATCAGGCACTGCCGCAACCCGAAGCCGACTACCGAGCAGGTGAAGGTCGGTTGCAAGGGGGGAGGTACAGCAGGCACGTCCGCACCTGCAATGGTCCATGCAACTTCCGTCCGAAATTTGTTCCCGGCTGCGTGAAACGGCACCAGCCCGGCAGAGGTCCCTGCGCTCGCCACGAACGTGTTCACCGGGTTTGTCGGAATAGTGACTGGCACCAGCCATGGCAGCGAGCCGGTAAACACGCCGGCGAGCGGATATCTTTCGCCGGTCAATTGGCGCAGGTTCACCAGTGACTCCCTGACTTCGCTTGCCACGCGCCTTTCAAGTTCGGCCATGAGCTCGTCGACGGTAATGTAGATCACCTGATCGTTGAAAACGGACGACCGGTCGGCGATGATGAACTCATTGGCCAAATTGGCGTTGTCGAAAGTACTACAGCGCTCGGCTGGTGCCAGCAAAGACCAACCGGCAGGTTCGGGCAAGGCATCCAGAAAGTCGCGGGGGTTGCCATAGCCGTTTGGGTTGCCGGCAGTTGCGGCTATCGTGCGCTGTTGTGTACGGCCAGTGGTTGCGATCGCTTCGCCGGGCAATATCAGTACGAAAGCAACGCGGCGGCTGAGGATGCGTCCCGTGCTATCACATACGGTTATCCAAGGCCAAGCTGGCCCGGTCGAGCTCGGGCAACTAAACGCCGCTGGTGAGCCTGCCATGGTGACCGCATTGAGGATCGTTACGCACTCGCCAGCACCTGCAGTGGGATCGGCAAAATTTGGGCTGACAGCGTACCAAGGGGCGATGCCGAGCACGTCGCGATCACTCGCCCCGTCAATCGACAGCCCGAGATCACTCCAAGGCAATCTCCCCACGCAGCGCAAGTTGGCAACCTGCGTGTTCGGCAGGGACAATGCCGGCATCCCGTTGGCTGCACTCCCGTCAAGACAAGATGTATTGTCGGCACTGCCGTCATAGTTCCCGTCGGTTAGCGTGTCGGGTTGCGGCAGTCGACCTGGGCGACCATTTGCGGCGGGGATGATGCGGGAAACGGCGTAGCCGATAAGCGCTTGCTTTGTCGCCGCGAGAACCTGTGCGCCGCCGACCAATTGTGTCTGTGCACGCTCCCCGGCGCCTTTACCAACAGCGGCGAGAAAAACGACACCGCCAACCGCTAACATCGCCAGCACAATCAACAGCAAGATGACGCCGTGCTGGCGGCGGGGCAATTTTTGCCGGGGGACTGGGGCGGGCTTGAACATCTAGAGTCCCCTATTGGCGGGCGTTTCCAAGCAAAAATGCCTGAAAACGCCCGCCATTAAACGACTTTTCAACGTTATTCTTCACGGTTGTTTCGTCGAAGGCTGCGCCGGCTCAACCGACTTGCGTGGCGGCGTGCGCGCCGGTTTGGTGGCCTGATTTGTCGGCGTGGACGACTCGGTCTTGGCTGGCGTGGGGCGCACGAATCTGAGGCGAGGTTCGCCACCGATCATGCCTGATGCAACCTCGAGTTTTGTGGAAGTGCCGGTGTTAGAGTGTTGTCCACCATCGACCCAATACGTTGTGCGGCCATCGCTGCGCTTCACGAAGCCATTCAGTTGCGGCGCACGGGCGACCACCTCGCCGTCAACGATCTGAACGCCATCGCGGCGCGCCTTGTTGAGGCGCTCTCTTTCAACATCGGAGAAAAACAGCTTTCCCGTCAGCCGGCGGTAGGTCGTGGACACGGGATCCGGCGTGTAAGCTAGGGCAGGCGCGTCGGCGACTGCCGTCGGCGCTTTGGTTGCAGGCTGCTGCGCGACCGTTATGGTGGCGGTCAGCGACAACAAGACTAAAAAAATCGTTCGCATTAACGAGCCTTTGCCGGTTGCGCTGGCTGGCTACCGGTCGATGCAGCGGTTGGTATGGCGCGTTTGTCTACCAGCGTGATCCATTCAAACGAACAATCGGCGGCGACGGCGGGCACCAGGGCCGCACCACTATTGTTATCACCCGCCGTGGTGCCGACCGGCGCCGTCGCGTTCGCGGCAGCCGCTGCCGCTGCCGCTGCCGCTGCCGCGCGTTGGTCGCGTGTCAAGGCGCAGCGTTCGGCAGGAAACAAGCCACGCTGCATTCGTGCAAACTCGTCCAGGAAAGCGAGCATGTCGCCGTCATGAATTGCGCTCGCCTTCACGCGCAGCAAGCTGCCCATCGCGTCGACTGCCGAGATGGTGGTGCCGCCGGCAAGCTTCAGCGCGCGCTGCACGCCGAGCTCGTACTCGAGCGTGACAATGCCGTGTCGTCGCTTGAGCACATCCATCGCATCGAGTAAATCTAGACGCGATTCAGGCACGAATACCCCCCTCGCAACGAGGGCCTTGTAGGTATCCTCTGAATTGCGTAAATCCTCCCGCTGCTGTTTGGCGCTCGCCAGTCGCGACTGCACTTCGGAAAGGCGACGTTGCGCCTGAACGTTGCTGCCTTTCTCCGCCTGCCAAAGCAGGTAGCTGCCGGCGACCAGAAAGATCGCCACGCCTATGCCCGCGCCCAGCACCAGATAGGCAAACTTGAGCGCGCCGAAACCTTCTTTCGTCATCGCGCTCATGTGCCTGGAACCTTTCGCGCGATGTGGATGGCAAATCCAGCCTGCGTCGCGGTAGCGGCGGCGCGATCAACCACCTTGAGACTGGCCAACGGGCCCGAATCGACCGGCATTCTCGTGACGTTGACCGTGTTTTCAGGGTTGCTTTGCAGCGCCTTTACCAGCCGTTCAACTTCAGCCAGTGCCCCGCGAAGGTCACCATCGAATGGCTGGATTGCCGCTTCAAGGACGGCAATATGATATTTGTTGCCGGACAAGGGGGGGTCTGCGGTATCTGCGGGCGAAACCGCCGGCGCAGCAGGGCCCGCGGCCGCCTTGGATTCGGACGTGACCTGTCTGGTGCCGGGGGTATCGGGCGCGCCTGCGGCGATTCCGGCTGGCACCGGCGGCACAAACGTTGGATCGTTGTGCGTCGCCCAAAGAACTTGGTTTACGCGCACCCGCGGAAAATCGTCCAGCACCTTTGCGATATCCGTCAGCACGAATGTCGGCGTGGCCGGCGAAGGGCGTATCTGCGAGTTAAAAAAGATACTTGTATCGCGGACAGTATCGGTGGCCATTTTTTGCGTGCTCATTGAGTTCAGAACGCCCTGAAACTCGCCTTGTAATACCGTTTCGCGCCGGCCGCGCTGCTCGATCTCCTGGCTGACTTCTGCCATCCGGTACAGATTGAATACGGCACCGGTGGCACCAGCCGCGAGTACCGCCGCCGTCACGCCGAAGATGGCGATTCGTGCACGCCGGTATGACGCAAAGCGGCGCTCGGCGGGCGCGGCAAAGTGGTTGTCCAATTTGCCGCGTGAATACAAATGACAGAGGATTTCTTCGGCATGCGACGACGTTGGCGCGGGTGAGATCTTGAGCTTGTCAGCGACTTCATTGATATCGAGGAAGCGGTAGCGCAGCATCGGGTAGCTGCGGATGGCTTCTTGCATCATGGCGCGGTCGCGCTCGTGCGCGAGCATGCACACTTCCAAAGAATCAGCTTCGGCGAAGTAGCGCAGGCTGTCAAGGTATTGCCAGGTTCTACTGGTCTCCGCGGCGATCAGCTCGCCAACCGAGCGCGACTCGTCGTATACGATCGGCGTAAGACGGCTGAACTTGACCTGCTTGTCTTTGAAGTAGGTCTGCCGTAAACCGAAGTCCGGAATGATGGTAACCAGCATCGTATGCGGGAAAAAGATATCGAGCTCCTTAAGAAACCGGCTCGACAAGACCGCCGAAGAATAAATGCCTTCGAGCGGGACGCGATGGCGCTCCAACAGCGATATCAGCGGCTTGAGTAGATCGCCGTTGGTCACCGCGTGCAGAAAAACCCGGTCATCGCGCCGCCCCTCGTCTTCGCGCCCCTGCACAATCGCGTGGCGGTAAGGTGACGAGCGGTAGATTTGCCCGAGCTTGCGATCAAGCACCGCCTCCTGATCGCCTCCGCGCAGATGCGGGATGGTGTCGATGCGGAAGTCTTCTTCGATCAAATCGGTGACAACGTAGGTCTGTACGGCGGCAAGCGTTTCGATGTGCGATTCAAACTCCGGCGTCTGTATGCCAGAGGCCGCAAAGTTTTCGCGCTCGACCAGCGCCGGCCCCTTCAGGACCAGGGAGACCAGTTTGTCGTTGGTGAGATATAAGAAATGCTTGACCACGCGTGTTCCTAGCGGATTGCCGTTTTTGCGATGACGTCATACATCGGCAGGAAGATCGTCGTTAATATGCCGATCAAAATGCCGCCGAGAATAACCGTAAGCGCGGGCTGGATCAGTTCCTGCAGCCTCGACATGGTTTCCTTGACTTCGCGATTGTAGAAGTAACTTACGTTCAGCAGTGCCGTATCGAGTCCGCCCGTCGACTCGCCGACTTTGAGCATGCGCAATACCAGCGGCGGAAACAACCGCGCGTTCTGGAACGCCTGCGTGATACCCGCACCGTCGTTGATGTCACGCCCGACCCGCTTCAAGCCTTCCTCGAGCACCCGGTTGCCGACAATCTTCTCAGAAATCTGGATGCAATCCAACACGCCCAGCCCGGACTTGTACATCAGCGCGAAGTACGTGGAGAAACGCGCCAGAATGATCTTTTCAGTCAGCGGCCCCATGACGGGCAGCTTCAAACTCAAGGCATCAATCTTATAGCGGAAATCTTCGTTGGTTTTAGCCAGCACGAACAGAACAACGCCGCCCAGAATGGGCACGCCGAGACATACGTACCAGAATTTCTTCATGAAAGCCGACACTGCGATCAGCGCCAACGTCGCCTTTGGGGGATCCGGCGTCAACGCCTTCATGGTAAGCGCGAGTTGCGGAACCAGAAAAATCATCAGCGCAAACACGACGCCGAGGATCACCGTCCCGGCGAAGATCGGGTACATCATTGCCTTCTTGACCTGCGCGGCGAGTTCGTCCTGCCACTTAAGGTTTTCCGTCAACTGGGTCAGCACTTCGGGCAACTGGCCGGCGCGCTCGCCGGTCTGCACCAGCGCGACGAACACAGTGTCGAAGGCCTGCGGGTGATTCGCCATCGCCTCGGAGAGCTTCAGACCGCCCTCGATATCCTCCACCAAGCTTCCAACGATTTGCTTGAATGCGGGATCCTCCAAGGTGTCGCGCAGGTCGCAAAGGGCGTCGATAATCGGAACGCCCGCGCGCGCGAGTTGATCCATGTGGAAGCAAAATGTGATGAGCTCTTTGCGGGAGATCCGGCGGGCGCTGGAAAGCGCCGATTTCTTGATGGACTCGAAGCGGATGAGATCCATCTCCATGCGCTTCAGACGCAACTCAAGGTCGATCGCGTTCGAGGCGTCGATATTGCCGGTTTGTATCTGGCCTTCTTGATCAATCGCGCGGTAGCTGAACGTTGCCATATGCGTTTTACCTAATCGATGCGGTCGGTCAGATCAACGATGCGCGAGATCTCATCGAGATCGGTGTCGCCAAGCAGGACGCGGTTGACCGCATCCTCGGCAAGCGTACGGAAGCCGCGCTTTCGCGCCGCCTCGCGGATCTCGCGGCCGGTGGCGCGTCGCGCGATCAGCTCGTCGATGTCGGCGTCCATGCGGAACAGTTCCATGATCGCGATACGCCCCTTGTAGCCGGTGTTGTCACATGCGTCGCAGCCAACGTGATTGAAGATCTCGCCCTTCCAGTCGCCGTCAACACCGAGAATACGACGGGTCCCTTCATCTTCCGGATGAAACGGCTGCTTGCATTTGACGCATAAACGCCGGATGAGGCGCTGCGCCACCACGCCGATGATATTGCCGGACATGATGTCGGGCAGCACGCCGAGATCTTGCAGACGCGGAATGGCGCCGATGGCCGAATTGGTGTGAAGCGTCGAATAGACCTGATGGCCGGTCATCGCGGCGCGAAACGCCATTTCCGCCGTGTCCTGATCGCGAATCTCACCGACCAGAATCACGTCTGGATCCTGACGCATCATCGAACGAATGCCGCTGGCGAAATCGAGCTTCGCCATTTCGTTGACCGAGGTCTGGCGGATCATTGCCATCGGATACTCGACCGGGTCTTCCAGCGTCATGATGTTGACGCCCTCCGTGTTGACGTGATTCAGGATCGAGTAGAGCGTGGTCGTCTTGCCGGAGCCGGTTGGGCCGGTGACAAGAATGATGCCCTCGGGGCGCGCCATCATGAGGCGCAACATCTTGAGTTCATCCTCTTGCAAACCCAGATCTTCGAGCGCGACAATGCCCTTTTGCCGGTCAAGAATACGCAGAACGACATTTTCCCCGTGCGTGGTGGGCTGCGCTGCCACACGAAAATCAACAGACCGTCCCGACAGGGTCAGAGAGATGCGTCCATCCTGCGGTGCGCGCGTCTCGGCAATGTTCATGCCGGAGATGACCTTGAGGCGCACCACCATCGCACTCCAGTAGTTCTTGTGCAGCGAGCGGATTTGCCGAAGCACGCCGTCAATGCGGTAACGGATGCGCAGGAAGCCCTGCTCCGGTTCGAAGTGGATATCGGATGCGTTGCGCTTGACAGCGTCCGCCAACAGCGCATCCACCAAACGGACGACCGGCTGGCTGTATTCATCGAAGTCGGTCGCGAGGCTTTGATAGTCGATTTCGCCGGTTTCGATTTCATGCAGGATGCCGTCAATCGACAATTCAAACCCGTAGTGCTGCTCGATGGCGATGGCGATGTCTGACTCGCGCGCCAGCACTTGCTCGATGCGAACGTCTTCGCGGATCAGCGCACGGATTTGGTCGATGGCGACCACGTTGGTAGGATCGGCAACTGCCAGCATGAGTTTGCGAGAGGTGCGATCAAAGTCGACCGGCAATACCTGGTATCGCTTGGCGATATCTTTGGGCACCATCGACAACGCCTCGTGGTCGATGATCGTGTTTGACAGATCGACGGCGACTTGGCCAAGGCTCTCCGACAGCGTGTCGCGGATGGTTGCTTCGGTGACAAACCCAAGCGTGACCAGCGTCTTACCGAGCGGCGCCTTGGTCTTGCGCTGCTCGGTGAGTGCAATGTTGAGTTGATCCTGCGACACAACGCCGCGCGCGAGCAGCGATTGTCCGAGTGGCAGCTGGGAAATAGGCGCACTCATCGGATTCGTTTCGACAAATTGGGTGGTGGAGAAAACCAAAATGGGTTCCTGGTGGAAAGGCGATGCATCATCGGGCGATTGTAGCAATCAGGCGGGTGGTGTCGCTGGCACTAAAGGCGCCAACAGCGCCAAAGACGATAAGGGCGCCGCGCTAGCGATTGGCAATACCCCCGTTGGTACTTGGGTTCTGCTTTGTCAACAGCGCCGTGATGCGGCGGTCCACGGCAGTTGTGTCAAATTGTCCTTTGCTCGTTGCCGCCAAGGCGCGCCGGTAGAAATCCGCCGCCGCCCCGCCCTGCCCGAGGTGATCGAGGCTGACGGCAAGGTTGTAGTTGTAGTCGGCGTTTTGCGGCTGCAGGCGAGCCGCTTCAAAATAGGCCTGTTGCGCATCGCGCCAGCGCCGATTCTCCGCGTAAAGATTACCAAGCAGAAAGTGCACATCCGCCGCATTCGGGTCTTGGCTTACCAGCCGCCGCAGCGCCGCCTCTTGTTCGGTAACCGATCGGGATGCGCCATTGGCCGCGTTGCTGGTTCCACCAGCCAATACAATTAGCGCCGCGTTGGCGGTCGAGTTTCTTGGGTCGATTTCGAGCACGCGCTGGTAGTGTCGGATGGCGAGCGCCAGGTCCGCAGACTCCCCGCCACGCGCGGCGGCGGTGGCGAAGCCCAAATGGGCGTCGGCGCTATGGGCATTGGCGGCGATCGCCTCGGCGTATCTACGTTTGGCCAGCGGATAGTCGCCGGACGAAAGCGCCGCATACCCGGCGCTCAGAGCCACGCTCACAGGGGGATTGCCGGCCGGCTTCGCGAGAGTCAGCTTTACTTTCGCCGCGCTGTCGGCATTGACCGATGGCAGCGCTTCGATGCGACGCGCGATGGCCTCCCGCTGGGTCATTGCCTCGACCCTTGCCATCGCCGGCGCACGCGCTTCGCGCACCTGGGCCGCTGGTGGCGGCAACAGTGGCGGTAGCGGCGCGTCGACTTGCGCAGCGGGGGCTGCCACGCCCGGCATTGTTTTGGGGGCCACTGCGACCTGCTCGGTGGCGGCGGCTACCACCGGCATTGTTTGGGGCGCCACCGCCACTTGCCCGCTGGGGACTGGCTGCGATGGCGTTGCCTCGCCAAGGGCCGGTACCGCAGGTGTCGGCGCGACGCTGGATGGCGTTGGCGCAGGCGTTCGCGCTATTGCCGGGCGCGCGAAACGATTCATCTCGTTCCAAACATACCAGCCGCCGGCACCGAGGCCGCTGAGCAATACGCCGATCAGCGGCAGCGCCCACTTAGCCTTCGAGCTCGTCTTTGCCGATTGTTTGACGGCAAACGCGTTCTTGATCGCCTCTCGATTTGACGAATCGAGTGCGGCATTTGGTGTTGCCGGGGCGCTGCTTGGCTCGACTCGGGTTGGCACGTCACGCGAGCCGGTCTCAATGGCATAGAGCTCCAGCGGGGGGGAGTCAACCAACGGCAGGATTGGTTCTGGCGGCACGCGGGACGTTCTTGCCGCGCGGAACGCAGCCGTGGCAGCGGAAGTGCGGACCGGGGCCGGACGAATTTGCTTTGCCGGCGGAATGCCAAGCTCGGTTGCCAGCAGCTCCTCCATTGTCATCGCTGACGTCCGTGGCTCTGGTTCGTCAGCAGAGTTGGGAATCAGCGCGGCGGCAGGGTTGAGTCCGGAGAGCAAAACGGGATCTGCCGGCCGCGTGTCCACAATCTCCAACGACAGCACCGGGAAGGCCGGCGGCAGTTCGCGAGATTCGGCTATCTCGATGGCGGTCGGGGCGGCGTCTTTTGGAGCTGTCGGGGACGGGGAAAGGATCTCTTCGCCGGCCGAAGCATCCACTAGCGCCGGCGTGCCATCTTCCGTGGCGTGTGACGATGCGGCTGCTGCCTCGGCTTTCGCGCGCTTGGCATCTTCCGCACGTTTCAGCGCATCGAGGAGCAGACTCATTTAAGACTATTCCTTCGGTTTGGAAAGCCCTGGAATACCCGAATTATCCAGATTGACTGTCGGCTCGGCGTCCTTGAAGAATTTGCCATCCGGCAAGTAGCGCTTGTACTCACTCATGTCGGTCTCGATGCTGGCGTCCTTGATGACGATTGGCCGGATGAAGACCACCAATTCCGATTTTCGTCCAGTGTCGTTGCGGTAACTAACGGCATCACCAAAGATCGGAATTCGGGACAAAATCGGCAACC
>Ga0209181_10003770_pt1 | contig 23073 bp, 25 predicted proteins | sample MAT05_FD_187208 | JGI IMG/M metagenome (GOLD analysis project Ga0209181, IMG submission 187208) | Freshwater microbial communities from Lake Fryxell liftoff mats and glacier meltwater in Antarctica - MAT-05 (SPAdes) (version 2) | ecosystem: Environmental > Aquatic > Freshwater > Ice > Liftoff...
TTGCCGAGTAGCTAAGTGCGGAAGAGATAACCGCTGAAAGCATCTAAGCGGGAAACTCGTCTCAAGATGAGTCTTGCCGGGGCCTTGAGCCCCCTGAAGAGTCGTTCGAGACCAGGACGTTGATAGGCCAGGTGTGGAAGCGTAGTAATGCGTTAAGCTAACTGGTACTAATTGCTCGTGAGGCTTGACCCTATAACTTTGATGATCGCCAGTCGAGATTGGTGATGAATATCGAGTTGAGGTGTTACGTCCAATAGTTATGTCGAAAGACGCAATCTGCTTATTTGACTCTATGAACATGCTGCGGCGTCGAAACGACGATGCGGCGACAAGTCAAGCCTGATGACCATAGCAAGGTGGTACCACTCCTTCCCATCCCGAACAGGACAGTGAAACGCTTTTGCGCCGATGATAGTGCGGGTTCCCGTGTGAAAGTAGGACATTGTCAGGCTATTACCCGAAAGGGCCCGGTTCTCATGAACCGGGCCCTTTTCCTTTTTCCGTCCCTTTTTCATTTGCGCCACGAAGTACGACTTCAGGCCGTCCTCGCGGGATTGATCGAGACTGTTTCTCCCTGCCGCAGCAGAATTCCATCGGCAATCATCCTCAGCACCGTCGACTCGGCCGTATCGCGAAGCGAAGGAGGCGGGTCGTTGAACTCTCCCGCCAACAAATGTTCCAATACGGGCCCAACCTTGATGGAATTTCCGTATGCCCAACTTCATGTTCAACGCCACAGTGCCCGTCTTCAACCAGATGCTGGGCGGCCTCAGCACCGTGCTGGCCAGGGCCACCACTCAGGCCGAGGCCCGCAAGATCGAACCTGCTGCGCTGCTACAGGCCCGACTGGCGCCTGACATGTTCACGCTACCGCGTCAGGTGCAGGTGGCGTGCGACTTCGCCAAGAGCGTCTCGGCCCGGCTGGCGGGCGTGGCTGTGCCTGTCTTCGACGACAGCGAGGTCGACTTCGCCGACCTGCAGGCGCGAATCACTCGTACCCTTGATTTCATCAACAGCCTGACGCCAGCGCAGTTCGAAGGCAGCGCAGAACGTGAGATCATCACCCAGGCCGGCACGCCGAAAGAGAAGCGTTTCAGCGGCCAGTCTTACCTGCTGAATTACGGCCTCCCGCATTTCTTCTTTCACACCACCACGGCCTACGCCATCCTGCGCCACAACGGTATGGACGTCGGCAAGAAGGATTACGTCGGGAGCTATTGATGGCCTGAACCCGAAGCGTGACCCCGGGACGCCCGGGATAAACAGCGACCGTTCCCCGGGCAAAGCTCCAATCCCGGGGGCTGCGTGCAGCACTTGGTAAATTCAGGACGGTGCCGGCGTCTCCGCAGATACTCATAACCGGGTTCGTCCTCGGTCGAGGTCGAGGTCGAGGTCGCGGTAGGACCGAAGGCCGCGAACGCGGGTTCGGCGGTCGATGCGGACTACTTTGACTACTCGACAGTGAACGGGATATTCGCCGAAATTGCGGTCAATGATTCGGTACTTGTTGCGCATGACTCGCAGTCAGCATTCTTCGGCAAGCCGGTGCAGCTGATCGATTTCCTGGTGAAGCAAAGCGTCAGCAACCCCGCAGCAAGCCCAGCGGCCTGAAGATGGGACAGAAGAAGGCGGCAAAATTACATGGCCTGCGTCCAAGACCCTTCGCGGATCGCGCTTGGGCTCGAGCCGAGTCGTCTCGGATGCAGATCAGTCGTCGTGTTCCCGTTCGCCACTGCTGGCCGTGCCGGCCCATGCCTGTCCCGGCACCAGCCCTTGCGGTGATTGTTGCCACTGCCAGGCACCGAAGCCAAGCACTGACATCAGCAGCGCGGCAGCCAGCCAGTTGCGGTTGTTCGTCACGAGGTTCGGCCCGGGGCCTTCGACGCGGCCCGTGAGCATCGGCAATGCGTGGTTCTTGCGCCGCAGAAGACTCAGGCCGGCGATCAGTACGACGTGGCCCAGCACCACAGCCAGGAAAGCGTTGCCCAGAAATTCATGCAGTTCGGCAACCAGATCACCGCCCAGCACATCGCCCCACTCCTGGTAGCTGGCGTAGCCGCTCAGCGTGAGCGGCAGCACCAGCGCCAGCAGTGCCAGCACGAGCATCGGCATCAGCAGGTTCCGGCCCTGGCCCCACTGGACGGTTGGCCGCTCGCCACGCAGCATGAACGCCTGCCCTGCCGAGCGCAGCCAGGCCGGTGCGCCGGCGAGCCTGCGCCACAGGGAGCCCAGCCCCGCCTGACGCGGCCCGAACAGGCCGTAGAACAGGCGAAAGACCAGCAGACCGCCCAGCGTGTAGCCCAGCGTGACATGCAGTGCACGCCAGTGTTCACTCTCGGCCGTCAGATAGGCGCCCAGGAAACTGAGCGCGAACAGCCAGTGGAACATGCGCGTGGGCGCGTCGATGACGAGGCGCCTGGCCCTGGCCCTGCCGGTGACCGGTGCCGGCGGCGAGGCGGATGTCGTACCGGCCGCAGCCGCTTCGAAACGGGGTGTGGTGTTCATGTGCTTGCTCCTCAGTTTCAGTCGTTCCATGCCCTGGCCGAGCGGGCGTCGAGCCCGGCGGGCAGACGCAGGCTGCCTTCGTCGAAGTTGCCCTGATCGGCGCCTGCATGGCAGGCGCCGCAATTGGCCGCGCTCTTCACGCTGGCCAACTTCCACGCGGCCGGTTCGACCTTGCGGTGCTTACGTTCGAACCATGCCGACAACGTGATGCGGTCCTGCGGCGGCTCCTCGCTCACACGCTTGTAGGTGCCGGCGTTGGCCTGCAGCCAGCTGCCGATCTGGCGGGCCATCGCCGGGTCCAACGAGGCATCGCTGCCGTAGTGTTTGCCCAGGCCCGACATCAGGTGTGACCATGACCGCGCTGGCAGCAAGCCGGGCGCATAGGCGGTGTGACACGACGCGCATTCCTGCGCATAGGCAACCGGGACGTCACGCGGCATCAGCCTGCCGCCGTCGGCGAGGGCGGAGCTCGGCGCGAAAAGGCTGGCGGCGGCCGCCAGCAGCAAGGCACGCAAGTCGATCAGGTGTTTCATGGTCGTGTCGATCTCAAGGCTTCAGGCTGATCAGCCAGGCCAGCACGTCTGCCTTTTCGGCCGCGCTGCATTCACGCCGGGCGACGTCGTTGCAGTTGCGACGGAACCACTTGTCGACCCTCGCGGTGTCGGTGAAGACCTTCGGGTTGAATGCCGGGGCGAGGGCGCCGATGGCCTTGCCGGTGCTGGCGTGTTTGCCCGCCGCAGTGGGTGGCGCGCCGTGGCAGGAGCTGCAGGACCATTCGCCGCCTTGAGTGCTGCTGAAGAAGGCACGCCCGCGTTCGGGCTGGCCAGGCGCGCCGGCCAGGCCGCTGAACCGTTCCAGTTGCCTGGCCGCCGAGGTGTCGGCGGTCTGCGCTGCCAGCGGCTGAACCGCCAGTCCGCAGAGCAGGCCTGCCAGCATCAGCCCTGCGCGGGGCCGGATATTCAGCTTCATCGTCACTCCTGTGGTGGACCACTGACAGCGGTCGATGCAGGCATTCTTCGGCCCTGCGCTTGAAGCTTTGCTGAACGGCGCGTTCATCTCCGGTTCACACCCCAGCGCCGACAATCCGTGAATGAAGCTCCGCGCCGCACCTGCCGCCGCCATCCTCCCTGGTGGCTGGCTGCGACGTCGGAGCTTCCTGTTTGCCGTCGCCGTGCTGGCCTTGCCGCTGGCCCGCGCGGGAGGCAAGGACGACCACGACCGCGCACGCGCCGCCGTGCTGGCCGGCGAGGTGCTGCCGGCTCAAACTGTTCTGGAGCGGTTGCGCCGCAGCCACCCTGGCCAGGTGCTGGAGATCGAACTGGAACGTGAGGACGGCCGCTGGATCTACGAAGTCAAGCTGCTGCAGGCCGATGGCCAGTTGCTCAAGCTCGAACTCGACGGAATGACGGCCGAACTGCTCAAGGTCAGAAGCAAGATGCAACCGAACGAGAGTTCACGCCGATGAATGAGGCACGCATTCGGGTGCCTTCGTGCTGCGCACTCCGGTATTTATTCTTGGGCCAGCCCGCATGAGAGTGCTGCTGGTCGAGGACGACCCCACGCTGCGCGCGCAACTCGGCGCCAGCCTGCGCGAGGCAGGCTACGCGGTCGACGAGGCCGACAACGGCCGCGACGCCCTGCATCATGGCCAGACCGAAGCGCTCGACGCCGTCGTGCTGGATCTCGGCCTGCCGCTGCTCGACGGCCTGAGCGTGCTCAGGCGCTGGCGCGAAGGCGGGCACACCGTCCCGGTGCTGATCCTGACGGCGCGCGACACCTGGCATGAAAAGGTGTCCGGCATCGACGCCGGCGCCGACGATTACCTGACCAAACCTTTCCACATGGAAGAGTTGCTGGCCCGCGTGCGCGCGCTGATCCGGCGTGCCCAGGGCCTGGCCTCGCCACTGCTGCAGTGCGGCGCATTGGCACTCGACACGCGCAGCAGCCGCGTCACGCTGGGCGGCCAGCCGGTGAACCTGACGAGCCATGAGTTCCGCCTGCTGGCCTACCTGATGCACAGGCCGGGCAGCGTGGTGTCGCGCAGCGAACTCACCGAGCACCTGTACGCGCAGGACTTCGACCGCGACTCGAACACCATCGAGGTCTTCGTCGCCCGGCTGCGCCGCAAGTTGCCGCCTGAGACCATCGAAACGGTGCGCGGCATGGGCTACCGGCTGGTGCCGGTGCCGTGAGTCCGCAGGGCGACGACAGAGCGGATATGGCGCCCGCACGGGCTGTGGAGGACCCGCGGCGCGGCGCGCTGGCGCGCTGGCTGAGCTCCCTTCGCTTGCGGCTGCTCGCCGCCACCCTGGTGGCGCTGGTGGTGGCGCTGCTGCTGGCCGGCGGGCTGCTGGCCGGCCTGTTCCGCGACCATGTCATGCGCCAGTTCGAGGCCACGCTGACTGCCCAGCTCGACCAGCTGACGGCGCGGCTGGAGTTCGACGCCTCGGGCCAGCCTCTGCTCGATGCCGGGACGCTGACCGACCCGCGCTGGTCGCGGCCGTTTTCCGGGCTTTACTGGCAGATCGACAGTGGCGCGGCGCCACGGCGCGCCGTGCTGCGTTCGCGTTCGCTGTGGGACTCGACCCTGCTGGCGCCCGACGACATCCTGGCCGACGGCGCTGTGCACGCCCACGAAATCGCCGGCCCGGACGGCGCGTCCATGTTGCTGATGGAGCGCACGATCCGGCGCGATGACCCTGCAGCCACACCCTGGCGGCTGCTGGTGGCGGCCGACCTGCGCGAGACTGGCGCCGCCGCGGCACGCTTCAACGGCATGCTCGCGGCCTCGCTGGCCGCGCTGCTGTTGCTGCTCTGCATCGCGGCGGTGGCGCAGGTGGCCGTCGGCCTGGCGCCCTTGCGCACACTGCAGCGTGCGCTGGCGGCGGTGCGAGAGGGGCGTTCGGCGCGCCTCGAAGGGAGGTTCCCTGTTGAAGTGCAGGCGCTGACCGAGGACTTCAACGCCGTGCTCGAGCGCAACGCCGAGGTGGTGGCGCGCGCGCGCACCCAGGCCGGCAACCTGGCGCATGCCATCAAGACGCCGCTGGCGGCGATGGCGCAGGCAGCCGCCTCCGCGCTGCAGCGGCCGGCCACCGCAGCCGAACTGGCGCCGCTGGTGCACGAGCAGGTGGAAGTGGCGCGTCGCCATGTCGACTGGCACCTGGCGCGTTCGCGTGCTGCAGCGTCGTTGGGCCTGCCCGGGGCACGCACGCCGGTGGCGCCGGTGATCGCCGGCTTGCTGCGTGTGCTGGAACGTGTGCACGTTGGCCGCAGCCTGGCGCTGCTGTGCGAACCGGTCGACCCCGCAGCGACCTTTGCCGGTGAAGCGCAAGACCTGCAGGAGATGCTGGGCAACCTGCTCGACAACGCCTGCAAGTGGGCGCGGCGCGAGGTGCACGTGTCGGCCATGCTGTTCACCGATGCGTCGGGCCGCCGGCTGCGGCTGTGCGTCGACGACGACGGCCCGGGCATCGAAGTCAGCCGGCGCGACAGCGTGACGACGCGTGGCGCGCGGCTCGACGAGTCGGTGCCCGGCAGTGGGCTCGGACTGGCCATCGTGAGTGATCTCGTCGGCCTGTACGGCGGCAGTCTCAGCCTCGGCGTGGCGCCGGCTGGCGGGCTTTCGGCCGAACTGATCCTGCCGGCGCCGGCCGGGCAAGTTGACCCGGCGGCACCGAAGGCGCGCGTTTGACATGACGCAAGCAGAGCGGGCGGACTGCGTGTCAAGATCAATTTGGGAACAACACGTTGATCGGAACCGGCAATGAATCATCTTTTTCTTGCGTCCGCGCTGTTCGCGGCCGGGGCTGCGCCGGCCCAGCCGGTCGTGAGTTGGGCCAGCTATCCGGGCGGTGTGTCGGTGGCCGTGGACGCCTCCGACAACGTCTACACAGCGCGCGGTGAAGCCGTGCCCGCCGGTGACATCTACCTGGCCAAGCGCAGCGCAGCCGGCGTGTCGCAGTGGGAGGTGCGCTTCGATCAGACCGACACCACGAAGCAGGAACAGGCCACCTGGGTCGATACCGACGGGGAGGGCAACATCCTGGTCAGCGGCACGGCGCGCTCGGGCTTTTCATCGCCGATCAATGCCAACAGCGTCCTGATGAAGTTTTCGCCCGCCGGGCAGTTGCTCTGGCGCAAGGTATACGAAACAAGCTTCGACGGTTCTTCGACCCGCAAGCTGCTGGTCGATGCCAGCAATCACGTCTACGTGCTCGGCCTGGGCAACTCGCCGAACGGGCAGGTGACGACGGTGCGCAAGTTCGCGCCGAACGGCGACACCGTGTGGCAGTGGTTCGACGCCGCCGGCGTTGGCGCACCGGTCAATTTCAAGTTCACGCCCGATGGCGCGCTGTTGATCAGCGCCCGGGGCATTTTCGGCAGCGTCAACGGTTACACGAAGGTCAACCTCAGCGGGCAGACGCTCTGGAGCCAGGCCGGCCCGAACAGTCTGACGGTCGGTGACGCCGCCGGCGACGCAGCCGGCAATAGTTACTTGATCAACGGTGCTTACGCGACCGGTGCCACTGGCAGTGTGCTGCGAAAGCTGGCACCCGACGGCAGCCTGCTGTGGGAGCGCACGCACCCGATGGCGGGCATGCGCGTGGAGGTGGGTAGCGACGCAGCCGCCGTGCTGAGCGGCTACCCGAACTCCGGCAGCGCCGGTGCGGCCTTCGCCAAGTTCGACGCCGCAGGCAATCTGCTGTGGACCAACCTCGATGCCGACGGCCCCGGCGTTGCCGCGCTGGCCCATGCGCAGATGAAGCTGGACGCTGGCAACAACGCCTATCTCGCGGCCGGCGCGATGACCGCCATGGTCGTCACCAAGGTGAACTCCGAAGGCGGCACGGACTGGACGGCGCTCGTGCCGGGCAGCGGCTATGCCAACGCGCTGGCCTTCGGCCAGCAGCTGCGCGTGTTCGTCACGGGCGGCATCACCGCGCTGATCGACCCCCTGGCCGTGCCGCCCAGCACCGCCGATCTCGCGCTGACGCTGACCGACGCACCTGACCCGGTGCGTGTCGGCGGCAATCTCGTGCTCACCGCCACGGTACTCAACAAGGGCCCGCTGGCGGCCACGCTGGTGAACTTCGGCGAAACGCTGCCGGCGAATGTGAGCTTCGTCAGCGCGCTGGCCTCGCAGGGCACCTGCAGCGGCACCGCCACGCTGGGCTGCAGTCTGGGCACGTTGGCGCCGGGTGCGTCAGCCACGGTGATCGTGACGGTGCGGCCTCGAGCGCGCGGCCTGCTGTCGACCAGCGCCAGCGTCAGCGCCAACCAGTCCGATCCGACGCCGGCCGACAACTCGGTGGTCGTCAGCACCACCGTCAGCCGGCGCTGAGCCAGCGCCGTGGTGCGTGCCTCGCCAGCAGCAGTGCCAGTGCGACCAGGGCCAACGGCACCCGAAGGTCGGCGCGTGCGTCGACCGGGCGGGCCAGGGTTGACGAACCGAGTGCCGCCACCAGGGTCGTCGTGTCCTTCAAACGCTGGAACACCAGCCCGGTGTCGTTGGCCAGCAGCCGCAGGTAGTCCTCGCGCAGCGCCGACAGGTGCTCACGCCCGGCCACCACGCCGGGCAGGGGCGCGGCCGTGACGTCCTCGACCATCGCCTCGCCGCTGACGCTGCCGCCGCGGCCTTTCGGCTCGGTCTGCATCACTTCGTCGGCGGCCCAGTAACCGAGCGGTCGGCCCGAGGGGTCGAACTTGGGGATCGGCAGCGGCGTCGGCCCGCCGACGCCCAGGATCAGGCCTTTCACCTCGCCGGGTTTGCCGTTGAACACCGGCCGCTGGCCCGGGTTGACGGGTGGCGCCTCGTGACCGTCGGTGACGAAGACCAGTGACGGCTGCCCGACAAGCTGTTGCGCGATGGCGATGCCGCTGAACAAACCCTTGGCGACCTCGCTGTTGCCCGTCCAGGCCATGCGGCCGTCGATGCGGTCGAGCGTGGCGCGCAGTTCGGCCAGGTTGGCGCAGACCTCCACCGGCGCGAACAGCAGGAAGGAGCGGTACTCGGTGAACAGCGCCCAGCCGACCCTGGAACCGCAGGGCAGTTCCAGCAGGGCCGCGCGCAGCGTGTGCCTGGCAAATTCAAGCCGCGATGCCGGCTTGCCGTTGATCTGCTGGTCCATCACGTTCATGCTCTGCGTGACATCGAGAACCACCACATGGTTGAACAGTTGGCGCTGCACGGGCAGGCTGGGACGCAGGAAAGCCAGGCCCAGGGCCAGCGCGGCGCCCGCCAGCAGCAGGCGGTCATGATGTCGTTGCCACAAGCTGCGGGCCTGCGCGAACGGCTTCATGGCAGCCCCGGCGAATAGCCGCGCATCGTGGTGGCGGCGCGTTCGGCGGCGCGCGGCATGTCGGGCGCGCCGTCGTCGGTGTCTTCCGGGTCGGGCAGCAGGCGTTGCGCGCGCTCCAGGTTGTAGCGCGCGTTCCAGTGGCCGGGGTCGTGGCGCAGCACTTCGCGGTAGGTTTCCTTGGCCAGTTCGATCAGCGGCAGGGCCTGGCCGGCCTGCTCGCTCTCGCGCACCTTGATGGCCTGGCGCAGCAGCAGATTGGCACTGTTGAAGCGCGCGGCCTGGCCGAGCGCGCTCTCGCCCTGCAGCGTGCGGTAGCGGTCGAGCGCCGCCTCGGTGACGCCGCTGGCGGCCTGGGCATGGGCCCAGGCGAACCGCAACTCGGGCGTCTGGGCGTCGGGCGGCGCCTGGCCGGCTGCGATCAACGTGTTCCGGTCCTGGTCACGGCGCAGGCGCAGCACATCGAAGACCGCCACGCACAACAACAGCACCAGCCCGGCCAGCACCAGCCGCGTGACGGCGCGCTTGCTCAGACCCATCGCTTGATCTCCAGCGTGCCGGCACCCAGCAGCAGCAGCACGCAGGCCAGTGCGGCGCCCCAGCACCAGGGCGCCAGTTCGCGCCGAGGCACCGTGTCGAGGTAGGTGATGGGCAGGTTCTCCAGCCGGCTCACTTCGTCGATCGCCGCCTGCAGCGCCTGCGGGTTCTCGGCTTCGTAGGCCCGGTACGGCGTGCCCATGGACTGGAAGAAGCGATGCAGAAAATACTCGGGCACCGTGTCGACGTTGGACGGCGGCTCGTCGGCCGCCAGCATCAGGCCCGGGCTGGTGCTGGCGCGGATGTAGAGCCAGTACAGCGTGACACGCTGCTTTTGCATGAGGTGGCTGATGCGCTCACGCGTGTCGGCGTCGATGCGGTCGCCGCCGTCGGAGACGAGCAGGATCAGCCGTGAGCCGGTGTAGGCGCGGTCGTCGAAGAACGTCAACGCGGACTGCAGCGCCAGCCCGATGTCGGTCTCCGACAGGCCGCGGCCGATGTTGCCGGCCGCGATGGCCGCCTGGACGACCTCGATCTTCTGCGTGAAGTCGAGCACGCGCATCGGCACCGTGCTGAACACCACCATGCCGAACAGGTCTTCGGGCCGGCGCGCCGTGAACTCCGCCAGCATCTGCCGCGCCACCTTGCCCTTGGAGTCGCCGCTGCCGGCGTTGCGCAGCCGCATGTAGTAGTCCAGCGCCTCGGGACCGGTGCCCTTGGGCGCCGCGCCGGACGGGCGGCCGCCGGCGAATCGCTCGTCCATGCTGCGGCTGCGGTCGAGCAGCAGCACGATCTCCGCGCCCTGGCCGACACGCTCGACGCTGGCTTCGGGCCGGTAGGGGCCGGCCAGGCCGATCAGCAGCGCGGCCAGCGCCATCAGCGCCGCGCCGCGCAGCGACCAGTGCAGGGCTTCTGACGCCAGGTCGCGCGGCAGCAGCGCCACCCAGGCGTTGGCCAATGGCCGGCCGGCCGGCGCCAGCAGCGGCAGCAGGGCCAGCGGCAGCAGCCAGAGCCATGCGGGCTGGTCGAAACTCATGCGGCGCCTCGCTCGGTGTCGCGGCAGCGGCGGCAGAAGTCGCGCAGCCAGCGTTGCAGGTCCGCCGCAGCCGGGTCCGCGCCGGCGGCTGGCGCCGTGCCGAAGAACTCGCGGCGGGAGTGCTCGAAGAACAGCCGCAGGTCGTCACAGTGACCGGCGTAGCGTGGCTGCGCGGCCAGGAAGTCGTCAATGCCGTGTTCGAACAGGATCTGTCCTGCGCTTCTGTTCAGCGCCTCGTGAAGCTGTCGGAAGGTGGCGCGGGTCGGCGCGGTGGCGGGCTGGCTGCGCAGCGCCCGCCAGGCGCTTTCGAAAGGGCGCTGGCGGCGCGCCAGCCAGGGCGCACCGAGATAGACGTGGGCGAGCCAGGCCAGCAGTGGCAACGACAGGGCGCCGACCACCTGCAGACGAATCCGGCTGGCCGAGGTATCGACAAGCGGCGGCTCGGCGTCGGGCTGCATTTCGCCCAGGCCGCGCCGTGGCGACACCTCGACCGGCACCAGCGGCGCCACCGTCACCGGCCAGGCGTCGATGCGCAGGTCTTGCGCACGCGGCCGGCCTTCGAAACGCAGCGTGACCGGCGGCAGTTCCAGCGTGCGCACTTCGGGCGGCGAGCGGAAGATCTGGTAGGTCAGCGTCAGTCGATGGCGGCGCGCGCCGTCCCTGGGCGCGGCTGCCCACGTCGCCCGCCGCAGTTCGAAGCTCAGGCCATGGCCGCCGGCCTGCGGCAGTGAGCGGTCGTCCAGCGTCAGCCCCTCCGGCACGTCGATGGAGACACTTCGCGACAGCACGTCGCCGACCTGCCAGCCGAAGGCGCGTGGCTCATCGGCGACCATGACCTGCAAGCCCGTGGCCGACGCGGCGCCGCCGGCCATGCAAAGCCAGGCCGCGGCCACCGCCACAACCACGGCAGACCCGCCCCGGCATCTTTCGCGGGCGGTCATGAATGGAAGTGGCGCGTCACTGCGTCGGCGTCGAAGCGGCCTTCGACGAACAGCGGCTTGACCCCGTGGCTGCGGAAACACTGCTGCAGGGCGGCCCGACGCTCGCCAAGGGCGGCCCGCCAGCGCTCCCGCAGCGCAGGGCGCCACCAGAGGAGCCGGCGGGCGCCGGACTCGGGGTCGAGCACCTGCAGCAACCCGCGCCTGGTTTCGAGCGTGAATTCGCGCGCGTCCCAGATCACCACCGGCACCACCTCGTGCGCCGCCAGGCTGCCCAGCACCGCGTCGATGTCGGCCAGCGGGAGGTGAAAATCGGACAGCAGGAAGACCAGCGCACGTTGCCGTCCCAGATGATCGGCGGCGTGCAGCAGCCCGCGCGCCGAACTGCCGCTGGCTTGCAGTCGGCGCAGCGCCTGCGCCAACGGCGTGCCCGCGCCGCGCGCCCGGGTGGGCGGAAGGTGGAAGTCGCCGCGCACGGTATCCTCGCAACCGATGAAGCCGAAGCGGTCGCCAGTGCGCCACGCCGACCAGGCCAGGCTCTCGGTGAAGTCGGCCATCACGTCGAGTTTTCGATGTTCGCCTTCGAACGCCATCGACGCTGAAAGGTCCGCCACCATCACCACCGGCATCGCCTTGCGCTGGCTGCAAACGCGCACCAGCCAATGGCCCCAGGGGTCGCGCAGGCTGGCGTGCAGGTCGAGCCGGCGCGGGTCGGGTGCGTCGTGCAGCGGCAGATGGCCGCGGAATTCGAAGCCGCTGTCGCCGCGCGTGCTGCGGTGCGCGCCCGGGAAATGCCCCATCGCCGGCCAGCGCGCGCTATAGTGGATTTCGTGCATCGCACGTGGCTCGTCGTCCATTTCAGCAGTTCCGGCGTTCCGCTGCAGCAACCAGCCCGGTGGAGCGCTCACGAATTGAGCCTGTCGACTTCATCTCACGGCGCCGCCACGCCGGCCAGGATGCCGGCCATCAGCCGGGGTGTGATCTCGTGCCGGCGCAACTCGTACACCGGCTGCAGACACAGCCGGTGCGCGAGCGTCTCGACGAACACCGCCTGCAGGTCCTCGGGCGTGACGAAGCCGCGCCCCTGCAGCCAGGCCGCGACGCGGGCGGCGCGCAGCAGCATGCTCATGCCGCGCGGGCTGGCGCCGGCGAGCATCAGCCGCGACGCGTCGACGTCGCTCAGCCGCACGCCGTAGTCGGCCGGCATGGCGGTGGCGCGCCACAGGGCCAGCGCGTAGTTCTGCAGCGCATCGGAAGCCTGCACCGTGCGCTGGATTACCTCGGCCACCTCGTTCATCATGCGGTAGTCGACCATTGCCGGCCGCAGGCTGCCGACGAGCCGGTCGGTGTCGTGGAAGCGCGGGTCGAAGATCAGGCTGCGGCGCTCGTCTTCGCTGGCGGGCGGGTCGATCGTCACCTCCAGCATGAAGCGGTCGCGCGCGGCGGAAGAAATCTCGAAGGTCTCTTCGCGCTCGACGCGGTTGCGGTCGGCGAACACCAGCAGGTGCGGGAAGTGGAACTCGCGGTTGAAGGCCGACACGCTCTTCTCGGCCATCACACGCAGCAGCAGCGCGTGCACCTGCGGTCGGGCGCGGTTGATCTCGTTGAAGAAGAAGATCGCCAGGTCTTCGCCGTGGCGGATCAGCGGCCCGGCTTCGACAGCCGGCCTGCCGTCGGCGCTGATGTAGGTGTAGTAGATCAGGTCCCCGGGCATCAGGTCGATGGTGCCTTCGGTGCGTGCGTAAGCGCCGCCCAGCACCTGCGCAAAGGCGCGCAGCAGCGTGGTCTTGCCGACGCCCACGTCGCCCTGCAGCAGCACGTGGCCGCGCGCAAAGAGAGCCGTGTTGAGCAAGCGGATGGCGCGGCCTTGCCCGACCACGGCGAGGGCCACTTCGCGCTCCAGCGCCAGCGCCTGCTCGCGCCAGTCGGTCAGCAGCGCGTCGTCATGTGCCATGCATGTTTCTCGATTCGGAAGTGGACAGGGTGAAGCTTTCCGCGATAGGGTGCGTGTCTGCTGAAATGCGGGGCGGCGCGATCGCGGCAAGCAAGCGCTGGGCCGCGTGCTGCCAGAATGGCGTGACGCCAGTGACAAGGAGCAAGCCATGGCCCAGTGGAGAAACAAGCGTCCCGACGAGGTTTACGGCGAAGCCGAGATCCAGGCGCGCCTGGCCGAACAGTTGCCGGCATGGACCTATGAAGACGGCTGGATACGGCGCAAATACAAGACCAGCGGCTGGAAGGCCACGCTGATGGTGGTCAATACCGTCGGTCATCTGGCCGAGGCCGCTTGGCATCACCCCGACCTCAACGTGTCCTACGCCTTCGTCACGGTCAAGCTGATGAACCATGCGGCCAAGGGCGTGACGGACAAGGATTTCGAACTGGCCCGCAAGATCGAGGAAGTGGTGCTCTGGCAGCCGGGCGCCGATGCCGGTTCGGCGCTCGAGGGCACGCCCGACGACCCGCGTTTCAAGTACCTCAAATACGACTGATGGCATGACGAAAACACTACTGCGCGTCGCGCCTGCAAGCGGCCCGGCAAGCGGCTTGGCAAGCGGCCTGGCAATTGGCTTGACAAGCGCCTTGATGACCGCACTTCCGGCAGCCGCCCAGCCCGCGCCAGCCGCCGCGCTGGAGGTCGCGGGCTTGTGGCGCGTCGAGCAGGCGCGCAGCGAGCCGCTGTACGACCGCAGCCGCGCCAGGCTCGACTTCGGCGCCGAAGGCCGTCTGAGCGGCCACACCAGTTGCAACACGCTGACCGCCACCTACACGCTGGACGGCACGCGGCTGCAGGTGGGCGCGGTGTCGACCACGCGCAGCAACTGTGGTCGCCTGCAGCTGGAACAGGAAGACCGCATCCTGACGGCGCTGGAACTGGCTACCAGTGCGCGCGTACGCTCCGACGGCCTGCTCGAACTGCGTGACGCCGAAGGCCGCGGCGTGCTGCGCGGCACGCGCTTCGAAGCCGCCGACTGATCGCCATCGCCCGGGCTGGCTCCGCAATCGGGGCGCTGACTTCTCGGCGCTCAAAAGCAGTTCACCGGATCGATAGCCAGGCGGCAGCTCCATCGGAAAAGTTCCGCGCCTAGTTTGGCCGAGCGCCTGAACATGACGGTCGGCTCCTGGCTCACCGAGTCTGGCAGCGGCATGGCAAGCTCGGCGCCGGTCGAGTTGGTGTAGAAATTGACGAAACAGGTGCCGGGTTCCGCGCAGATGATTTCGATCTGGCGGGCATGAGCCTCTCGGTCACGCGCCAACGCCAGCGGCGCGATCACCATGCGCACGATGCCCTGTCGGCCGACTTCCGGCCAGCGTTCGGCCGCCGCCGCAGCGGGCTGCGCGCCGGTGCTGGTGGCGCCCAGCAGGCACAGCCCGGCCGCCAGCGCCGGAACTGCCCAACTCACACGGCGCCGGTTCATTCGACGATCACCAGACCGTAGGGCACGCGCCCGACCGGAATGCTCTTGATGGCCTTGGCGGCGGCCACGTCGATCACGGTGACGTCGTCGCTGAGCCCGTTGATGACCCACAGGCGGGCCTCTGCCTTGTCGAGTGCCACGTTCCAGGCGCGTTTGCCCACCAGCACCAGGTTCGTCACCTTGCGGGTCGGCACGTCGATGAAGGCGACATGGTTCGCGTTGCCCAGCGATACGAAGGCGCGTTTGCCGTCGCGCGTCATCTGGATGCCGACCGGCGTGATGTCGGAGGCGCGTGCGCCTTTCACTTCGAACTTCAGCGTGTCGATCACACTGTGGTCGGCTGTCGAGACGATGCTGACGCTCGCGTCGAGTTCGTTGGTCACCCAGAGTTCACGGCCATCGGCGGTGATGGCCATGCGGCGCGGGCGTTTGCCGACCTTGATGTTCTTGACGATCTTGCCGGTGGCCGTGTCGATCGCGTGGACCAGGCTCGCCACCTCGGAAGTGACGTAGACCAGTCTGCCGTCGACGCTGACCTTCACGCCCTCGGGCTCCTTGCCGACGGGCACCGACAGCCGCACTTTGCCGCTGGCCAGGTCGATGAAACTGAGGACGCCTTCATCCTCGTTCGAGACATAGATCGTCTTGCCGTCGGGCGAGAGGTCGAATGCCTCGGGTTCGTTGCCCATCGGAATGCGGCGCAGCGACTTCCCGCTGGCCGGGTCGATCAGGTCGGCGGCATTCGAGTCGGTGCAGGCCACGAGCAGCTTGCGGTCGGGTGTGAGCTGGATGTGGCGCGCCCGCTTGCAGGTGGCGATGGTGCCTTTGACCGCCAGGGTGCCGAGGTCGATCAGGGTCAGCGCGTGGTCTTTCTCGCTGCTCACGTAGGCCGTGCCCTGGGCACTGGCGAGGCCGCACAGCAATGCGAGTGCAACGGCAATTGCAGCGGCCGGTGTGGCGGCGGTGGCACGGGGAATCAAGGTCATCGATGGGCTCCGTTGGGAATGTGCGCGGCGTCACAAGGTAACGGCCAGAAGCGCTGCTGTCGAGGGTGGTTTTGCCGGGTGTCCTGGCATGGCCTCGGCGGCGGTCACGTAAATGAAACACTGTGCGCCGAAAGCGATTTCCAATGTCGAGACGGTGTGAGCCGCTTTCGCGGTCGAGCCGTCGCGCGCTGCAAGGGACGGCAATGTGGATGACCAGAGTTTCCCTATCCGGACGATCCCTTGGTCTGGCATTCGCAGGCCTCGCGTTGTGGTCAAACCGGGTCTGAGCAGGGTTTCCCCCAAGACCATCGGGTGCGAAGGTTTGATCTCTTTTTGGCCACACGGGCCGGCATAGATCGTCTGAAGCAGAGCTTCGGGGCCGGCACGAATGTTGCCAATCAGGTTCAGCTTTCCGCATGTCGCGTCGGGTAACGGTGGTGCCCTGCGATCAAGCTCAGACCACCTTAAAGCGAGGAGACATCAATGAAGAATCCCGGGCAATCCACCCGACATCTGCTGCGCCATCTGGCGCTGCTTGCACTCGCCGTGCCGGTGTTGGCTTTCGCCAATGCCGACGTCGAGAAGAACATCGCCAACCCGAAGAACTGGGCGATGCAGGCTGGCGACATGTTCAACCAGCGTTACAGCAAGCTCAACCAGATCAACAAGGGCAACGTCAAGAACCTCCAGGTCGCCTGGACCTTTTCCACTGGCGTGCTGCGCGGCCACGAAGGTTCGCCCCTGGTTATTGACGGCAAGATGTACCTGCACTCGCCCTTCCCGAACAAGGTGTTCGCGATCGACCTCGACAGCCAGAAGATCATCTGGAAGTACGAACCGAAGCAAGACCCGGCCGTAATTCCGCAGATGTGCTGCGACACCGTCAACCGCGGCCTGGCCTACGCCGAAGGCAAGATCATCCTGCAGCAGGCCGACTCCATGTTGGTCGCGCTCGACGCCAAGACCGGCAAGAAGATCTGGGACGTGAAGAACGGTGACCCGAAGCTCGGCGCCGTCAACACCAACGCGCCGCACATTTTTAAAGACAAAGTCATTACCGGCATCTCTGGCGGCGAATGGGGCGTGCGCGGCTTCCTCGCCGCCTACAACCTGAGCGACGGCAAGCCGGTTTGGAAGGGCTGGAGTGTCGGCCCCGACGCCGACATGCTGATGGATCCCGAGAAGACCATGACCTGGACCAACGGGAAGATGGCGCCGGTGGGAAAGGACTCTTCACTGAAGACCTGGAAGGGCGACCAGTGGAAGATCGGCGGCGGCACCACCTGGGGCTGGTTCAGCTACGACAAGGCCACTAACTCGGTCTACTACGGCACCGGCAACCCGTCGACCTGGAACCCTGCCCAGCGCCCGGGTGACAACAAGTGGACGATGACGATCTTCTCGCGCGATGTCGACACCGGCAAGGCCAACTGGGTCTACCAGATGACGCCGTTCGACGAGTGGGATTTCGACGGTGTCAACGAGATGATCCTGGCCGACATCCCGGTCAAGGGCAAGATGACCAAGGCCCTGGTGCACTTCGACCGCAACGGCTTCGCCTACACGATGAACCGCGTCACAGGCGAATTGCTGGTGGCCGAAAAGTTCGACCCGACGGTGAACTGGGCCACGCACGTGGACATGAAAACCGGGCGTCCGCAAGTGGTGGCTAAGTACTCGACCGCGCAGAACGGTCCTGATGTCAACACCAAGGGCATCTGCCCGGCAGCGTTGGGCACCAAGGACCAGCAGCCGGCGTCTTTCGATCCGAACACCGGCCTGTTCTACGTGCCCACGAACCACGTCTGTATGGACTACGAGCCGTTCAAGGTCGAATACGTTGCAGGCCAGCCTTATGTCGGGGCGACCCTGTCGATGTTCCCGGCGCTGAACAGCCACGGTGGCATGGGCAACTACATCACCTGGGACGCCGGCACCGGCAAGATCGTGCAGTCCAAGCCCGAGAAGTTCTCGGTCTGGAGCGGCTCGCTCAACACCGCAGGTGGCATTTCCTGCTACGGCACGCTCGAGGGCTTCATCAAGTGCGTCGACGCCAAGGACATCACCAAGGAGCTCTACAAGTTCAAGACCCCGTCCGGCATCATCGGCAACGTTTTCACCTATGAACACAAGGGCAAGCAGTACCTGGGCGTGTTTTCGGGCATAGGCGGATGGGCCGGCATCGGCATGGCCGCAGGCCTGGAGAAAGACACCGACGGCCTGGGCGCCGTGGGCGGTTACCGCGAACTGAACCAGTACACCGAGCTTGGTGGTTCACTGACGGTATTCGCACTGCCGAACTGAAGCGGTGGCTGGCCGAACCCTGGTTCGGCCTGATTACCGGGGATGGTTCCTTCGTGGCACCATCCCCTTCTGTTGAATTGATTCCCTTTCGAGACATGAAACTCAAGACGCCGATGCTGTTTTTGCTGTCGCTGCTGTCGCTGCTGGCAGCCAGCGCGCACGCGCAGGATGCCCCTTACACGGTCGTCGACGGCTACAAGGTCGACGCCAACACGATGAAGGGTTTTCGCGCCTGGCGCGCCGCTGCCTGTGACCGCTGCCACGGCGCCAACCAGGAGGGCATGGTCGGCCCGTCGCTGCTGAGCAGCCTGAAGACGCTGACCAAGGAAGAATTCGTCAAGGTGGTGCGCGATGGCCGGCTTGAAAAGGGCATGCAGAGTTTTGGCACCAGCCCGCAGGTGATGGAAAACCTCGACAACCTCTACGCCTACCTGAAGGGCCGCTCCGACGGCGCCATCACACGCGCCAAGGTTGAAGAGATCAAATGACGCTGCCTCGTTCGATGGCGTCTTCACGCCCGGTGCTGCGCTGCGCAGTTTCGATGTGTCTCGCAGCGCTGGCGCTGTGCTGGACGGCTCTGGCCGTCGCGCAGGACAAACCGGCCGAGCGCGAGGCGCTGAAGGTCTGTCAGGACCCGAACAACATGCCCTTCTCCAACCTGAAGGGCGAAGGCATCGAAAACCGCATGGCCGAGTTGTTCGGCAAGGCACTCGGCCTGCCGGTGACCTACTACTCGTTTCCGCAGCGGCTGGCCTTCATCCGCAACACATTGCGTTACAAGCTGCCGGGCGCCGACTACCCCTGCGATATCGTGATGGGTGTGCCAGTCGGTTATGACCAGGTGTCGGTCACCAAACCCCTCTATCACTCGACCTACGCGCTGGTGTTCCCGAAAGGGCGCGGCATGGATCACGTGAAGTCGAGTGCAGACTTTCTGGCGCTGCCGCCAGCCGTGCTGGGCAAGTTGCGCATCGGCATCTACGACCGTTCGCCCGCCTCGGAATGGCTGAGCCGTCACGGCCTGACAGACCAGGGCGTTCCCTACCAGATGATGAATGCCGACCCCGCGCAGTACCCCGGCGAGATCATCGAGAAGGATCTTGCACAGGGCAAGATCGACGTGGCCATCGTGTGGGGGCCGCTGGCCGGCTACTTCGCCCGCCAGGTCAAGGCGCCGGTGATGGCGGTGGTGCCGATGAAATCGGAGCGCGGTATCCAGTTCGACTATCAAATGGCCATCGGCGTGCGCTACGGCGAACGCGACTGGAAGCAGCAGGTCGAGGGCCTGATCGAATCGCAGAAAGCCGGTATCCAGGCCATTCTCGAAGAATTCGGCGTGCCGCAGGTCGATGCATCTTACGAATCGCGTCGCAACTGAAATCACCCTGCTGGCGCCGCACTTTGGCCCGCGACATGATTCCCCTTTCCGTCACGAAGACACTGGCGCTGCTGCCAGGCATGTTGCTGTGTTCCTTGCCGCTGAAGGCCGAGATCGGCCGCGCGGAACTGGTTCAACTCGGCGCCAGCGTGCTGAAGGTGGAGGTGCGGCGAGCGCAGGGCGGCGTTTCGCTCGGCTCCGGGGTCGTCGTCGGTGCCGATCGGGTGGTCACCAACTGCCATGTCACGCGGGACGGTGTGGAGATCCATGTGCTGCGCGGCGAGCAGCGCTGGCGCGTCACTGCGCAGGCCAGCGATGTCGAACATGATCTGTGCGTGCTGCGTGTGCCGGATCTTCAAGCCGGCCAGGTGCCACTGGGTCAGGCCGACGACCTGAAGGCCTTGCAGTCGGTGACGGCCATCGGCTACACGGGCGGGGTGGGGCTGCAGATCAGCACCGGCGCCGTGGTGGCGCTGCACCGTTACGGCCCCGGTCGGGTCATCCAGAGCAGCAACTGGTTCAGTTCCGGCGCCAGCGGCGGTGGCCTGTTCGATGACCATCTGCGCCTGGTGGGCGTGCTGACCTTTCGCATGCGCGGTGGCGCGGCACACTACTACGCCGCGCCGGTCGAGTGGCTGCGGCCGCTGCTGGCCGATGAAACGCCGTACCTGCCGGTGGCGCCTGCCGATCAGCGGCTGCTTTCCTACTGGCAGCAGCCGCTGGCCCTGCAGCCGCGTTTTCTTCAGGCCTCGGCGCTGGAACGTGAACTGAAGTGGGTCGAACTGGAAGCGCTGGCCATTGCCTGGAGCCTGGCCGACGCAAGCGACCCCGCGCCCTGGTATGCAAGGGGTCTGGCGCTCGAGCGGCTGGATCGCCCTCGCGAAGCCCAGCAGGCTTTCGAGCGTTCACTGGCGATAGAACCGGCATCGTCCTCTGCCTGGTACCGGCTCGGCTTGCTGCTCCTGCGCCAGCCCGCAACCGAGCGCCTGCGCGAAGTGCGCCGCCAACTGGAGGCGCTCGACCCGGCGCTGCTGATTGAATTCAATCAGGCAGCGGGCAAGATCTGACTCCATCTCTGCAGAAACGTCCAGAGCCAAATCAACCCCTGCATGCCGAACCGCAAGGAACCCGCAACGTGTCAAGATTCCAGTCCGCCTCCACCTTGACCCGCCGTCTTGCAGTTGGGTTGCTGTGCGGGTTGGCCGGGAGCGCCTGTCTCGCGCAGCCGGCCCCCGCCGCATCGGCCGATGCGCCGAACTTCTCGGCCGCCGAGCGCCTCTTGTTCATGACCCACAATCTGGATGACCTGCCGCTGCCGACGACGCTGCGCTACACCTTCCAGAAGAGCGGCACGCTCGAAGAAGGATTCGAAGACAAGGTCGTGCTGCGTGTCGGGGCGCGTGCCGATGGCAAGTGCTGCGGCGCGAGCACCGAATTCCTCGGCGGGTCGCGGCGCCTGACCATGCCCGACATCGACGGTGCCGAGGGCAACCCGGTGGTGCTGTACTTCCTCGAGCGCGAGGTTCGAGAGATGCAGCGCCTGACCAAGGGCGCACAGAACTATTTCCGCAAGCGCATCCGGATGGCGATTTTCAACACCGGCACGGTGCGCGAGGTGGCGTTGAGCTACGCCGGCAAGACGGTGCGCGGCAAGGAAATCGTCATCACGCCATTCACGGATGATCCGAACCGGCCGCGCTATGAAAAGCTGGCCCTCAAGGAGTACCGCTTCTGGTTGTCCGAGCAGGTGCCGGGCGGCGTCTTCGGCATCCGCGGCCGCATCGCTGGTGAAGCGGTCGGGACGGCGCCGCTGCTCGTCGAAACCGTGTTCATCGAAGGCGCCCGGCCGCCCGATGCCGAACCCCCGCGCTGAATTCCAGGACTGCCTTCCCATGAACCCACCCTCCCTTCGACACACCTTGTCAGGCCTGCTCCTGGCCTGTGCCGGCGCTGCCGTGGCAAACGACTTCCCCACCGTCGACCGCGTGCTGTACGTGCAGGAGTGCGTGCGGGCGAATGCCGGGCCGCACTACGAGATGGTCAACAAGTGTTCATGTGCGCTCGACGCGCTGGCCCGTGAAGTGAGCTTCGACGACTACACGGAGATGGTCACGGCGACCAACGCCAATTCGATCGGCGGTGAACGGGGCGGCTACATTCGCGACGTCGAACAGTTGCAGGTGCAGATCCGCCGTTATCGCGAGTTGCAGACACGCGTGAAGAGCGGCTGCTTCATCGGCACGGGCGTGCGGTAGCGGCGCATGAGGGCGACACGATGCTGACGACCCCACACCGCTGCGCGATCTTCGAATTTCGGGTCGGTTTCGGTGTCCGGGCGCGCAGCGGATCGTGTCGGTTACGGTTCGCGGCCGTTCTGCTGCTCCTCGCGGGGTGCTCACCCGCATTCGCACAGACCGGTCCGCAAATTCGGCCGCAACCGCTGCCAATGCAGCAGGTTGCCCCCGGTATCCACCTGCAATACGGCGCCCAGGAAGAATGGTTGCCCGCGAATGCCGGCAATGTCGCCAATGTCGGTTTCATCGTCGGCAGCCGTTGCGTGGCCGTCATCGATACCGGCGGCACGCCCGAGGTCGGTCGCCGGCTGCGTGCCGCCGTCGAGCAGGTCACGCCGCTGCCGGTGTGTTACGTCATCAACACCCACGCGCACCCTGACCACATCCTGGGCAATGCGGCGTTCCTCGGGCTTCCAGGGGGTGATCCGCGTTTCGTGGCGCACGCCCGGCTGGCCGCAGCGCTGTCGGGGCGCGACCACGCCTACCGCAACGCGGTGCTGCGCGACTTCCGCATCGCGCTGGCGCCCGAAGCCATCGTCTATCCGACGCTGGCCGTCGATGGCGTGCTCGAGATCGACCTCGGCGGGCGGCGGCTGCTGCTCAGGGCGTGGCCGACCGCGCACACCGACAACGACCTCACGGTGCTCGACCGCCAGACCGGCACGCTGTTTCTCGGTGATCTGCTCTTCGTCGGCCACATCCCCGTGCTGGATGGCCGGCTCGTCGGCTGGCTGGCGGTGATGGCCGAATTGACGCGCATGGACGTGTCGCTGGCGATTCCCGGCCACGGTCCGTCCGGTCGCGACTGGCCGGGTCTGATGGCGCCGCAGCAGGCCTATCTGGAACGTCTGCAGCGTGAGACGCGCGCGGCCATCAAGCGCAAGATGACGATATCGCAGGCGGTCGAGCAGGTCGGCCGGCCGGTGGCGCCGGAATGGCTGCTGGCCGAGTTGTTCCACCGGCGCAACGTGACGGCGGCGTATGCCGAGCTTGAATGGGAAGACTGAAGCCCGGGCGAAACGCCGCCGACCTGCGCGGCGGCAGCCTCAGGGCCCAAAGGAGACGCACATGAAGACGGTTCGGCGAGCATTCACTTCGGCCTTGCTGGCCCTGCTGGGTCTTGGCCTTTTCGGCGGTGCCGCGCAGGGGCAGCTCAAGTCCGGCGACAACCCCGAGGCGAGCGAGATCTGGCAGAAGGTGCGGCTCAGCCTGTTCGAGTCGCGACCCATCTCGACAGCGTCCGACGGCATCATCGTGCTCGACGCGCCCAGCCGCGCCGAAGACTCGGCCGTGGTGCCGGTCGCCATACGCACGCGCTTCCCGCAGAGCGCCACCCGCTATGTCGACAAGATTTACCTGATCATCGACAACAACCCGTCG
>Ga0209181_10003773_pt1 | contig 23064 bp, 19 predicted proteins | sample MAT05_FD_187208 | JGI IMG/M metagenome (GOLD analysis project Ga0209181, IMG submission 187208) | Freshwater microbial communities from Lake Fryxell liftoff mats and glacier meltwater in Antarctica - MAT-05 (SPAdes) (version 2) | ecosystem: Environmental > Aquatic > Freshwater > Ice > Liftoff...
TCTTCCGAAGTTCATGACCTTGGTGAGCAATACGCCACAAAGCACGACTGTCAACACGAGCTTCGCCCAGAAAGTGCGCGTGAAAGTGATTGCGTTTGATAACAGCGTAACCCAGCAAGTACGTGTCTATTTCCTCGCGACCGGCGGTGCAGTTCTGCCGGCCGCAAGCGCGCTGGCCGATGCGAACGGCATCGCAGAGGTCACGGCCACCGCCGACGCAAAGGTGGGCGCGTATCAAGTCACGGCCATTGTGTATGACACCGTCCTTGAGCACTCCATCACGCAAACGTTTAACTTAACAAACACCGCGCTGGTCGCAACGAGTAGAAAAGATATGGCCGCGCGATGAACAAAAAAATCAAAGCACTCGCGCTCCTCCACATCATGCTGGGAGGCGGCGGCATGATTGCGTGTCTCGCAGCTTACCTTTGCTGGATCAAGCTTGCCAGCGACGCGCACAGCCTCAAAACCGCGCACACGCTGGGGCAAATGATGTTCATGCTGTCGATATTCATTTTGCTGCCTTCTCTGGTCTGCGGCATCGGCTTAGTGCTTGAAAAAACTTGGAGCCGCGTTGTTGCGATCGGCTGGTCAATGTTGCTGCTGCTGGTTATTCCAGTTGGAACCCTGCTGGGCGGGTACGGGCTGTGGGCGTTGCTGCGCAGCGATACGCCACCGAAGTGTCCGCCGCGATCTGAAGTTCCGCGTCAGGTTTCAGGGCCGCAATATCCTGTCGGTCGTCACGCTGGCGTGTTGCTCATTATGGCTGCGGTCGGCGCGGGATTTATTGTGCTGATCCGGATTGGATTCTGGCTGTCTGGAGATCGTGTGCCAACGGAAGTGTCAGGCGTCTTTCCGGGGGCGGTCGCTTTGCTCGTAATGGTCGTGATCGCTACCGTGATGATCGTGTCTCGCGGTGGTTTTGCGCGATGGTCGGCTGGCACGCAATCGCATGCGTATCAAGCGACACATCCGTCAAGCGTCGAATCAACAGCCCCGCGCACGCGCTTCCATGAAACGAGACACGGATGGATGACCGCGGTGCCCACCGGCCCTGTGAGCAGCGAGCCCGCTGCGCCGGTGAAGCGTAGCGAGCACTGGTCAAAAGCCCAAATTGAGTATCAGGAAGACCCAACTGCGCTGGTGACCTGCGCGCATTTGCGCGTTGTTGAGCGCAAGATGCGCGACACCGGAATTGACGTCCGTCTTGATTACGCCGTGCATGCCAAGGCGCTATGCCGCATCGATCATGCGGCGTTTGCTCGGATATTTGGAGATGAAACTGCGGCGCTGTATGAGGAGCGCCACGAGATAGATCGCTCGTACCTTGACCCAAAATCAGCGATGTTCTGGTGCCCCACGTGCCAATCCAGGCTCACGGTGATTCACCCTGAAACAGCGAATGCGCACACGCGGTGGTTTCCGACGTCGTCGGCAACGTAAGGGCAACTACCCGTGCATTCAGCGCAAATGAAAGCGCACGTGTAACTGATCTGTAAGTGTCGCTCACTTATCGTTACGTCTCACGCCAATATGCGCTTTGATCGCAACCTAAGATGAATAATAAATTGGAAAAACTTCGACGATTCGTATGCGCTGTCGCGGTCGCGTCGACGATGCTGTTGTTTTCGGCGCAAGCCGCGTCGGCTAACGAAATTGAATTTTCAGCGCCAACCACAGCGCCTGAGAAAGCGCTCCACGCGATTCTGCAATGGCACACGCATGAGACGGGGCAGCGCAGCTCCGATCTTTTTGATTTTTTGACGCAACGATCCGGGCGCAGCAAAGCGAGCGACCGGCACTACCAAAGCAAATTCACCCTGAGTCTCGTTCAGGCCATCAGCGCTGCCGACAAACGCTTGACTGACAAAGACTGTGAAGGCGTTTGCGGTCTGGACTTTGACCCGATTACTTGCACGCAAGATACCCTACCGCCTCCGCACGCCTACCTGACGACCAGTCAAGCGCGAGCGAACGGCTGGCCAGCGAACTTAGCGGCCAGCGACAACCTCGCCTACGTGCTCTATCGACGCGGTCGCATCGGTGAATCGTATTTGCATCGCGTTGACTATCTACTGGAAAAGGAAGGCGGCGTCTGGAAGATCGCTGGCATCTACTGCCGCGCTGAAAAACCAGAATTCGAATTCAAATTCAACGTTCGGTGACATTGATCGGGCGTTCAATCAGGCGGTTTCTACAACACATTTGTGCAGCCAGTAGATTCGCTATCAATACAAAATACCATGAATCACATCAAACCACGTCTTCTGTCTCTGGGACAGAAGTGGCTGCGCAAAACTGAACAGTGGAATAAGTGGAAACTCTGGGCATAGCGCTGGACTGAAGAAGGTCCGCCAAGCAGGAGTTAGAGATGAAATTGGAAAAGAAGCCGACGTCAGCACGAAAGCAGCGTCGCAAGTCAACGGCGGAGTTCACAGCGAAAGTCTCGTTAGCGGCGTTGCGTGAAGACAAGACGATGGCCGAGCTGTGTGCGCAGTTCGAGGTTCACCCGAACCAGATTGGCGAATGGAAGAAGCAGCTGGTTTCGCGAGCCACCGAGGTCTTTGGTGGTGCTGAGTTGACGGAGCCGGTAGACCTTGATCCGCTGCACGCCAAGATTGGTCAGTTAGCACTGGAGAATGATTAATTGAGATGAGCGCGCTTATCAAGGCGGGACTGCTGAGCCGAATCTGACAAATACGGCGATGATCGACCGAAATCACGAACTCCCCATCACCCGTCAAGCCGAGGTGCTGGGCATCAGCCGGGGTGCTGTCTACTACGTCGCACGCCCGATCAGCGACGCCGAACTCGCGCTGATGCGGCGTATCGACGAGCTGCATCTTGACTACCCGTTCATGGGGGCAAGGATGCTACGTCGTGAGCTCGCCAAAGAGGGCGTTCTGGTCGGTCGACGCCAGATCGGCACACTCATGCGACGGCTCAACATTCACTCACTAGCGCCGCAGCCCGGCACCAGCAAGGCCTGCCCTGGGCACACGATTTACCCGTACCTGCTACGCCACACAGCAATCAAGCGCGCCAATCAGGTCTGGGCGCTCGACACCACCTACATCCCGATGGCGAAAGGCTTCGTCTATTTGACCGCCGTGATTGACGTGGCCAGCCGTCGCGTGCTCGCGCACAAGACGGCCACGACGCTTGAAGCGTGCCACGCCGTCGAGATCATTGAGCAGGCGTTTGCGAAGTTCGGCACACCTGAAATCGTCAACACTGATCAAGGCAGTCAGTTCACCGCCGCTGAATTCGCCAATACCGTGCTTAAACGAGGCTGCAAGCTCTCGATGGACGGTCGGGGTGCGTGGCGTGACAACGTGTTTGTCGAGCGGCTCTGGAGGAGCGTGAAGTACGAGCGCGTGTACCTTCGCGCGTACGACACGGTGAGTCACGCCAGAAGCGATATTGCCGAGTACCTCGACTGGTACAACACGAAGCGACAGCACACGAGCATTGCTGACCAGACGCCCGATCAGGCGTACTGGGGCCTGCTGCCTGCCCTGCAAGCGGCTGCGTAGAATCCACCCCAGCGATGAGCCCCGCTTTACCCACATATTTGCAATTTCATCTGCAAACTTACCGATTAGGGTACTAATCATTGCTTGGAGAATTCGCACATGAACGACGATACACAGCTGCGCGCTTTGCTGGAACGATGCACAAAGGAAGCGCCGGACGATTACGCGCGACTACAAATACGCCAGTTACCCAAGGCCCAGCGCAGCATAGCGTATGCGGAATGCGGCGACCCCAAGGGGCGTCCGCTACTTTGCCTGCATGGCTTGTCGATCAGCGGCCTGTGCTTTGAGCAGTACCATGACGATTTTGTGGCGCTTGGCGTACGTGCAATCGCGCCCAGTTTGCTGGGTGGCATTTATATCGCGGATGCGCGCAAAAATATCGATGACATCGCGTCGGAAATTATCGAGCTGCTCGATGAGCTTGGCATCGACACATTCGATGTCGTTGGTTTTAGCTGGGGCACGCTGCCAGAGCTGGTGCTGCTGGCGCGCGTACCGGGGCGGATCGGGCGTGCCGGTTTCCTAGGCGCGATGACGCCGGTAACATTCATAGGCCTCCAACAAATCGCGCAGTTGAAATCAGATATCCGGATCACCCTCAAGATGGTCAAGCGCATGCCGCTGGTGCACCGAATCGTGATGTGGCTGTTCTGCCGCCTACCTGGATCGACGTTTATCAATCAGTTCAAGGATGACAACCTGCCCGCGCGCGAACTCAACGCACTCGCGCCCGGCAGTGACTTCAGCAAGCATTTTTTGCGCTACTTGAAGGAGTGCCTACGAACCGGCTCACAGTTTCTCACTGACGGTTGGCGCATGTTCCTTGATAAGCCCGCCTATGCTCTACATGATCTAGCCAGCCGTGTCGATGTACGCCTATACGTCGCCGAAAAAGACAATGTGCACTTGCTGTACTTTTCCGAATTGATCGCCGCTGCAAGTACCGGAACGCACGTCGACGACGTTTGCCGTGCTGTGACAGCCGCGCGCGCAAATGAGGCAAAGCAGACGGTCTCGGTGTTTGACCTGGTTTACGCACAGGAGCACTGCAGTATCTGGATGATTCCTGGTGCCGGCCGGATAGCCTGCATGCTTTACTTCAAAGAAGCGCTAACCCACTTGCTGAAAGAAACTCCTCAAGCAGCAATTTTCCGAAGCTGCAAAGCCTAGTGCGAACTACCAACGATCTGCATCATGGGGTCTAAGGTAAGGTGCTCGGCAGGCCCGCCAAAACAACATCAAAGCAGCGCAAAGCGTTGGTCGAAGCGTTCAGCGTCTTCGGACAGGGCAGATATGGCACGCGAGAGCGAGCCATTTGAAGTCTCACCGACACAGCCGCTGGCAACGCTGCTGGCAGTAGGCGACAGCACCGGCGTCGGCACCGGGGCGTCTTCACCCGCGCAGAGTTTGGCGGGCCTGATCGCGAAGGACCATCCACGCGTGCGGATCGTTAATCGCGCCAGGGACGGTGCCAAATTCGCCGGTATCGCCAGCCAGCTAGAGGCGTTGGATGACCAGCGTTTTGATGCCGTCCTTGTGTTGGGCGGCGGCAATGATGTGATCAGATTTACCGGCGCGGACGCGCTATCGCAGGCCGTGATCCGCACCGCTCAGCTAGCGCGCGCACGGCAACCTGGTGGTCATCATGCCGTCGGGGAACGTTGGCAATGTGCCGTTCTTTTTTCCGCCCTTGTCCTGGGTGATGGCAAAGCGTTCGCGCGAGTTGCATGCGTTGGTGCGCAAAGCCGCAGAGGACACCGGCGCGCTGTACGTCAACCTGTACAAGGAAAAGGCCGAAGACCCGTTTGCCCAGCGGGCCGATGAACTGAACGCTAAAGATGGCTTGCATCCCAGCGATGCGGGTTACCGCGTCTGGTTTTCAGAACTCAACGCGCAGGTGGCTTTTTCAAACCGGCTGTCCGCACGCGAGCGCTGAGACTGGCGCTGCGCCACGGACGTTCACCTGATTAGGTCGGTGACTGGTGAACCGCACGTTCTTTCGTGCCGATTTTTGATGGGCCCGCTGGCCTCATTGAATCGATATTCATGGGCCGCATCAAGCGCACCCTACCTACAGATTTCCCTTCTTTGGCCCATCGATTACGGCAGCGCCAACCTAAATCCGAGCTTTGCAAGGGCTCTGTAGGGGTTTTGTAGGGTCGCGGTTTTTAACATTCATGACTGACGCGTCTCGCTGTTTAGACGCTTATGTCATTTGCGAAAACCACACCTCACCTCAAAATCGGACCTAGACCTCATGCGAATTTCAAACTTGTTCAACGCAATGAGAGGGAGGGCGAAACGCATCGCCCGCTCGCTCGTGACCGCGGCTTCAGTCGTCGCACTGTCGACGGTAGCGCTGTCAGCGCAAGCGGCCAACATATACGGCCCACCGGGTTTGCAGCCGAATCAAATTGGCGGCGGCGGTAGTGCTGATTCGTGGGCTGCGGTGAGCGCGGATTTCAATAATGATGGCTACACCGACCTCGCGGTCATCAATCGAAACACGGGGGATCTGGCGATCTACACCGCAAACGCCATTGGCACACTCACGCTCTCGCATGACTATGGAATTTTCAACTTCGTGCAACCCAACGCGATTGTTGCGGGTGACGTGAATGGTGATGGCAAGATTGATCTGGTCATCACCGATGATTTAGGCGTTTCGGTGTTGCTCGGCGTGGGCAACGCGACTGCGAGCTTTACCGCCGCCAGCCCTCAGCGCCCCGCGCTGGCCGATTCCAACAGCGGTGTGACCAACCCCCAACTCGCGGATCTCAACCATGACGGAAAATTGGACATCGTGGTCGGCGTGCGCGACCCCGGTAACTTTGGCGGAACTGCCTACTTCGAAGTCCTGCAAGGCATTGTCGGCGGTAAATTCATATTGGTTGGGCAGTATGAAGTGCCCTACAGTGGTGTAAGTGGATTCTCCGGCGGTGGCGAGTCACGGCTGGCCGATATCGACGGCGACGGGGAGCTCGACCTCGTGTTCAAAAACAGCGTCAGTGGTACGGGTGTCTCATGGATGAAAGGCGTGGGCAACGGCCAATTTTTGCCACATGCATTACTGCTGGGCGTAGGCACTGGCGCTGGACTCTTTAATGATCTTCAGGCCGTTGACGTAGATGGCGATGGCAAAGTTGATTTGCTGATGCTCAACCAGTATGGCAATGGCGTGTGGATGGCCAAGGGCAACGGCAACGGCTCGTTTCAGGCAACGAAACACCTGTACGCCACTGGGGTTCCATCGGGCAACGGACGCGATATGGGACCCATCATCGTCGCCGACGTGAATGGCGATGGTCGACGGGACATTGTGGCGGATGGCTATGTGCTGCTGCAACAGGCCGATCACAGCTTTGTATTTAATGAGCACATTGGCTATTCGGAGACGCGCATGCTCACAGCGATTGATCTGAACCATGACGGTCGCTCCGATCTCATCACCGCCGGCCCCGGCGCTGGGAAAATCGCCATTTTCGAGACTGTCACTGGCGCGGCTTCGTCGGTGACGTCGACAGGCTCGCCGCAGAGCACGGTGTTTAACACCGCGTTCGGGCAACCCCTGTCGGTCAAGGTGACTGACAGCAGTAACGTTGTCGTGCCAAACGTACAGGTTATTTTTTCTTTATCGACGGTCGGTGGTGTGGCCTCGGCTAACGGGTTTGTTGGCTTGACGAATGCGTCTGGCATCGTCAATTACACGCCGACGGCTAATGGCGGTTTGGGCTGCTATCAGATGAAAGCAACCATCACAGGCTTGAACGTCGTACCACTCTTTAATTTGTGCAATACCGGCGCGAATGATTTGACGGTGACCTCAGGCGACAACCAAACCACACTGGTCGGCACAGCGTTTGGAACGCAGTTACAAGTGAAGTTGACCGATCCGTCAAACAACCCGAAGGCAGGCGTCACGGTTAGTTTTGGCGGGCCGAGCGTACCGTCGCGCGTGGTGCTTTCTGCGCCTACTGCGGTCACCAACGCGAACGGCTTCGCTGCGGTCAACGCAACAGCCACTGGCAAATCTGGGGCTTATAGCGTGAGCGTTACCGCGCCCGGCGCGACACCAACCTCAATCAAGCTCACGAACTCCTCGCCCCCAGGCGCGGCGGCATCCGTCGCTTTTGTGCTACCGACGCCACAATACGCGTATGTCACGCAACCGTTTTCAGATCCCATCACTGCGCGTGTGCTGGACTTCTTCGGCAATCCCATTCAAGGCGCAACGGTTGTTTTTGCCATTACCCCAGATGCCACTACGGGCGCGACGGCAAGCTTCTCCGCACTGACAGCGGTGACCAATGCCTCTGGTGACGCGCAGGTGAGCGCTACGGCTAACGGCTTTGTCGGCACTTTCTCGGTGAAAGCAAGCGTTCCAGCCAGTTTGCTGGTGAGCCCCCAAAGTCGTTTGCTCAGAAACATAGCGGATCTTCCTAAGTTCATGACCTTGGTGAGCGGTACGCCACAAAGCACGCCTGTCAACACGACCTTCGCCCAGAAACTGCGGGTGAAAGTGACTGCGTGGGATAGCAGTGTCACGCCACAGGTACGAGTCTATTTCCTTAGTACCGGCGGGGCTGTGTTGTCTGCCGCAAGCGCGCTGGCGGATGCAACAGGCATAGCAGAAGTCACAGCCACCGCGGACGCAACGGTGGGTTCGTATCAAGTTGGTGCCATTGTGTATGACACAGTGCTTGAGCAGCCGATTACGCAGACCTTCAACCTGACCAACACGGCCGCTGCCGCACTCCCGGTGCTCGCGGTAGCCAACGCGAGTATCGTCGAGGGCAACGCAGGCACAAAGGTGCTCAATTTCCCGGTCACGCTCGCTGCGGCTTCGCCGGTTGATGTGGTAATCACCTATTCGACCACCGACGGCACCGCTACCACCGCCAACAACGACTACGTTGCCGTCATAAATGGCACAGTGACGATTGCCGCCGGGCAGCTCACTGGCAATCTTCCAGTAACGATCAACGGCGACACAACGGTTGAGCCCAACGAAACGTTCGCAGTCTCTATTAGTGACGCAACTAACGCAGTGCTCAGTAATGCAACCGCAATCGGAACCATCTTGAATGATGATGTCGTCGCGCCAGCGTTACCGGTCGTGAGTGTTGGCAACGCCAGCATCGTTGAAGGTAACGTCGGCACGAGCGTACTTAACTTCCCCGTCACGCTGTCGATCGCTGCGCCGGCGGGTGGCGTTACCCTGACTTACTCGACTGCAAACGGCACAGCGACGGCGGGTAGCGATTACGTGGCTGTTGCTGCGGGCAGTGTGACGATTCCCGCGGGCGCTCTCACCGGCAGTCTGCCAGTAACGATCAATGGCGATACGGTGGTGGAGCCTGACGAAACACTTACGGTGGCCATCAACGGCGCGACTAACGCAACACTCGGCACGGTCTCAGCGACCGGAACCATCGTCAACGATGACGTGTTGGTGCCGCTCGCCACGGTCGTTCCGGTGCCGGTGAATCATCCGCTGGCGCTGTTTGCTCTGATGTTGGCATTGCTGGGTTTCGCCTGGCGACGTGCAGCGCGTTAACTCTGACAGCGCCCAGCGCTGATCTGTCTGCGTAGGGCAGGGGCTTCCCCTCAGTCCCTGCCCTACGCTCCCTTCACTACATCGAATGCGCCATCGCTTGAAGCGACGTCATTCTGAAGAAGATGAGCTCGACCCGGCCATGCCGTCGACCCAAACTGAACACGACTGACGCTTCAATCAATGTGAAGTGAGTTGGCTTTTGTGTAGGGTCTTTGTAGGGCGCGCGCACCTATTGTTCGGTACGCAATGCATTCACATCAATGCAAACGATCCTGCCCATTCGCTCCTCAATTACAAGGTTCACTATGAAGCTCTCCTCCGCCATCGTCCGCCAATCCTGGAAAAACGTACTGCCAGTTCGTGACGAAGCGGCGGCCATTTTCTTCGCCAGACTGTTTGAACTCGACCCATCGCTAGAGCCGTTTTTCCAGGGAGATATGGCGGAGCATTCCCGAAAGTGGGGGGCCATTGTTAGCGTCGCTGTCGCCAACCTTGAACGACCGATCATCTTGTTGCCGTCGCTCTACACGTTGGGCGCACAGCAGGAAAAGAACGGAATTCAAGATCACCACTACGACATCGTCGGCGGCGCATTACTCGAAACACTTCAGCGCGTACTGGGCGAGGCATATACGCCAGAAGTCAAAGCTGCCTGGGTGGAAGCCTACCGAGTCATCGCGAACGTCATGAAGACCGCGGCGGCGGACTACAGCACTCTGGCCGCATAGGCCAAATCGCTCGTGCTGGCGTGCACATCTTGACCGAATATCTATGGCAACGAATCGCCCGATGTTGCGCTCACCTTTTTAGCCCTCAACAAAATCAGAAAGAACCCGATTCATGAACTCATCCATTTCCCTCGTACAAAACTCATGGCAAGAAGTGCTCCCGATCCGCGACGTTGCGGCAGAGTTGTTTTATGCCAAATTGTTTGAACTCGATCCTGCGCTCAAATCGCTGTTTAAGGGCAATATGAAAGAGCAAGGCGGCAAATTGATGACGATGATCGGCGTCGCCGTAGCCAATCTGGATCGACCGGGAACGCTCATGCCAGTGCTCAAGGGATTAGGCGCGAGGCACAGCGGTTATGGCGTGAAAGATCACCATTACGACACCGTGGCAGCGGCATTGCTCGACACCTTGCAGCGTGGGCTGGGTGAGGCGTTCACGCCGGAAGTTAAAGCGGCGTGGGTTGATGTGTATGGCGTGCTGGCAGGCACGATGAAAGCGGCTGCAGCGAAGCCCGCTGAACAGTTAGCCGCGTAAATTTCACCTCCTGCGTCACCATGAATCTATCGAACTTTAGCGACTTTGTATTCGACTTCGCATTCGTCAGCCTTGGGCGATTGCGGCGAATCGGGTTCGCCACGCTCTTTGCCATCGGTTTCTTCCCGCACCTTGCGAACGGAACGGGCGTCAAGGCGGGCCCATTCGAGATCGAGTTTCGCTACGAGCGCAAATGGGGTGGCGGACCGAGCATGAACGCACTAGCATCGCACAAGCATGCACGCTACAAGCTTCTGCACAACGAGCGCGCGGTGAGTTTCCGCCCAAATTCAACCAACGGCAGCAAGCGCGAATGGTTTGCCGACGATTTGCTCGAGGCGCATTTTCTGTACTCCAACGGCAAGCCTGTTGTGCTCGTATGTACAGAAACGGGCACTTATCTGGTCAACGACGAGGGCGGTAAACCGGTGGTGCGGCATCTGCACGAGTCTCCCGCGACGCGCTTTCAGTTCCTTGACAGCATCGCCGGACAACCGGGCGAACAGCAGGGCCTCGACGCTGGCGCGGATGAAGAAGCGATGGGACGCGATCTCGGCAGGACCGGTACGCTGATGATCTTGCCGGAACTCAACGGCATTCTCGATTTGGGCACGCTTAAATTTCGCACCTACAACGCATTGAAAGCGCACAAGTGGGTGTACAACGACCCAAATTTTGGCGGCTTTGGTTTCGACGAATCGCCGACCGGACAGGCGCGCGTCTGGTGGCCAGACAAGCAGCAGTTCGCGCTGGTGCGCTACGCCTATGCAGGCAAGATCAAGTCGTTTGCCTTTGAATTGGTCGATCTGAAAACCGATTCGGCTTACCTCGTGCCCTTTGAAGTGAACCAGACGAGACTGACCACGCTTGGCGACATTACTCCGGCTTGGATGAACCACTATTTTCAGTGGGGCGGCGAAAAGCTCTCACTCAAAAAGAATCAAAAGCCATTACCGTGGGTCGGCAGTTTGAATGCGGCCCGGTCCGGAAATTTCAACTACAACCTGCAACCCATCACGCCCGAAATGCAGTCAGTGTTGATGAAGTTTTTGGTGGAAAATTTTGCCGCAGTTCTGGATGGTTCAAAGCAAATGTCGCACGTCACGGGCTTGACCATTCAGGGGAAATCGTTCAAGTTGAATTATTACAATAGGAGCAAGACACTGGTGCTCGTACCTGAATTTGGCAGCCCGAACGCGCTCGCGCTGCAAATCGCCGAACAGTTCAATCGCGAGCTTGCGTTGGGCAACCATCAGGCGCTGTTCACGACATTCGGACCCGGCGGCTTTTCGCAGTAATACGATGAAGGACTTTTTCAAAGCCATGAAGATGGTGTTCTCGCTCATCGCGTCGCTGATCGGTCTATTCGCTTGCGAATCCTCGTCGCCATTTCACCAAAAAGACGGCGAGTGGTACTTTGAATCGCACAGGCTGGGTGTGGCCGCCACAACGCCTTTGACGCCGCTTAATGATCGCTTTGCGCGCGTGGGTGATCGAATTTTTTATCGCGAAGACGGGATTCACGGGGCGGACAGCGCGACATTCATTGCTCTGGACGACCATCACGGCAAAGACAAATCGCGCGTCTATTTTGGTGACACCTATCGCGATGGCAAAGAGTTTTTTCTGGTCAAGCGAGTCCGTGTTGGGCCGATTGTTGGGGCCGATGCTGGAAGTTTTCGTTTGCTCAAAGACGGCTATGCGGCGGATGCGGCGCACGCGTACTTCTTGGGCGCGCCGTTCGCGGTGCGCGACGTGGCGAGCTTCGAGGTGCTGGATTTCGGATTCACCCGCGACCGCATTCGTGGATACACCCGGACGGCTGAAATCGCCGATAGCGACGGCGCGAGCTTTGCTGCGGTCGACTTCGAGCACGCGAAGGACGCAACGCATGCGTGGTACACCTATCTCGGCAATGACCCGAAGACCGGACGCATGCGCGGTGCAGCGCGCAGCCTCGTCGGCGTGGACGTTGCGAGTTTCGAGAGCAAAACGGGCGGATACGCGGTAGATGCGAAGCATGTGTATTTCCAGGGTCACTCAATTTCTGCGTCTCCCGCCGGGTTTGAGTGCCTAAGTTTGAGCTACGCGAAGAGCGCAACCGAGGTGTTCTACGACGGCGAGAAAATCCGTGGTGCGAATGCGGCGACATTCACCATGAAGCAACCTGCCACGGATCAGGTGGATGCGACCGACAGTCAGGGCAAATATTTGAATGGAAAGCGGGTTTAAATTTCAATGCGAGCACAGGCAACGCACCAAAGCATTGAGCATCCCGCGATAATGGGGCTCGTTCCAATATGAGTTTCATCACGATGCGTCAGATCGACAGCACCGCGCAATCCATTGATGCGTTGATTCAAACCGGTGCGCTCGATGCGGCGCGCGACTTGTTGCGCGCGGAACTGGGGCCACTGTCAACGTACGTCGGCACTCTGAGGGTGGAGGCCTGGTGCTCGGCGCTGGGCCTTACGCAATTGCTTGAACTGCCCAAGGCGATTGCAGCGGCGCATGGCGTGCGCGAACTGCGCGGCACGGCGGCCATAGCTGAGTTCATGGCGATTGCGCAAACCGCGCGCGCTCAGGGTGATGAGGTGGCTGAGTATCGGGCGCTGGCAGGCGTTTACGCTACAGGCCTTCTGGTGTGGAGCGGCTTTGGCGAGATGCAGCGCGCGTTTCCGCGCATTAATGCACTGCATACGACGCTGCAAAATCGTTTGTCGAAAGACGAGGCCACCGAATGTCTTGCAGGTGTGATGGTTGCGCGCATGTTGTTCGGTGGCGAGACGGCGGAGGCGGCCACGATTGGCGAGACGCTGGTGACCCTTGCGCTCGACGATACGATCAGCAAGACCACGCGACTGCGGGCGGCCACCTTGCTGGCACCGTGGTTTGAGCACGCCCGCGACGGCGCGCGGCTGCACCGCATGGCTGAGGTGTTGCTGCCGTTACTGATTGATCCCGATCTACCGGTCGCAACTCGCCTGATATTCCGCACCTCCATTGCGTTGGCCGATACCTATCTGGGCAATCAACTCGCCACGGCGGCGGCGGACGCCTTTGCGGCGGATCAGTTGATGGCCGATGTCGATTCGTATCAACCGGACGGCGCGCCAGTTCAGTGGTTGCGATTCTTCGTTTATCGCAGCGCGTTCGAGGCGGCGACGCGTTCGGGCGATCAGCCGCGATCCGGCAAGATACTCGATCAACTCGAAGCGCTGGTTGATCCGGCGGAGGCCTCGCAAGTGCTTGCGCTGCACTATCGCCGCAGCACGCGATCATTGCGGTCACGTGAATATTCCGTGTCACTCGCACACTCAAAACGCTGCGTCGAATTAGCGCAGGCGCTTGAGATGCCGCAACCGATCGCGCTGCTTTATGAAAACGGCGTGGCAGCAGCGCTGTTGGGCTTGAATCGCCTGACTGAAGCGCGTGCAATCTACATTGCGATTATTGCCAAATCAATGCCTGGACACCGACTGGGGTACGAGCGCTTGTGCGCGCTGATTGAAGCGACGTCTGCACTAGATCAGCAAAACGGCGATGGTGCCAGTGGCCCGGTCTCGTCTGACTTTTTGCATCAACAGCTAGCAGACTATTTGCGAATTTGCGGTGGGCGCTTGACACCAAATCACGTGCAAATTTTTCCGAAAATTGCGCAAGCTGTGGTCGCTGCAATCTTCGCCGCTGGGCTCGGCACAGCCGCCTTCGCCGACGACGTACGCACTCAGGGCCTGCCACCACCTGATGCACATCCGGTGAGCTGGCCGTGGTTGCTGCGTGTTCGGTTATTCGACGGTTTCAGCATTGAAGGCATTGCCGCTGGTGCGCAGGAGGCGGGCAAAAAGGGTGAGTCAAAGTCCATGCAGATTTTGCAATACCTCGCAGCACATGCGCCGGCTTCCGTGGCAGCGCAGCGGTTGGCGGACGCGCTGTGGCCGGAGGCAGAGGGCGACAAGGCAATGCGCTCGCTCGATGTGGCGCTGACCCGCTTGCGACAAGCGTTGCCGGATGCGGCGCTGCTCGTTCGTCAAGAGGGAAGAATAGGCTTCGATCTGGATCGCGTGTGGTGCGATACTCAGGCGGCGCTGGCGCTCGTGGACGAGTTGCGCAGTTACGTCAGTCCTGGCTGGGCTGCGAAACCTACGACCGACGCACTGATTGCCGATGCTCGCTATGCGCAGACGGCGCTCGCGCTGCTCGATCTCTATCGCGGGCCGCTGCTTCCAGACTCACGCGAGGCCTTTGCCCGTGATCGCTCGGCGTTCTTCCGCTCGCAGGTAGCCGGTGCCGTACAAATCGGTCTGCGCTCCGCGATCCGTCTGCCCGATCAAACGATGTCGGAAGAAATCGTACGCAAAAGCGTTTCGCACGGCCTGCCCGCTGACGTCGTGCGCTCGGTGATCACCGATCTTCAGGCACGCGGCGAGGATACGTCGCGTCGTGCGGCGCAATTGAGTCAGGTTTTTGAATTGGCGCGCGCTTAGTTGTCGGCATATGGCTTTTTTCGTAAAACGACCGCTATGTTGGAGCTAGCGGCTTTAAAACGCCAAAGTCGACTTTAGCAAAATATTCCAATTTGCCGTTGCGCAGTGGCGCTTTCAGCAAAAAGCTTTCGGTTTCTGGGCGGTACAATTTGTGCTTGTTTGACGATTGTGAACTGCCCTCCCTTCATGCGCCGCACCTCGCTGACCCAGTTTCTTGTTGAACAACAGCGCTCGGCGAACGCCATCCAGCCCGAGCTGCGGCTCTTGATCGAAGTCGTCGCACGCGCCTGCAAGGCAATCGCGGTCAACGTTGGCAAAGGCGCGCTGGCGGGCATGCTCGGCAGCGCGGGTACCGAGAACATTCAGGGAGAAGTTCAGAAAAAGCTCGACGTCATCTCAAACGACATCCTGATGGAAGCCAACGAATGGGGCGGTCATCTCGCAGGCATGGCGAGCGAGGAGATGGAGACGATTCACGAGATTCCGAATCGTTACCCGAAGGGCGAATATCTCTTGCTGTTCGATCCGCTCGATGGTTCGTCGAACATTGATGTGAACGTGTCGATTGGCACCATTTTCTCGGTACTGAAAGCGCCGGAAGCAATGACTGAGGTCACCGAAAAATCGTTTCTGTTGCCCGGTACGACGCAGGTCGCCGCGGGCTACGCCGTCTACGGCCCGACCACGGTTTTCGTGCTGACCGTCGGTACCGGCGTGCATTGCTTCACGCTCGACCGCGAAATGGGTTCATGGGTGCTCACGCAGTCGAACATGACGATCCCGGAGGAGACTCAGGAATTCGCGATCAACATGAGCAACATGCGGCACTGGGAGCCGCCGGTGAGGCGCTACGTAGACGAGCTTTTGCAGGGCAAAACCGGTCCGCGCGGCAAGGATTTCAACATGCGCTGGGTGGCCTCGATGGTGGCCGATGTGCATCGAATCCTGACGCGCGGTGGCGTTTTTTTGTACCCCCGCGACGCGCGCGAGCCGGACAAACGGGGCAAACTGCGCCTCATGTACGAGGCCAATCCGATGAGCTTTATCGTCGAGCAGGCGGGCGGCGCTGCAACAAATGGCCATCAACGCATTCTCGATGTGCAGCCCGGTCAACTTCATGAGCGCGTCAGCGTTATTCTTGGAAGCAAGCGCGAAGTTGAATTGGTGACGCGCTATCACACCGAGAAATGAATGGTGAACAGTGACGAGTGAGCAGTGAGTAGTCAAGAGCGCGGGACAAAATCCTCGCACGTTGTAGCCGCATCGACGCCACGCGAAACCGGTGTCGCCGCCTCGTTCACGGGCATCACCCGCGAAGCCATCGAGAACAATCACGCACGCGAGGCGATCAAGAATTCTGCGCTGGCGGGCAAAGTGCTCTGCGATGTGGCGCTCGGTGAATCGCTTGATTGCATGCTGCAGCGATGGGATGGCAAGAGCGATGTTCACGTCTTCGCCTACGGCTCGCTGATCTGGAATCCGTGCATGGAACACAGCGGTCGCATGGCTGCGACCGTGCGCGGTTTTCATCGCCGGTTTTGTCTCTGGAGCAACGTCTATCGCGGCACGCCGGAAAACCCCGGCCTCGTGCTCGCGCTGGATCGTGGCGGCGCCTGTCGCGGCGTCGTGTACCGGCTGCGCGCTGAAGTCGCACGCAAAGAATTGACTCTGTTGTGGCGGCGCGAAATGTTCGGCGGCAGCTACAAGGCGAAATGGCTCAATGCCAAAACTGACAATGGCCCGATCACGGCCATCGGCTTCGTGATGAACCATTCGTCCGACGCCTACGCCGGTCGCCTGTCGGACGAGCAGGTCGTCGAAAAACTCGCTACCTGCTGCGGTCACTATGGATCAGGCGCGGATTATCTCTGCCAGACCGCTGCATCGCTGCGCGCCGGTGGGCTCGATGACCCGCACCTGGATCGTCTGTGCGACCTTCTCTCTGCGCGCGAAGTCGAGTTGCCCTGCGCCGCTCCCGACGTTGCCGGTCAACCCCGCCGCTAAAGCCCGCGTTAGCGTTCAGCCGCCAGTGGCCATTGGCGCAGATTCAGAATGTCGGCGCTAGCGCTCCGCCGAACGCTGTGATACTGTGCCGCCGAACACAATTTTTCAAGAATGCAGGAGCAGAAACATGAGCTTACTAGACGGCGTTTTAGGCGCGGTACTCCGTAGCGGCAACAACAGTAACGGCGGGCAACCTGACGTGATGTCGAGCGTCATTGGCGGGCTTATCCAGCAAGCCGGTGGCGTCGGTGGGCTGCTTGCGATGTTGAGACAAGGCGGACTCGGTCAACAGGCTGATTCCTGGCAAAGCACAGGACAGAACCTGCCCGTTGACGGTGGCGACCTCATGAAAGTGCTCGGCGGCATGATGGGCGGCGCGGGACCACAGCAGGCTTCCGGAGGTGGCATGGGTGGCGGTTTGGGTGGACTGCTCGGCAGTGTCCTCGGTGGGTCAGCATCGGCACAAGGCGACGCGGGTGGCAATCTGGGCGATTTGCTCGCGAAGACCGGCATCGGACAGGATCAGCTCGGCGGGCTGCTGGCCAAAGTGTTGCCCGGCGTACTCGACGGCATGACGCCCGGCGGACAGGCGCCACAAACCCATTCCAACGACATGATGCAAAACGTGCTCGGCAGTGTGCTCAAAAGCGCGATGGGCGGCAAGGGCGGCGGACTGTTCGGCTAATCACCTTTGTGCATCCCCGACACGTGATGATGTTGGGGCATCGGGGGAGTGAACGGTTATGACAATGTCCTGTCTTAACAAGACGGAATTAGCAAGGGTTCTTCCCCCATGTATTCGTATTCAAAATACTTTTTTCGCGTCGGACTGACGCTCTTCTTCTCGTTTTTGATGGGTAGCGCACTCGTTGATGCGGCGCCGTCAAGCGAGACCACGTCTTCTCCCTCCGCAACCGACCGCGCTAACGATTTCCACATCATTCTGCGCAGCGATTCGGCGGTCGCCGACGATGTGCAAAAGTACCTCACGTTCGGCTGGAATGGCTGGAGCGGGCGCACCATGCGCTGGCGCTACAACGACGCTGGCCGCCCCGCGTCAATCGCAGACAGCGCCTCGGCCGCGGTGGGCCGCATTCAATCCGCAATGGGTCGATGGTCCGCTGTCTGCAATATCCAGTTCGTATACGACGGTACGACCACCAGTGCAGCGAGCCTCGCCAGCAACACGCGCGATGGCACCAATGTCATCGCCTGGGGCGCGCTTTCAGGCAACACCACCGGCATTACGTACGCCGGAGCCAGCGGCTTCACGGGCTCCGCTTTCACGCTGGACGAAGCCGACATGGTGATCAATTCCCAGTTCAACCCGAATCTTGATTCGACACTGTCGCACGAGGTCGGGCATCTGTTGGGACTCAAACATTCCAATGAGGAAGGGGCGGTGATGTCGGGCCCGAATACGGCACCCGATCCATCGACGTCATACACGTCGTTGACGGTGCTACAGGCCGACGACATCGCGGGTTGCCGATCACTCTATGGCGCGGCGACCAGCGCGCCCGCCGCACCTGTGGCCTCCTCATCGGTCGCCGCACTCACCTTCGCCGACACTGCCGTCGGTTCGGTGAGTGGCGAACAAAGCGTCACGCTAACCAATAGCGGCAACGCAACCCTCATAGTCAGCAGCACGATTGTTTCGGGGGGCGATTTCTCGTTGGTTTCCACCACTTGCAACGCGGGCTTGGCGCTGTCACCCGGCGCGTCGTGTGCGGCAACGGCACGCTTCGCACCCACCGCCGCCGGCGCGCGAAGCGGAACCCTGACTATTGCGCACAATGCAACGCCGTCGAGCACGGCGGTGTCGCTGTCCGGAACCGGGCGCGCAGGCACGCTGTCACCCGCCAGGCGCGAAATGATCGAGTATCGGTTTGCGCCACTGGACTACTACTTCATCACCTCGCGCGACGCCGACAAATTAACACTCGACGCGTCGTCGGGCTGGGCTCGCACCGGGGCTTCGTTCCTTGTTTATTCTTCGCAGCAGACAGGCACGCGAAGCATCACCCGGTTCTACTTCGACCGTGTGGCTCGAAGTGCGTCGCGCGGCAGCCATTTCTACACGCTGCTCGACAGCGATCTGGTGGCTCTCGCGAACCAGAATCCAGCACAAAGCACGGCACCGGGGTTTGCCCAGAATGAAGGCATCGACTCCTACGCTTTCCTTCCGGTCGTTGCCGGTGTGGGCGGGCCTTGCGGGATCGGTTTGCTCCCGGTTTATCGACTGTTTCGCGGCACAGTTCGCTTCCCGGATGACCCGAACCATCGATTCACCACGAGCGTGTCAACCTACAACGCCTTCGTGGCGCAAGGGTGGGATGGTGAAGGCGTCAATTTTTGCGTGCCTGCCAGCTAACATCGTTGCTTCAGCGGAATGTGGCAGTGCGCACATCCGCTTCCGAAACTACAGGGATATTTCTTGAATTTATTTGATGCGACGATCATGGGTATCGTCGAAGGTGCGACCGAGTTTTTGCCGATTTCCAGTACAGGTCATTTGATTGTTGCGGGTTCGCTCTTGGGCGTACATGACGAGCGTGGCAAGGTGTTCGAAATTGCGATCCAGATCGGTGCCATTTTTGCGGTTGTTTGGGCGTATCGCGAACGCTTCTTTTCAGCGCTCGCTAACGTGACACATCGCGGCGACGGGCAACGATTTTTTATTAATCTGTTCATTGCGTTTTTGCCGATTGCGGTACTCGGACTGCTATTTAGCAAGACGATCAAGGCGGTGCTGTTTAACGCGTACGGCGTTGCCGCCGCGTCGATCATTGGCGCGCTCATTATTTTGTGGGTGGAGCGCGACAGCACGCGCGAATTGCGCGAGTCACGCGCGCGAGTTCGTGATGTGGATTCGATGAGCGCGCTGGATGCACTGAAACTTGGGTTCGTGCAATGCTTCGGGCTGTTCCCCGGTATGTCGCGCTCGGGCTCCACTTTGATTGGAGGCATGCTGTTCGGATTGTCACGCCGCACCGCCACCGAGTTCTCGTTTTTTCTGGGTGTGCCAACGCTGGCGACAGCGAGCGTGTATTCACTCTATAAGGAGCGCGCACTGTTGTCCGCCGCCGATATTCCGGCTTTCGCTGTCGGCACCGTGGTGTCGTTCATCGTTGCGCTGGTGGTGATCAAGTGGCTGATCGGCTTCGTCGCCAATCACTCGCTACAGGTGTTTGCCTGGTATCGCATTGCGTTTGGCGTTGCGATTCTCGCGGCAGGGCATTTTGGATGGGTGAATTGGCCGGGCGCTTAACGTCTCTGTGCCCACATCTTTGTAGGAGCGGCTTGCCGCGACCAAAGGCTGCGGCATGCTTACGGTGGGTCGCGGCAAGCCGCTCCTACAAGAGCCTAAAGTCGCAGCAACAGCTTGACTGCGAGTCCTAACAGCGCACACACGAGAATCGTCTCCATCGCGCCGCGCTTGAACTTGACGAACGCGATCAGGGCCGCAACCGCAATCAGCGCCGATAACCAGTCCATCACCCCGTTCAGTCCATTCGGCAAGAACGTATGCTCGGCAAAGAACACGGCGAGCGATGCGATTACCCCGACGACTGCCGCCGTGATGCCGGTGAGCGGCGCGTGAAGCTTCAGCGAACGGCGCGTACTCTCGATAAAAGGCGCGCCCGCAAAAATCATCATGAAACTCGGCAGAAACGTGAAGAACGTCACCACGCTGGCGGCCAGAACGCCGCTCGCCAACGGCGAATTCGCCACCGCGTTCTTCACGCCCCCGAGATAGCCAACAAACGTCAGAATCAGAATCAGCGGACCCGGTGTGGTTTCGCCAAGCGCGAGCCCGTCCATCATTTGCGCGGTAGTGAGCCACTGATATTTTTCGACGGCAGCCTGCGTCACGTAAGGCAACACGGCGTACGCGCCGCCGAATGTTACGAGCGCTGATGAGGTGAAGAACTCCGCCATGTCGGTGAGTGTCTTGTTGCCCATTTGCATGAGCATCGCGTAAACAGTCGCGCCGATCGCGATGAAGATTGCGACCAGCAGCAGCGAATGTCGCCATGAAAAGTGCGCGTGGGCTGGCGTCGGTGTGTTGTCATCAATCACTGCGCGCGCATGCAGTTTCGCTTTGCCGCCACCATGAACGCCGCTGATCCATTTGGGGCGCAATTCACCCGTAATCCAGCCCACAATTGCGGCACCTGCAACCACCCACGGAAAGCCAATTTTCAGGAATGTCACCGCTGCAAACGACGCGACCGCCAGAACCCACCACACCGCGTGATTCAATGATTTACTGGCGATTCGATACACGGCAAACAGCACCAGCGCGACTACCGCCGGTTTGATGCCCCAGAGCACTGCTTGCAGAATCGTGGTGTTGCCAAACGTGAGATAGCCCCACGCCAGCGCCATCATGATGATCGCGCCGGGCAGCACGAACAGCCCGCCCGCGATGAGACCTCCCAAGCTGCGATGCATCAGCCAGCCGATGTAGGTGGCGAGCTGTTGGGCCTCCGGACCCGGCAGCAGCATGCAATAGTTGAGGGCATGCAGAAAGCGCTTCTCGCTAATCCAGCGGTGACGCTCGACCAACTCCTGTCGCATGATGGCAATCTGGCCTGCGGGGCCTCCGAACGAGATGAGACCGAGCTTGAACCAGAAGCGAAGCGCTTCACCCAGCGTCGGCATCTTGGGTGCCGTGGTTGACATCTCGGGCGCGATGGCTCGCTTCTCGCTCATGCCGGTTTCCAGTTGTGTTTTTCATCCGTCGCGTCGCGTACCCAGCGATAAAGCGCGTCATAAACGGGCATCATCGCGTCAAGCATCGCTTGATCATCACTAATATTTTTTGAGAATCCGAGCGACATGGCGAGGAGGCCCGCGCTCTCTGGTGCGAGATTCAATGCGTCGATGTCGGCACCGCGCACGACGGTGGCGAGGCGATCCAGAGCCGGGCTCTTCAACTCAAACGCTCGCAGGAAATTGTCGAACGAACAGAGCTCGCCATCGTGCTCAAGCGGTGCGCCCGGGATGTCATAAGCAACGGCTTTGTTCGCTTTGGCGAAAGCGAATACTTCGTTCGTTGGCACGTAGAAAAACTCGGCGCGCGGATCGATGAAGCGACGCACCAGCCAGGGGCAGGCGATACGATCAATCTTCGGGCGCGCACGCGTGACCCAGCGGCTGACCGATTGCCCGGTGACGCCAAGATCGGGGCGCTTCCTGACGCTCATCGCGCCTGCCTCCATCCATTGCCGCAAACCACCTTCAAGGTAGCTCGCCTCAAGTGATTTTTCGCGCAGTTTTTCAGCGCCTGTCATGCCGACGTGAAGGCCTTTCACACAATAGGCAACGGCGGTCGTCGCCTCTGCCAATTCTGCTGGCGGCGCATCGCCTGCGTCGTAATCCCAGCGCACAGCACCGGGGATGAAATACTCGCTCGCGGAGAAATCTTCGGCTTTGCGCACATCGACAAACAGCGGTGCCTCAGGCGTGCCAATCAGGCGCGCGGCGGCGGAAGACGTAGAGGGGGCGGGGGCGGGGGTGGCGGTGTCCATCAAAAAACCTTTCGATTGAAAGTGTTGCAGATTGGACGAGACACCGTCGGAAGCGATGCGGAGAAATTTACATCGCTAATGGGTTCTGCGAATAACCCATAGACGAAAGCTTACACCAAACGGAATTTTTATCTCCCCTTGTGGCGTCATTCTCGTTGCGCAGCAACGGGAATCCAGCGCGTTGCAATACAACACCATCGCCTCTCACGCACTGGATCCCCGCGCTCCGCGCGAGGATGACGGCAGAGAGAAAAGTCAGCGAGCAGCGGGTATGGCGTTTGCTGCGACTGGCGTCACCGAACGCACACCAAACACAATTCCGACGGTGGCCAGAGCAAGTCCCAAAAGCAGATTCCAGTACAGTGGCTCGCCGAGAAAAAACACCGCGCCGAGCGCTGACAAGCTGGGCACGACGGCAGTGATCATCGTCGAACGGATCGGCCCAAACGTCTCCACCATGCGCACAAACGTGATTCCCGAAATCACCACCGAGCCGACACCCTGCACCAGCGCCTGAAACAGGATCTCGCTCCATGGTGCTTCGCGCAAATGGCTGACAATCACGCCCGTGAAGGCAAGCGCCACGTACATCGGCACAAACGTAAACACCGCGAACACGCAAATCGCGATAGTCGCCGGAATCGCGGCGAGACCATGCTTGCGGGTCATCACGG
>Ga0209181_10003774_pt1 | contig 23063 bp, 16 predicted proteins | sample MAT05_FD_187208 | JGI IMG/M metagenome (GOLD analysis project Ga0209181, IMG submission 187208) | Freshwater microbial communities from Lake Fryxell liftoff mats and glacier meltwater in Antarctica - MAT-05 (SPAdes) (version 2) | ecosystem: Environmental > Aquatic > Freshwater > Ice > Liftoff...
CATTACTTCTGCATATTGTATGGTAGCGCTATTGATGAAAACGATTTTATTAAGAGACCTCATGCTGCTGTTTCTTCTTGTATTTGTATGCTTACAATTAATTGTTTGATGTAGTTGAACGATGCCAGCACTTTGTACTGGTTGGTCAGTTCATTTTGTAATTCTGCAAAGCCGGGGTTGCACAGTTGTTTTTCTATCAGGTTGTTGATTCTTTCATGGTAACTACCATCGCCGGTTAGCCGCTTCATTATTTCCAGCTTATCTTTTAGGCTGGCATCCATTTTTACCTGTACCAAAATGTCTGCCGGTGAAAATAAAAATCCGGGTGTAAAGCTGCTGTTGAATGCAGTGAAAAAATCCACCACATCTATCCAACGGTATGCTTGTTCTATCTTGCTTTCCAGCGTAGCCTTTACTTCGTTCCTGGAGAAATAGAAATACTCGTCTCCTCTCTCCAGCACAAAACCAATTGCTATAAAATAATTGTAGAGATCATCGAAGTTTTCATCCACCACGTTGTACAACCTGCGGTTACTATCGTCTACACTATTGCTGCAAATAAATTTCCCCTTGCTTAGTGTGTCAAAAATATCGGCAGTATGCCGGTTATGTATATTCATTTTAATAATGCTTTAAAGATGAAGAATGCGGAAAATTATTGTATGGCAAAACGGTGCTTTTTTATTTTGCCAACACCATTGCATATTCAACCTTTTCATCCGTTTGAAAACTGTCTTTAATATTCAACTCCTGTTCATACATAGAAACCATCTGGCAGAAGATGGTTATTTTTTCGTCATAACTCACTGCCCTTGGATATTTATATTGCATGATATAATTGTGCAAATGGCGACTGCTGGCATCAAACCCTCTTTTCATTTCTTCGAGGTTAATAAAAATCTCCTCTTCTGTTTGTGGCAGCAAATCTTTACTTGCTATACTTTCTGCTACCAGTTGCGCAGGTCGTTTGTGTTGTTGTAGTTTTGCCGATACTCTTTTTATGTTTTCATTTCCTTCATCGCTTTGCAAATAATCAAGCGATAATTTTAACGGATAGGTTGGGCGATTTTCAAACAGCACATCATTGCTTTGCTGCAGCAAACGGGTAATATTTGTTTTTGCCTTTAGCTCAAACTGATCTTTTAAATATTTCACCTGCTTTATTTTTTCCTGTATCCGGCTTTGGTGTTTTACCTGGTTGAGGTATTCAATAATTTGTTTTTGAGTTTCAATTAAATTGTGGCGGCTCTCGGTCAGTTGCCCACGCAGTTCTGTTACCACCTGCTTTAGCTCTTCATCCAGTGCCGTTGTGAAGAAAGTGATTTCTTCATCACTGGCAAGCCGGTCCGTTTGCTCTATCAATAAATAAATGGCCCTTCGTTTTTCATCAAAGGCTTCCAGTTTGGCTATTTTAATACTGTAGTTAGGTTCTGTTTTAAAAGCATTTTCAATGTTGCGATTAAGGTCTATTACGTTCCGCAAAGTGATTCTTCCAATTTTGCGAAGGGCCGATTTTATTTGTTTTAAATAGGTATAGCGGCGGTGCTCATTGGTTTCCTGCAAATAAAAATTGATGTGCTGTTTTACCTGCTGAATATTTTCGTGGATATACGATGTATTGATCTCTTCATTTACTTCCAACATCTGTTCAAAAAATTGCTGGTACTGGTCGTCGATTTCTACGTATGGGCCATTGCGGCGCAGGATGTGTTTGCTGATTAAAACCTCAATCTTATCTTCTGATAATAATTCGGCGGCATCGTCATATTTATAAAGGAATGATTTGCGCTTCTCAAACATTTCTACCAGCAAGTCCTTAGACTGGGTAAGCGTATTAATTAATTCTTTTAGTGAAAGTATATAAGACATCCTTTTAAAAATCTAATGAACAAACAATGGTATTAAAGAGAAAACCCCAACATCGCAGCCGAGGGTTTGCTTGTGAAAAATACTGCCATAACTGGGAGTAAAGATAAGGGCATCCTTTATAAAAAAGGAATTGCGGTAGCTGAATTTTCTGTTTTAGTTGAAGTTAAATGAACATTTACAGTACTAGGGTATTTGTCAATTTTAATGCTGTGGTGGTGGCGGAGTCGCCGTAGAGATATTTGCAATTGGCCTGTAATTTAGAAATGTGGTTTGATGCACGGTGATTTTGAATACTATCTATTTTTGTATTGTGCGGCTTAATGGCACTTTATTTTTTTATACTTGTGAGGATCTGTAATTTGTAACAGCAACGTTTTTCAATATGGCATAAAGAATACCAATTTTTATAATTCGCCAAATGTACCCTTTTTGACCCACATTTGGCGAATTATAAATTTACCGTTATATGTGTGATAAAGGAAAATTTGCTTTATTTAAAAATCGTTTTTTTAAGTTAGCAACCTTAAAGGACATTTTTATAGGGGCCTAAAAAAAGTTGGAACCGCAAGGCTATTTTTCTTTTAACTGTTGATTGTTGTCTTAAATGAACACGGATAAGAGTTAATTTATTCTTTAAAGAAATCTTCCATTGTTACTTCATTGGTAACAACCCCGAGCTTATAGGCATTGTTAACGCTGCCAAATGTAGTAATCAATGTAACAAAAATATTTTTGCCAGGTTTTGTTTGTTGCTCAAAGATGGCTGCTTTTTGGCGCAGTTGTTCCCCATAATTTTTTGTTATTAAAAAGGGCGTACTATAAAATTTTATTTCGCAAATATTAATGCTGTTGTCTGCCCGGTCTATCAATAAATCTATTTGGGCACCTGGTTGATGTTCATCTCCTTTATATAGCCATGATGCTTCCTGTGTGTAAACACCTGTAATGCCCAGGGCTTGTTTTATCAACCCGGTATGTTTAAGGCAAAAGTTTTCGAATGCATGGCCGCACCATATTTTAAAACTTTGTTGCCCCTGTTTTTGCATCCACCCTGTGGCTTTCCTGGCGCTGTGGATAAATTTAAAATAGAAGAGGGTGTATTCATCGCTTAACCGGTAGATGGTTTCTTTTCGCACATTTTTAAAAGGGAAATGGATACTGATAAAATCACTTTCACTTAACTCATTCATCACGGTGGTAAATCCGCCGCCGCTTTGCAATCCTGTAGCTGCTACCAGCTCTTCTCTCGTCATACCCCTGTCTTTTGATGCTAGTGCTTCTACGATACTGGTATGCCAGTTATAGTTTTTGAAAAGTGAGGCATATAGGTTTTCGAACTCATTCTTTAATACTGGTTTTGTTTGAAAAAACAACCTGTCAATGCTTTGTGCCAGGCTTTTACCTGGCTTTATTTCTTTTAAATAGAATGGTATTCCACCCACCATCATGTATAGCTTTAGTATATCGTAATTGATGAGTGTAACCCCGTTGCTTTCTAAGTATAATTTTGTTTCAAGAAGTGTAAATGGCGCTAAGTAGATTTGCCTGGTTACACGGTTGTGCAATCCGCCCCGGTCATTGATAATGTGTTTAATAATCCAGGAGGCAGCGGAGCCGCAGATTATAAGTACGATATCAGCTCGCTTCGTACACCAGTTATTCCAGAAATTATCAAGCGCTGCCTTGAAGCCGGATCTGGGCGTTTCAAACCAGGGCAGTTCATCTAAAAAAATTACTTTCTTCTTTTTTGATTTTATACTTCCAATGCCTGTTTTTAAAAGTTGGAATGCCTGCAACCACGAAGTAGGAACTGCTTTTCTTTTCATCCCGGGAAAGTGTTCCCGAAGTGCATTTGTAAAATTTTCTAATTGTCTACCCTGATTTTCACCGTTTAAGCCACTACAGTCAAATACGATTTGTTGCTCTAAATAAGTGCGGATCAAATATGTTTTACCAACTCTTCTACGACCATAAACGGCAACAAACTCGGATGATTTGCTTCGCAGCAGATCGCTGAATACCTCCTTTTCCTCCTTTCGTCCGATGATATCCATAATTTTATATTTCGCCAAATGTATGTATTTTAAGATACATTTGGCGAAATATAAAATTATACAAATATGTACAATTGCTTAAAAGATAAGGCAGTAAAGGGTTTCATGTTATTTATATAGATAATTTAAAAACGGATATAATATTGTGGTTTAATTTTTAAGAATTTTCGGTCTCTTATTATTCGTTAGTTTCCGCCAGATTTAAATCTTTTTTTTATAACTCTAATCCTTAACGGACATAACGCTATTTAATATTACAATTGCACGTAATTGAATTTTATTTTTCACCTGCCGGGTCCTGCCTGAAAATCGATTCCAGCAAATCATACAACTCCGGGTGTTTTGATTGTAGCAAGTCGGGGCGTTCAAAAAAATATTCTGATACTACCGCAAAAAACTCCGCCTCGTTGGTAGCACCATAAGGATTAATATCAGAGCGGTTGTTAATAATGAGCTGAATTTTTTCATGCATTTTTTTTATCCAGGGTATCAGGTAGGATTTGTCAGCAAGGTTTTCCGGAATGCCATCTACAGCTCCATCTGTTTTGTCTAACAGGTGTACAAACTCGTGGATACCTGTGTTGTTTTTATCGGTTCGGTTCGTAAAACCTTGTCTTAGCGAGGGCTGGCTTAATATCATCATGTGCTGCATCGCACCATCGCCAACCATACCCATTACGTTCTTTTCTTCATCCGAAGCGCTGGAAAAATCTTTGGTGAAAGTATCGGGATATAGTAATACTTCATTCAGGTTATTATATTCCCAATTGGGAAAGCCAAAGATGGGTATGATAGCACTCGCCGCCACAAACACCCGATCCTCATCTTCAACAGTAGTTTTAATACCTGTAATACTTACCTGCGAAAGAAAGTGCAACATCCTTTTTTCAAATATTGCCTGGTTGACGGGTGTCAATTGTTGGTAAAAACTCACTTTAGTTAACAGGATTTTCCGATAAGTTTCGTTGAATGATGGCGGAAGTGCTTTCTCTTTTTTGCTTCCACGCATGCTGTATGCCAACCAGCCAACGAATCCGAAGAATAATATCAATGCGATGATTTCCATTTGGTAATAATAATCAGGTAATATTTTATAAGGGGTTTATTCTTGTTCAAATTTCTTGAAAATGCTGGTAGCAATATGGCCACCAAATCCAAAGGTATTACTCATGGCATAGTTTACGGTTTTGCTAACTGCTTTGCCCAGCGTTAAATTAAATTTATCTGCAAATTCAGGTTCCACCTCTTTTGTATTAATAGTTGGAGGTATAATACCATTGCGGATGGCATTGATACAAGCAATGGCTTCAATGGCACCGGCAGCACCCAATAAATGCCCGGTCATTGATTTGGTGCCGCTTATGTGCAAAGCTGTGTTGGTGCCAAAAACTCTTTCTACTGCTTTCAGTTCACTAATATCACCCATGTGTGTAGAGGTAGCGTGTACGTTTAGGTAATCAATTGTTGCTGGTTCAATACCTGCTTCGTTCATTGCTTCCAGCATTCCCAGGTAAGCGCCTTCGCCTTCGGGATGGGTGCCTGTTAAATGATAGGCGTCTGCCGTCATTCCTCCGCCAGCAATTTCCGCCAGTATCGGTGCATTTCTTTTGATGGCATGCTCATAGCTTTCCAATATCAGCGCACCAGCACCTTCGCCCATTACAAAACCATCCCGGCTTACATCAAACGGGCGGGAGGCAGTGGTAGGGTCATCATTACGGGTTGACAAAGCCCTTGATGCATTAAAACCCCCAATGGTAGTTTGATTCAATGGAGCTTCTGACCCTCCGGTAATAATCATATCGGCCTTGCCCCAACGGATATGGTTAAACGAATCGATGATGGCCGTATTGGAAGTGGCGCATGCTGAAACAGTGGTAAAATTTACACCTCGCAAACCATATTTGATAGAGATGATGCCCGAAGCGATATCAACAATCATTTTAGGAATAAAGTATGGATTGAACCTTGGGGTACCATCACCATTGGCAAATTCCATCACCTGGTCCTGAAAGGTTTGTATGCCTCCATTGCCACTGCCCCAGATTACGCCGATGCGGTTGCGGTTAAGATCTTCAAAATTTATATTTGCATTTTTAACCGCTTCTTCCACGGCCACCAGGGCATATTGTGTGTAGGCATCAAATCTCCTTGCCTCGCTTTTTTCAATAAAATCATGTACATCAAAATTCTTTAATTCGCAGGCAAATTTTGTTTTGAATTTACTGCTGTCAAATTTAGTGATGGGGGCAGCGCCGCTTACACCATTCACCAGTGAATGGCAAAAATCATTTACATTATTTCCTATTGGGGTTAAAGCGCCCATACCGGTTATTACCACTCTTCTTAATACCTGTGTTTTTTCCATTTTTCAATTTGATATGATACAATATAGCACGTGATTTTCCGCATACTAATTTATCCAAACGCCTTTTTTACAGGATTGAAATCATTGGTTTGGTATTGCCGGAATTTACAGGTGTTTCTTTTTCGTCTGCAAAGATGTCTACTTCTTTTTAAAAAGTTAAATAAAAAAGAAACGCTATCGTTTTAGAAGTAGCGGTTGGATTGCCGTTTGTTACCTAAACGATCGTGTTGGTTTTTAATATAGTGGGCAGCATTTTTATGCCTATGTGAATTTTGAAAGTTCCTCATCATTAAAAGAAAGGGTTGAAAGGAAATACTGGATATTTACAAAAGACAAACCAGGCAAATAATAGATTATCTACTCGTTTTTCCCTTATTTGCATGCTGCAATCGTAAAAGGAAGTACAAGAATTGTCAGTGTATTTCACCAACATCAGGATTACAAAAGCCATGAAAAGTAGTTGAGTTATTGCAAGCGAATGAAGGTGCTGTATTTCAAATCAATTGCAAAAGTAGAATTGACTATAAATGGATATATGAAATTTGTGAATAACTTTTTAATGTCATAAAATGAACTCAATCAATCGCTTTCAGGATGAAAATTTGAAACTGTCAGATTTCTATGATGAAGTTTGGGTGGTATGCCCGGGCTGTGCAAAAAAGGCCATTGCTAAAAGATATGCGGAGGAAAAAATAGCCCGCTTATTTTGTATGCATTGCGGCCACAACAAAAAAGTGTCAACTGCATTCGGTAAAAATGGCTCAATAGCAATGGCAGCAAATGTTTTTTTTGATTCGGGGTTATGGCTGACTGCTACGTTTAGGAATGAAGTATTTTGGGCTTATAATGCTACACACCTTGAATATTTAGCACGTTACATTGGAGCTTCTTTACGGGAGCACAAGGACCGGACTCATTTTACATTATTGGAGAAATTACCCAGGTTTTACCATGAAGCAAAAAACAGGGATGGGTTATTAAAGGTGATTGAAAAGCTTAGAAGTAAAACATAGCGCATAAAAAATAGTCTGCAATTTTAAAAAGAATAAATTTGATTTATTTCCGTTGCTACTTTGATGCGTGAAAAGTAATACTGACTGACAGCCGAAGCACATAAATACCAGCGTAGTTGTTGAGATATCGAAATTAAAGTTGATCTATTACTGCTTTAGCCGATTCATATAATCTTTCCTTACTTTGAGAAATTGTAAGTATACTTTGAGAAATTGTAAGTATACTGTGAGAAATTGTAAGTAATGATTTATTAGATATTATTTTCAGGCTGTAATTCCCTCAAATAATACCGTCTTCAATGGGATGCGCCCAAAGCAGCTGATTTCAAATTTGAAATAAGCTATTTTTGGTTATCAAATATTAATTCAATTACTATGTTTAAAAAATTATTTAGCTTTTTAAAAAAGGATGATGTGAATGGCTTGCATCAAATTGATCTATCGCTCAACTATTCTCGCCTTAGTGAATTTGAAGGTTATATTAAGGACAAACAGTACCAACATTTTGAAACCGAATATGATAATGTTGAATGGGATGCTCAAACACTTTTAAATGAGGGTATCGGACTTAATAAAAATTATGCAACCGCAATTATGGAGTGGGTGCAGCTACGGCCGGATTCCTATGTTGCAAACTTGTTCGCAGGAGTGTCTAAAACTAGCCTGGCATGGATTGCCCGCACTTCAGCAATCGGAGCTAGTGTATCAAAAAAGAATGCTAATAAGTTTTTGACTTTACTTGAAGCGGCTGCCGATTACTTAAATCGGGCTGATGAATTAAATCCTGCTAATGCAGAAGTATGCGCTCGTATGATACGGGTTTACATGGGGCTGGGTATTGATAGAGAAAATACCAAAAGCTTTTTTGATGCGGCTATCAGGATAGTCCCCAATCATTTAATGGCTCACTTAATGATGGCAAATTATCTGAATCCTAAATGGGGTGGAAGTATAGAGGCTATGCATGAGTTTGTACAAGAAAAAAATAATGTAACTGCAAGCAGTCTATTGATTACGCTCAGGTTATTCGCTATTACAGAAGAATGGCTTTATTATGACTTAAATGGAGAAGAAAAAAAGCATGCACAATTTTTTGCCAGCACTGATTTAAAACTATCCGTTTTTAATTTTTATAGTGGATATAAAGAAGAGGAGGACGGTAAACTCCTTATTCCTTATGTTTATAATTACTTCGCATTTCTTTTCTGGATGACGGATAATAAGGAATTGGCAAGACAGCTTATCAAAAGAATAAACAATAAAATGACTATATATCCATGGGCATATATTGATATAGTTACCAATGATCAATTGCAACGTTTATAGTTTTATTTAAATTGACGGTATCAACTTATGGACTTCTTCCTGAAGAGCAGATAAAGAATTAAATTTGATTTTGTCTAAAATAATTCTACCACGCCGGTTTCTAACTAAACTTTTATGAATATTTAGTAGTCATCAAACTACTGCCCCGGCAGCATTCCAACGTGGTTGCGCTTTATTTTGTATTTTAGCAAAAACTGACTAATAAAATTTTATTGTAATAATTATTCATGGTTTCAAATATGCGTTCAACATCTATTCTCCAGGATTACTTGAGCAATCAATATTCGTATGACGAAATGTTGGGAAAAGATGGAAACCTTCGTCCCCACTGGCAAGCCTTTTTTCAATCATTCAATCAATTGGGCAACGGCGAAATAAAAAGTCGGAATAGCGAAATTTCACGATTGTTAAAAGAGAATGGTGTTACCTACCAGATTTATGGCGATAGCAACCTGATTAACCGCGATTGGAATATGGATTCGATTCCATTTTTGATCAGTAAAGAAGAATGGGAAAAGGTAGAAGCTGCCTTAATACAAAGAGCCGAATTATTAAATTTATTATTACAGGATATTTATGGTGAACAAAAGCTGATTAAGAATGGCATTTTGCCGCTTGAATTAATTTACAACCATACCGGCTTTTTACGTCCATGCTCCGGAATCAACTTACCAGGTAAACATAGTCTGGTGTTGTATTCGGCCGATATGGCCCGTAGTCCGGATGGCAAACTTTGGATCATCAGTGATCGTACGCAGGCACCTTCCGGTTCGGGCTATGCATTGGAAAACCGAACGGTAATGACAAGGGTGTTACCTGAACTATTCAGCGGTTTAAAAGTGCGCCATCTTTCTCCTTATTTTGATGCATTGAGCAATTCGCTGAATGAACTCGGCGCCCGGCATCATCAAAATCCACGGATTGTAATACTTACACCCGGGCCAGGCAGTGAAACTTATTTTGAGCATTCTTATCTTTCTTCCAATCTTGGGTACACACTTGTGCAGGGCAACGATTTGATGGTGAAGCATAATTTTGTTTGGCTAAAAACTTTAAGCGGACTCGAAAAAGTAGATGTGATCATCCGGCGCATTGATGATGTGTATTGTGATCCGCTTGAATTAAAAAGCGATTCGCAATTGGGTATTGCCGGCTTGCTGCAAGTAATCAGAAGTGGCAATGTAAGTATTGCAAACCCACCCGGAAGCAGCATATTGGAGAATCCAGGTCTAATGCCTTTCCTACAAAATATTTCTAAATACTTTTTTGGTACCGGCTTGCTAATGCCCACTATTGCGTCCTGGTGGTGCGGCCAACCAAAGGAATTACGATATGTGCTCAACAATATCCAGTCATTGGTTATTAAGCGGATTTACCGTGGCACCAGCAGAAGTACGTCCGTTGATGGAGCTAGTTTATCGCCTTCAAAAATCAATGAACTAAAACAACAAATTACCCGATATCCTTTTTTATATGTCGGTCAGGAAAAGATTGGCTTAAGTTCAACACCATCTTTGGTAAACGGAAAAATTGAGCCACGTAAAGCGATTTTCCGAAGCTTTCTGGTGAGCAATGGAAATAGCTACACTGCTATGGCAGGCGGATTGAGCAGAACATCCTCTGATGCACTCAGCTTTATTGTGTCTAACCAATTGGGTGGGCATAGTAAAGATACCTGGATCATTTCGCCAGAGCCCGGTAATGTATTGCCTTTACCCAAAAAATATCAAAAAAGTTTACAAGCTGCTTCCAAAGGGATACTACCTAGTAATACAGCCGAAAACCTTTTCTGGGTGGGGCGCTATACTGAACGGTTGTTGGGCAACGCCCGCTTCCACAGAACGGTAATTCAATCTATTGCAGAAGGAAACCGGCTGATGGAAGAAAGTGATATTCAAACGGAAAAAATATTATTGACTGCACTTACGCATTATACGTTTACGTATCCGGGTTTTATAGATGATGAAGGTGGAAATGATGAGGAAAAATTAAAAGATCCGTGGCCGGAAATTAAAGACATCATTTTTAATGAAGAACGGGCCGGAAGTTTAAAATATGATTTCCTGCTTTTTATAAGAGCGGTTCATGCGGTAAGAGATCATTGGTCAACCGATACCTGGCGTGTATTGAGAGGCATGGAAGAAGAGTGGTCGAATGTAAAAGAAGTTTCTAAAGCAGGGCATTTGAAAATTCAACATGTATTAGACAACCTGGTTACTTCGGTGGTGGCGTTCATCGGATTAAACAGGGAAAGTATTTCAAGAGAACAAGGATGGCTAATGTTGGATATGGGCCGGAAGATAGAACAATGTTTGTTGCTAACAAGTATGCTTAGGGCCACGCTGGTAAATAAGCACGACGAACAGGTTGATTATAAACTGCAGGAGGCTGTATTAATCAGCAACGAAAGCCTGGTGAATTTCAGGTACAAATACCGGTCGTTGCTGCAGCTTCCGCTGGTGTTGGATCTGATGATATTTGATCCCAATAATCCACGGGCATTGTTGTACCAGATGGACCGTTTGAAAAAGAATCTCGGTAATCTTCCTAAAACTACGGATAGCCAATCTGCACCAATGCATGAGATTTTAGTTGCACGGGCTTACGAATTATTCAACCTGGCAGACAAAGAAAAACTATCCGTGTTGAATGTGGAAGCCGGGCAATATTTAAAGTTGGATAATTTTCTTTCAGGTATGTATGATATTTTATCAGCCATTCAGAATACTGTTTCAAAAACATATTTTATTCACGCTCAATCACAAAAGCAATTGTTCTCGACAGACCAGTCGCAATCACAATCGCAGGGGAGTTGAATGGTTGCATTGTTGGATTGTTGATCCGATAGCTATCGGATGGTTGAATGCTTGCATCAGTGGATGGTTGGATGGTTTCATTGAAGCATTATTAACCGGAGTTTATTTTTTAATGGAAACTGTGTAAATTTTTTTTTAGCCAGTTTAAATTTTTAATCATCAGTTTTTAACCTGATGGTTAACTAAACATAAAAGCAATAAAAAATTCAATAATAATATATGTAATAAGTCAGCAACAAAAAAATCCGATAGCTATCGGATCAACGATATAGCTGTCTAACAATATAACCATTCAAATTTAACAATATAATGTACCACAGGGTTACTCATAAAACAGATTATACTTACCAGGAGTCGGTTAGCCTTTGCCATAATATTGTGAGGCTGATGCCACGCAGTACCAATAAACAATTTTGTAAAAGTTCGGTGGTTACTATCACTCCTGAGCCAGATGTACTCATCGAGTATGAGGATTTTTATGGCAATAAACTCGTGTATTTTACCATTGAAAAAGAACATAAAAAATTAAGTGTTCATGTAGTTTCTGAAATTGAGAAATTGTCACCGGCAAATTTGCAACCCCCACAATTTAACCGGATTAGCTGGGAAGAAGTTTGCAGGCTTACCCATACTTTAACACCCGAACTGATTGATGTGAAGCAGTTCATTGCTACCACGCCCATGACAGAAGTAGACGATGCCATTGCAGCCTATGCCAACCAATCTTTTCCTGCAGGCAGATCATTGTTTGAAGGCAGCAGAAATTTGATGAACCGCATCTTTGCTGATTTTAAATTTCAATCTGGGTTTACCACTATTTCTACACCATTATCAGTAGTGATGAAAGAGCGAAAAGGGGTGTGCCAGGATTTTGCGCATTTAGCCATTGCCTGCCTTCGATCTTTAGGATTGCCGGTAAGGTATATCAGCGGTTATATTGAAACCATTCCTCCGCCCGGTGTTGAAAAATTAGTGGGCGTGGATGCCTCCCATGCCTGGTATTCCGTTTATATTCCAAACAGTGGCTGGGTAGATTTTGACCCGACCAATAATCTGCTACCTGCCGACCAGCATATTACCGTGGGCTGGGGAAGAGATTACGCAGATATCACACCGCTAAAGGGCGTAATCATGAGCAGCGGGCGGCACAAATTAAAGGTGTCGGTAGATGTGAGAAGAGTGATAAGCTAGTGCTGTGTCAAAAATAAAATGACGGTTCGATCTGTGATCTGATAGCTATCGGATGGTGAATTGCCAATGGTGAAAATATTGACCATTCACCATGCACACTTAACACTAGTGATACCGTTTGTAGTAAATATGTTGGAATAGTTATTGCCTGATGAGGGAATAAAAATATTTACATGAAAATTTTTACCTGCAACAATTGCAGTGAGCTGTTGTATTTCGAAAACTCTACTTGTCTTCATTGTAATCATACCGTTGGCTTTGATGTGGTACAATTCGATCTCCTTGCTTTAGAGAATCAAAACAACGGTTATTCGCCCGTAGACAATAACAATACAATTGTGAGATTTTGTACCAATGCCGTTCATGGTACATGCAATTGGTTAATTCCGGTTGATCAGTTATCACCATTTTGTCCGGCCTGTGCCTTAAATAGAACAATCCCGGATCTATCCACTATTGACAATCAACATAAATGGAAACGCATTGAAATTGCCAAGCATCGGCTGGTATATTCCTTAATGCGTCTGGGTTTACCCATCAAAGCTAAACGAAATGTAGATGATATGGAAGGCATTGCTTTTGATTTTATGGGCGACGTTTCTATAAATGAAAAAGTAATGACGGGACACGACAATGGTGTGATTACACTCAATATTAATGAAGCGGATGAAAGTGAACGTACAAGGCATAAGCTGGATCTGGGGGAAAAGTACCGCACTTTATTGGGGCATTTTCGCCACGAAATCGGACATTACTTTTGGGATGTACTTATTAAAGACAGCATACACCACGAAAAATTTCGTCAACTTTTTGGCGATGAACAAAGAGATTATGGAGCAGCGCTGGAAACTTATTACAAAACTGTAACCCCGACAAATTGGAATGAGCATTTTATAAGTCCCTATGCCACCTCACACGCCTGGGAAGACTGGGCCGAAAGCTGGGCACATTACATGCACATGATGGATACGCTTGAAACAGCCTGGTCGTTTGGTATTGGAATACAGCGGCCCGGGATCGTAACATCTGCTGCAGTAGATCCCTATTCAACTCAGGATTTTAGCTTGATAGTAAACAGTTGGTTTCCCTTAACATTTGCAGTTAACAGCCTAAACAGGAGCATGGGCCATGCAGATTTTTACCCGTTTATAATTGCCCCAACTGTTGTTGAAAAACTGCAATTTATTCATGATGTTTGCCGGGGGTATAACAAACAATAATGCCTGTTAATTTTGAAGGAGCCAATTATGAGTGCATCCTAAATTGTCTTACGATCAAGTGGTCGGTGAGGACACCGACCACGGCCCAGGAAGGATGTTTTTTTCATAAGCCCGAAGGGCTTTAACATGAATAGCCGTGGGTGAAACCCATGGTAAAAAAGGAGATTACCACAACCCGGAAAGGGTTGAATATTCTGGCAATAAAATTGGAGATCTTGTTATAGTAACCCCTTCAGCATTAAAATCAGTTGATTTGATACTAAAGGGATTTTTAGGAAAACCGTTGCCCAAAGATATCATGTACAAGTGTGCGACGCCACCGCAGCTAAATCGAAGTTCAACCGCCGGGTCAATAAAAAAAATGCTTCAAATCCTGAACGTTCATCCGTTTTTACTTTTTCCAAAACTGTCGCATATCCAATGTGTATGGATATTCACTATTGATGATAACCGGTGGTGGATCAAGGTAAAATGGTTTGCGATCCTGCGATATATAATGTTGCACTTCGCCTAAACCCGGCGATGGCCTTAGTACTTCCTGCGTATGCGAAGTATCGCCAAAACGGTTCCAGCGCCTGCTTTCAGCCTCGTAACTGTTGATAGGGAAACTGTCGTAGCTTCTGCCGCCGGGGTGCGATACGTAATAGGTGCAGCCTCCGATGGAGCGGCCATTCCAGGTATCAACAATATCAAAAGTGAGTGGCGCATCAATACCAATGGTGGGGTGCAATGCAGAGGGTGGCTGCCAGGCACGGTAACGAACTCCGCAGACGTATTCACCTTTTACAGTCGTTGCTTTTAATGGAACCCGGGTTCCGTTGCACAATAATATATAGCGACTTCCATTTAACCCGGTCAGTTTTACCTGTACTTTTTCAAGGGAAGAATCTACAAATCTTGCAGTGCCGCCGCTGCTCATTTCTTCGCCCAGCACATGCCATGGTTCAATACCCATGCGTATTTCCATTTCAATATTTTGTAACTGCACCGTACCGTAATGTGGAAAGCGGAATTCGAAGAAAGGCTCAAACCAACTGATGTCAAACGGATAACCGGCTTCGTTTAAATCGCTGACTACTTCTTTCATGTCTTCCCTTACATAGTGCGATAACATGAATTTATCATGCAGTTCGGTGCCCCATCTTACCAGGTCATGCTTGTACGGATTTTTCCAAAACTTAGCAATCAATGCACGGATGAGTAGCATTTGCACAAGGCTCATTTCTTTATGCGGCGGCATATCAAATGCCCTGAATTCGAGAATGCCCAATCGGCCGGAAGATGAATCGGGTGAATATAATTTATCAATACAAAATTCGGAGCGATGCGTATTGCCGGTGATATCGGTTAATAAATGCCGGAAGATGCGGTCAACGATCCAGAAAGGAATCACGCCGTTTTCCGGTACCTGAGTAAAGGCGATTTCCATTTCATACAGCTTCTCATCCCGTCCTTCATCTATCCTTGGAGCCTGGCTGGTTGGACCAATAAAGGCACTGGAAAATAAATACGATAAACCGGGATGATGTTGCCAATAAGTAATTAAACTGCGCAACAAATCGGGTCGGCGCAACAGTGGACTATCGGAGGGTGTAGCACCACCAATGGTGATATGGTTACCACCGCCTGTGCCGGTATGTCGGCCATCCAGCATAAATTTTTCTGTTGCCAGTCTTGATAAAAAAGCCTGATCGTATAACGTATCGATGATGCCGGTTAATTCTTTCCAGTCTTTTGAAGGATGAATATTTACTTCAATTACACCAGGATCTGGAGATACTACAAGGCGCTCCATCCGGTAATCTCTGGGTGGTTCGTAGCCTTCAATGCGAACGGGTATTTGTAGTCTTTCTGCAGTTGCTTCAATGGAGGCAATCAAGTCAAGGTAATGCTCCAGGTATTCCATCGGCGGAATAAAAATATAAATGATGCCGTCTCTTGGTTCAATACACAAGGCTTGTTTGATGGTTTCTACATCATACAATCTTTTTACTTCTGGCTCGGGTTCTGGTTCGTCATCCTTTTCTTTTGCCTTTTTCAACAACTTAAACGGATCCCATTTTTCTTTCTTTTCATCCGGTTTTACTTTTTCCTTTTTGGGCGGATGCAGGGTGATGGTATTATATCTTCCTGCAATGGTTTCATCGTAATGTTCCAGTTCTGGCAATTCATCAAATAAACTTCTTTCTACTTTTTGTGGTTCGTCATCTTTTGCTACTTCGGGTAAAGAATCCAATGGCAATCTTAAACCCATCGGCGAGTTGCCGGGAAGCAGGAATAAATGATCTCTTTTCAACATCCATTTACAACTTTTCCATTTGTTGTTTTCGTGATTCCATTTTAGCGGCAACGCAAAACCTGCAGGCGTATCCAATCCTTTATCCAGCAATTGCATCAATGTTTTTCTTTCCAGTGGATCTTTTAAGTTTACGGTTGACAGATCTACGTTATCGGGTGATTTGCCTTCGGCCCATAAAAAATAAAAAATATCTTCATTTGCCACGGAGATGTTTTCCGGACTAACGGCCAGTTGCCTGGCCAATTCTTTTGTAAATAATCCGGCTTCTTCGTGGGTATATTTTTTTTCGATGATCTCCTGCGCAATCAGCTTGATATTTCTCCAAATTGGATAGTTGTCTTTTCTCCAGAATAAACCATATTGCCACCTTGGCAATGGTTCGCCGGGATACCATTTTCCCTGGCCATAATGGATCATTCCATCGGGTCCAAATTTTTCCCGCAGACGGAAAATAAGTTCGTGCGAAAGGATACGTTTTTGTTTGCCATCAGCAGTTGTATTCCATTCCTCCGCCTCCATATCATCAATGGATACAAAGGTGGGTTCGCCGCCCATTGTCATTCTTACATCGCCTGCCTCCAGGTCAACATCTACCTTTAAACCGGTGGCGTTGATAACGCTCCATTGCTCCGGAGTATAGGGTTTGGTAACTCTTGGGTCTTCATGAATACGGGTAACGGTATTTGAAAAAGAGAAGAGGGTTTCACATTTATCAGAAGCCCCCACAACCGGCGCTGCACTTGCAAAATCGGGTGTACAAGCCAGTGGAATATGTCCTTCACCTGCAAATAATCCGGAGGTCGGATCAAGGCCAATCCATCCGGCACCGGGAATATATACTTCGGTCCAGGCATGCAGATCGGTAAAATCATTTTCAGGTCCGGAAGGCCCGTCCAGTGATTTAATATCTGCAGTTAGCTGTACGAGATAACCCGAAACAAAACGTGCAGCCAAGCCAAGGTGACGAAGGATCTGCACCAGCAACCAGGCCGAATCCCGGCAGGAGCCCAATTTTTTTTCAAGCGTTTCTTCACAAGTTTGCACGCCCACTTCCATGCGAATGGAGTAGTTGATATCCCTGTTTAATTTTTGATTGATGTACACCAAAAAATCATTGATGGTTTTGGTACTGCGGTCAATTTCGCTGATCCATTTTCTGAGTAGTGCGCCGTATTCTTTAAATTCAAAATAGGGCACCAGTTCCTTTCGCAATTGCTCATCATAGCGGAAAGGATATTTTGCTGCATAATCTTCCACAAAAAAATCAAAGGGATTAATCACTACCATATTCGCAATCAACTCTACTTCTACACTCAGCTCAGTTGTTTTTTCGGGAAATACCACCCTCGCCTGGTAATTGCCAAACGGATCTTGCTGCCAGTTGATAAAATGTTCTGCCGGTGATATCTTAAAGGAATAAGCCTCAATTTTTGTTCGGGAATGTGCCGCTGGCCGTAACCTGAAAATATGCGGCGATAGACTAACCAAACGGTCGTAGGTATAAGTGGTTTTGTGGTTGATTGCTACACGAATTGCCATAATATTATAACTGGTATTTGAAATTAGAAATGTTCGCTGGCAAGCAATTGATATAAAAATACCGGCTTTTTTTAGGGTTACAAAATTTAATGTGGGAATCATTTATTTAAAAGCCGGTTTCGTTAGCTCAAAGTAAATAGGAGAGGTTCTGATGGTAGTTACCTTAGTTTATACTGATCTAGTGAGAGCCTTACTGATAATTTGCTGGCAGAGATTATGTTTTTTATTTTTCCCGATTGTATAAACTCTTTTACCGTTTGCGTAACCAAATAGAAATGATTTCGATGGAATTTTGCAACCACAAAACAAAGTATGAGAAATTTAATAATTACAGTTGTGGGGCTTTTATCAGGATTGAACGTTGTTGCCCAGGTTAATAAAAAAATCGAAACTGATTCCTTCTTTCAACATAAAAGTTTACCGGAATTAACAATTGTTGGTCGTGGTAGCAGCAGTGATTACCAGCAAATGCCCGAGATTGTTGGTACCAATATTTATGCGGGTAAAAAAAATGCGTTGATCGTTTTAGATAATGTAAAGGGCAATGTGGTTACCAATACCATGCGACAGGTGTTGGCCAAAGTGCCGGGTATTCATGTGTGGGAAAGTGATCCGAGTGGTATTCAAATTGGGATCGCTGCAAGAGGCCTTAGCCCCAACAGAAGCTGGGAGTTCAACGTTCGTCAAAATGGATATGATATTTCAGCAGACCCATTTGGTTATCCTGAAGCCTATTACAATCCGCAGTTGCAGGCCGTGCAACGGATAGAAGTGGTGAGAGGACAAGGCTCGCTTCAGTATGGTCCGCAGTTTGGCGGGCTTGTAAACTATATATTACGCAACGGCAGCGATATAGAAAAGCCATTTCAATTTGAAACCCAGCAAACTGTTGGAAGTAATAATTTGCTAAACACCTTCAATGCAGTTGGTGGAAATACAAAGAAGGTTAGCTATTATTCATTTTTTGATCACCGCAATGGCAACGGATGGAGGCAGAACAGCCGCTATTATACCAATGCTGGTTATGGTACTATTACGTACAAAATAAGTCCTAAATTTTCTCTAACGGCTGAAATTATGCACCAGCATGTCCGCAGCCAGCAGGCGGGTGGATTACCGGATAGCCTGGTGTATGCAGATGCTCAAAAAAGTTTTCGCAGCCGCAACTGGTTCGACATCACGTGGACTACTCCCGCTTTAATCGCCAATTATGTTTTCAACCAGCATACCCGGTGGAATACCAAAGTATTTGCTACCATTGGCGACAGAAACAGTGTTGGATTTATTTCATCTATTATCAATAAGGATACCATCAATGCGGCAACAAAAGATTATAATAACCGGATTTTAAATGCTGACAAATACCGGAACTATGCTATGGAGAGTCGTATCATTACGGATTATAATTTGGGTAAAATGAAGAATACCCTTTCCGGCGGTATCCGTCTTTATACCGGTACAACTACACGGGTGGCAGATGGCAAAGGAACCACCGGCAGCGATTATGATATGACGGTGATTGGAAATTATCCAAGAGACATCGCTTTTACATCTCACAATGTAGCCGCATTTGTAGAAAATATTTTTCGCCTCACGGATAAATTATTGATTATACCCGGGGTACGATATGAGTGGCTGGAAGGAACTGCCAGTGGCAGAATCGGGTATTCATCTACAGGCGCCGAAATTAAATTACAGGAGGTAAAAAGAAGTCGCAGTTTTGTTTTGGCCGGAATCGGTGGCGAGTATCATCTTACAAAAAGTACCGAAATTTATGCCAACTATAGCCAGGCATATCGCCCCATTCAGTTTGCTAATTTGCAGGCTCCGCCCACTACCGATGTGGTTGACCCTAACCTGAAAGATGCCAAGGGGTATAATATTGATTTGGGTTACAGGGGTAAGGTTAGCAATTTTCTTCAGTTTGATATCAGTGGATTTTTTCTGCAATACAATAACCGGGTGGGCACCATAACCCCAACAGGCGCAAACTACCGGTTAATTACGAATGTAGGAAACAGCACCAGCAAAGGTTTTGAAGGATATGCAGAAATTGACCTGCTGAAAGTATTTGCCAACAATAGATATAAAAATGCGGAATTGTCTGTTTTTGGATCGTATGGCTATACCAAAGCCACTTATAGCGGCGATCATAAAGATGCACAAACGAAGGGTAAAAAGGTAGAGAATGCACCGGTGAATATCTTAAGAACTGGCATCACTGGCGGTAGCAACACCTTTTCCGTCACCATTCAAATAAGCTATGTGGATGAAACCTTTAGCGATGCCAATAATACGGTGAAACCCTCCGCAAACGGGCAAACTGGTTTAATACCATCTTATGCATTGACTGATTTTACCGCTACCTTTAAATGCAATAAAAATTTGAATATCAAAGCAGGCTTGAATAATGTGTTTGATAAAAGATATTTCACCCGTCGTGCAGGCGGTTATCCCGGACCGGGTGCTTTACCAGGCGATGGCAGAAATTTCTTTGTTTCGGTAGGCGCAAAATTTTAAACTGCGGAAAGTAACGTAAACGGAATTTTTTTGTAAAGAACGAAGGTTTTGTTATAAAAAAACACGCCAGTAAATTAAATTTATTGGCTTGTTTTTATTTTAGAAATAATAATTATCTGATTTGTCCACGAACGAGTCCGCTTGGTCTGTTTGTGCTGTGTGCGTTTACATAGATGGCATCTGTTTTTATGGAAGTGTACAGCGCATCCGTTAAGGTGGATATTTTAACGGTACCAAAATCTGCAGCACTGGAATAGAATCCCAAAATTACCCCACCGTTTACACCAGCAGCAGCTTTATGTATATGTGCGGCTGTCATTGCATCTCCTGCTTCCAGATTAGTGATGGTTACCCTGGTGTAAATTTTCTTTGCAGATGTTACCCTGATCAACGCCGTACCGGTGGCAGTAGTAGTGATAGCAGGTACTTCATTGGCTCCGCTGAGTGTAATAAATTCTGCCATTTCAATATTGGTATTCAACTGGCCTCGCACCAATCCACCTGGTACCTGTGTTGAATGCACATTGAAATACAATTCATTCACATCATCTTTTAAACTATCAATAAAAGTTGTGCGAATGTTGGTTACCGTGCCGGTAGCATTGCTGCCGCTAAACGTTGGATTTAAGCCCAATATTACGCCACCGTTGCTGATTACATCGCCCACATGAATATGTGCAGCAGTAAGTGCATCACCCGACGTTAAGCCAACCACAGCAATCGTGTAAGTAAGACTGTTGTCGGATAGCAACTTGACGACTGCGGTACCAGTTTCTGTGCGGCCGGATGGTGGGTTGTTTTCATTTTTTGCAGCAAGCGGGATCGTCCATTGTTTTACAATCGTGGGTACGATAACCGGCGCAGGATCATCTTTTTTACAGGCAACCAGAGCCACCGTAAGCGATGAAAATAACAAGCTTGAATGAAGCAGATTCTTTCTCATAATTTATAGTTGTTTTTGTAGTAAACGGAGCGTTATAGGTAAAGGTTGTCTGGGGTAAAAATTATTCTTTCTATGATTTATAAAAGGCAATGAGCTTGATCAGATGCCCGGTTTTAGCGTTCACCAAAAAAGGGATTGGTTGGGTAAAAAAGAAATGTTATTCTAAGAAGTTGATTAATGAAGCATCATCAGCCAGGGAAAAAAATTTGGACAATACGAACGAGAGAACGGTGATTAAAATAGAATAGCTTTTTAACCACTATTACAAAATACGAAAATGTAAAAGCCAACATTTAATTGGTTCTCAATTCCTATAAGTATCTTTCCTTCTTTAATTGCTATGTTCAATGAATAAATATGAAAAAATTTAAACTGGTATTGACTTTTTTATTTGGTGCTTTTATGATTTTTGGAGGCGTCATGCATTTTGTAAAGCCTGCAGGCTACCGCTCGTTTATACCAGATTCTTTGCCTGAGGATTTGATTATTTATGTATCAGGAATTGCAGAAATTATAGTTGGAGCCGGAGTTTTTATTCCGCGTTACCGATCATTGGCAACGTTTGGGATTCTGATACTGATGGTATTATTCTTGCCGTTGCATATTGTGGATGTATTCAAAAAAAATCCAGCGATTGGGAGTCACCAGGCTGCGCTCATCAGATTGCCTGTGCAGTTTGTATTCATCTTATGGGCATGGTTTATCAATAAAAAATAATTCGGCTTTTGTGTTGGTTTTACTGGGATGAAAGCTGTTGATGAAGTGAAATGTCCTCAGCAAATTTTTATAAAAAACATTGTGTTTAATCAATTAGTCAGATACTTAATTATGCCGCATCCCTTCAGCAACTTTAAACACATGCAGTACATAAGGAAATAAAGCATCCATCGTTTCTTCCACACCCCGGGGCGAACCGGGCAAAGTGATAACCAGCGTATTTTTTATAAACCCGGCTACTCCTCTTGACAGCATAGCGAATGAAGTGCGCTGCTGGCCATAGCTTCGGGCTGCTTCCATAATGCCGGGTATTTCTCTATCCAGCAATGGGCTAATGGCATCCGGAGTAACATCCCGTGGAGAAAGTCCGGTACCACCGGTAAAAAGCACCAGGTTAATACCCGCTTCACTCAACTTTTTTGCGGCGGACTGAATTGCTTCCACCTCATCTGCAATAATGATATACTCTTCTGCTAGCAGATTGAACTTTGATAGTTTTTCAATGATCAATTTACCCGAACTATCTTCCTTGGTTCCTTCAGTTACGCTATCGGAACAAACTACCACTGCACAGCGCAAGTCTTTACCTGGATTATTCTTTAGATCTGATTTTCCACCTGTTTTACTTTGCAGCCGAATGGTGGAAATTTCAACCTCCTTGTCCAATGGCTTTAACATGTCGTACATGGTTAATGCCGTGACAGCGGCACCATGCATGGCTTCAACCTCCACACCGGTTTTGTAGATGGTATGTACTTCTACGGTGATTACAATTGTTAAGCCTTCTATGTGATGGGTGATGGCGGCAAACTCTATCGGTAAAGGATGACAATCCGGAATTACATCGCTGGTTTTTTTTATGCCTAATAAACCTGCTGCCCGGGAGAACTCGAATACATCTCCTTTAGGGACCTGTTTATTTTTTATTGCATCGATTGTTTCGGGTTTGGAAACCGTTAAGACGGCTGTGGCGATTGCCTTTCGGAGGCTGTTGTTTTTATGTGTGATGTTGACCATTGTTGACTTAATTGGTTAGAGCATATTTACTTTTTTGTCTTGATACAATCCTTCGGCTTCGCTCAGGATGAAACAAGAAAGATTAGGCCGTACGGCCTTTGATTGCGAATACATTGCCTAAGCCTGTTACTAGAATTGAATTTTTAAGTTTAGCTGTTAGACCATTCACCA
>Ga0209181_10003775_pt1 | contig 23060 bp, 16 predicted proteins | sample MAT05_FD_187208 | JGI IMG/M metagenome (GOLD analysis project Ga0209181, IMG submission 187208) | Freshwater microbial communities from Lake Fryxell liftoff mats and glacier meltwater in Antarctica - MAT-05 (SPAdes) (version 2) | ecosystem: Environmental > Aquatic > Freshwater > Ice > Liftoff...
TGAATAATGTCCCAGATTGTCTCGTTATCGTGTTTAGAGATATAGACGATATTTTCCTGCGGGTCGAGCGTATAACCGACAGGCGACCCGTTATACAGCAAATCTGCACCTGTCAACATTGTGCCATCGGCGCTCTCAAAAGTGTAACCGCTTAGATTACCTGCCATGCCGACGCGGATTTGATCGGCAAACAGCAGCATCCGCGCCAACTGTTCTTCTTCTGTACCCGGAGTCGCGCCATTCGGATTAAAGTACAAGTCGGTGATAAAACCTTGTTCCATCCGTCCGCCGAAGGGGCTGCCGCCGCGCACGGCATCACGCAGACGATCATTAAACACACCAATGCCTGAGCCGCCAATATTGCCCTGTGTGGCATTGATGCCCCGTGCGTTATCTTGGACTTCGCCGAAATTCCAGCCTTCGCCGTAAAGATAGATGGCCTGCCCATCAACGCCGTCTTCTTCCAGCGTCAAATTGTCCAGCGCTTCACGCACACGCAGCATGTTCCGCAGCATGTGGTGTCCCATCAAGTCAAAGCGGAAAGAATCCACCTTGTAGGCTGTCGCCCATGTCACTACCGAATCGACCATGAGGCGTTCCATCATGTTATGCTCGGTAGCGGTGTTGGAGCAGCATGTACTGTTAGTAATCGCGCCTGTGGTTGCATCACGGCGATGATAGTAGCCGGGAACAATCCGATCCAAGACCGATTTCGCGCCCTGTCCGGCAGAATTGGTATGGTTATAAACGACATCCATCACAACACGCAGCCCATTTTGGTTAAGCGACTCGACCATCTGACGGAATTCTAAGATACGCTGTCCGCCGTCGGGATTGATCGCGTAGCTGCCTTCTGGCGCTGTATAGTGATAGGGATCGTAGCCCCAGTTAAAGCCATCCAGATCACGCAGCGGGTTAATCAGCGCCTGCTGTTCTTCAGAATCCGACGGGAAAGCCGCCAATTCGTTGACATCTGGCTCACGGCGGCGCGGCGCATTTTCGTTAATCGTGGCGATGTCGAAAGCAGGCAGCACATGAAGATGCGTCAGCCCTGCATCTGCCAATGAACGCAAATGAGTCATACCATTGGAATCGTTTACCGTAAACGCCATATATGTCCCGCGATAGTCTTCCGGTACAGTCATATCGAAAATGCTAAAATCGCGGATATGCAGTTCGTAGATGACAATATCTTCGGGAGCAGCCAGTTCCGGCTTTTGCAGCGTATCCCATCCGTCGGGGATAAATAACGGATCATTGAGGTCAACGATTTGGCTGCGCGTACTGTTGGTCGAAAGGCTGAACGAATACGGGTCGCTTACAAGATTCTGTTCGACCAGCCCCGTACTCGGCACGTAAACTTCCACCTCATAGACATAAAATTTATACACCCAATCCGCCTCACCAGTGATGCTCCATGCTCCGCTGGAGTCATCAAGCGTCATCGGGAAAGTGGTGCTTTCCGTATTGAAGTCGCCGTCATCAAACAGATGGAGCGTAACATTCCGCGCCGTCGGGGCCCATACAGTCAGTGTCGGGATGCTTTCTGCCCAAGTGATTCCAAGATCGCCGCTGTAGGTATAAAGGTCATCCAGAACGCCCGCGATTTGGATCGAAGCCGCATCATAGATGACATCCTCAGCATCGCTGGCAGAAATGGCAATTTGTCCGCGCAAAATTTCCGGCACAAGTGCTAAATCCGCTTCATCAATCGTAACCGCAGTGAAACCCGTTAAATGCGGGAATTTTTCAAGGACAGCATCGCTTAGGCCATCAGGATTCACCGTTAATTGGAGTGCCTCGCCGCCTTCGATTGATTCCAAACCAAGCCGAATCGCGCCATCAGGGTCATAATGCAATCGGTAAATCCCATCTTCCGGCGCGTCAATGTTCCACGCAATCGTAGCTTCCGTCACCCAATGCGCCGAAACCAACGCTAAATTCCCACGCGGGACAACAGGTGCGCCCTCCCCGTCCACACTAATTGTCATCGCGCCCGACTCCGAATCCCAGATAAAGTAAACAGCAGTGTTGTCTTCGGATACGACAAAGGGAATATCCGCACCGCCAGGTGCGCCATCCATCCCATAATTCACATCCCATGTTTCGTTCACGGCAACTTTGGCTTCATAACTCCCCGCTGGAATGGCTTCCGTCACATAGGCATAAATGCCATCACCATCCGGGTCTTGCAGCCATGAGCGCAAACAAGCTGGATCCCAATCACCCGCTTCGCCGCCTGTCGAACAGCCGATTTCACTCTGATAGTTGCCGGGTACGTTGGCGATAATCGAATTTATACTCTCTGTTACCCAGCCTGTTTTCACATCGAAGATGAATTGGACGGTTGTATCTTCCGCCAGCGCCAGCGGGATATCTGCTCCTCCCGGCGCAGCGTTCGCGCCAAAGTTTACATCCCACGTACCGTTGAGCGCGGCTTTATATTCATAATCGCCCGCCGGAAGATCAAAACTCCCGCGCCATAAATCCTCTTCCACATCGTAGGTCAAAAATGTGGATTCACATTCTGGTTGCCAATCGCCCGGACATCCCAAAAGGCTTTGAACTGTTCCCGCGATTGTGACCGATTCAGGATTTTCTAGTCCCGTTTCAGGCAACACTGCGACTGGCGCGGCTGCTGTCCCCGCGCTTTCCGGCATTCCGCCCACGCCAATCGTCATCACTGCGGAAACAGAATCCCACACGAAATTGACGACTGTACCGTCTTCATCCAACGTAAACGGAATATCCGCACCGCCGGGTGCGCCATCCATCCCATAATTTACATCCCATGTTTCGTTTACGGCGACCTTCGCTTCATAGCTTCCTGCTGGAATAGCGTCCGTCGTGAAAATATAAACGCCATCGCCATCTGGGTCTTGCAGCCATGAGCGCAAACACGCCGGGTCCCAATCGTCTGATTCGCCGCCTGTCGAACAGCCGATTTCGCTCTGATAGCTGCCGGGTACGTTGGCAATAATTGAATTTATATTGTCCGTCACCCAACCCGTTTTATTGTCAAAGATAAATTGCACAATCGTATCTTCCGCCAGCGCCAGCGGGATATCCGCTCCCCCCGCGGCGGCATTCAAGCCATAGCTGACATCCCATGCACCGTTGATTGCCGCCTTATATTCGTAATCGCCAGCGGGAAGATCAAAACTCCCACGCCACAAATCCTCTTCGGCATCGTAGGTCAAAAATGTGGATTCACATTCTGGTTGCCAATCGCCCGGACAGCCTAAAACACTCTGAACCGTCCCCGCGATGGTGACGGATTCAGGATTTTCCCCTCCTTGAGCAAAAGCAATGGAGACAAAAAGAAATATCACTAAAAAGATACTGTATCGTTTAACCTGCCTCATAAACTTCATCATTTTCCTCATCTCAAAACACTTTTGGCAATAAAAAGCGGATAACGAGACATCTGTTATCCGCCTGTAATTATAGCGTTAGGTTTAGATTTGGCTATTACGCCAAGCCTAACAAACCTAAAGCCGATTGATAACGTTTTCACCAAATTCAGTTGTGCTGGTATAGCTCCCCCCACGCGGCGCAATATCCGCCGTCCGAGCGCCTTCGGCTAAGGTTTCATCAACGGCTTTTTCCAGTGCAGCGGCTTCTGCTTCCAACCCTAAGCTGTAGCGCAGCAGCATGGCAGCGCTCAAAATCATTCCAATAGGATTGGCCTTGCCCTGCCCGGCAATATCGGGCGCGGAACCATGCACCGGCTCATAGAGACCAAATTTCTCCGCGCCAATTGAAGCTGAGGGCAGCATCCCCAAAGAGCCAGCCAGCACCGACGCTTCATCGCTCAGAATATCACCAAACATATTGCTGGCGACAATCACATCAAAGCTGGCAGGACGGGTCAGCAAGTGCATCGCGCACGAATCGACCAGCACATGATCGAGTTCGACATCAGCATAATCCTCATGTAGTTTAGTGACCGTCCTCCGCCACAACCGCATCGACGCAAGCACATTGGCTTTATCGACTGAGGTCAATTTGTTGCGTCTGCCCTGCGCGGCACGGAAGGCTACATCCGCCACGCGCTGCACTTCCGGCACGGTATAAAGTTCGGTGTCATACGCGCTGTCACCATCACCTTGTTCTTGCTGCGGGCCAAAATAAATGCCGCCCGTGAGCTCGCGCACGAACAACATATCGACATTTTCCAGCAGATCAGGGCGCAGCGGCGTATGTTGCGCCAGCGCGGGATAAGCCTTTACTGGACGCAAATTGGCGAACAAGCCAAAATGCTGGCGGATTTTAAGTAAGCCTTGTTCGGGACGGACGGGTGCAGTGGGGTCTGACCATTTTGGCCCGCCAACGGCTGCCAACAGCACCGCATCGGCTTGTTCACACACACGAATCGTCTCATCCGGCAGCGGATTCCCAGTTTGGTCGATGGCGATGCCGCCAATAAGCGCTTCGTTAAATGAAAATTCATGCCCAAACTTAGACGCGACCTTTTGCAGCGCGTTGATTGCGACTTCTAATACTTCCGGGCCGATTCCATCACCGGGTAAAGTTGCTATGGTTGCTTTCATGTGTTTCCTCCGAAACGAAAAACGAGCCGGACAATCCGGCTCATACCGCTCTAAAGTCGATCAAGTTCCGCGACAGTGCGCTCATTCTGTAAATTACCCGTGTTAAGCGTCCCGGCGGGTTCAAACAAAATCAGTTCTACTTCTTCCCCTGCGACGGGCAAATGCTCCACACCATGCGGCACGATGATGAATTCGCCTTCATCAATGGTGACATCACGATCACGGAATTTCATCAATAAGCGCCCTTTGATGACAAGAAACATCTCATCTTCTTCCTCATGATGATGCCACACAAATTCACCTTTGAGCTTCGCCAGCTTAACATGAAAATTATTGACTTCACCAACGATTTTTGGACTCCAATGTTCACTAAATTGAGTGAATTTCTCCGCGATATTTACCTTATCCATCTAAATGCTCCTTTTCTGTACGCTGATGCTCGGCTTCGTCGGTCTCATACGCTAGAGTCAGCCCGTATTCAATACTATCGACCAGTGCTAACCAACTCGCTTGAATAATGTTCGTTCCCGCGCCCACCGTACTCCAACGACGGCTGCCATTTTGCGTATCAATCAGCACACGCGTCATTGCAGCCGTGCCATTCACTCCGTCCAAAATACGCACTTTGTAATCGGCAAGCTGAAAATCGGCAAGCTGCGGATATTTGGGGACAAGCGCCTTCCGCAAAGCTAGATCGAGCGCATTGACCGGGCCATTCCCTTCAGCGGCGGTGTGCATAATGTCGCCATCGACTTCAATTTTGACCATCGCCTCAGAAAGCGACCCGCGATCCCGCCGTTCCTCAACCAGCACCGTAAAATCAATCAAGGTGAAAATCGGCTGATAATCCGGTTGGGCGCGGTGCAAACGAATCCCTACCGACGCTTCCGCCCCTTCAAACACGAAGCCAGCATTTTCCAATTCTTTAATTTCCTGCAAAACCTTTAGCGCGGCAGCTTTAGAAATATCGAGGCCAAATTCTTCCGCCTTGCTTAAAAGATTGCCCTGACCAGAAAGGTCAGAAACGAGGATTCGCATTTCGTTGCCGATCAAAGCCGGATTGATATGCTGATAGCTATCGACATTGCGACGAATCGCCGCGACGTGGATGCCGCCTTTATGGGCGAAGGCGCTTTTGCCGACATACGCCAGATGATCGTCCGGTGCAAGGTTGGCGATTTCGGCAACTGTCCAAGAAAGTCTCGTTAAATGGGCTAATCCGCCTTCCGGCAAACAGCGATAGCCCATCTTCAGTTCGAGGTCAGGAATGATGCTGCATAAATTGGCATTGCCGCAGCGTTCCCCATACCCATTGACCGTCCCTTGCACTTGCACCGCTCCGGCTTGTACCGCCGCTAACGTATTGGCAACCGCCAGTTCACCGTCATTATGGGTATGGATTCCGAGCGCCAAATTGGGGAACGCCTCACGCACAGTATTCACCAAACGCGCCACTTCCCAAGGGAGCGAACCGCCGTTGGTATCGCAGAGGACGACACAATCCGCCCCGGCATCCGCCGCCGCTTTGATCGTATCCAGCGCGTATTCAAAATCGAGCTTCGCGCCGTCGAAGCAGTGTTCCGCGTCGTAAATCACTTCTTTGCCGAGGCTTTTCAGATAGCGCACACTTTCCCGAATCATGCGGATATTTTCTTCTGGCGTGGTTTGCAGGACTTCCGTAACATGCAACATTGAGGTCTTGCCGACGACAGTGACAACGGGCGTTTGTGCCTCGACCAGCGCCATAATATTCGGATCGGTTGCGGGGTCGGCCTCTTTACGGCAGGTTGAGCCAAACGCGGCGATTCGCGCATGTTTGAGCGTCAATGTTTTTACCGCGTCGAAATAAGCCGCATCCTTCGGATTCGAGCCAGGCCAACCGCCTTCGATATAGGCCACGCCGAGATCATCCAGCAGTTGGGTGATTTTCAATTTATCCGCTACAGAGAGCGATATATTTTCGCGCTGGGTGCCATCGCGGAGCGTCGTGTCATAGATTGCAATCTGCATAGAGCGATTAGCCTTTAGCAATTAGCTGTTAGCGAAAAGATTCAACGCAAAGGCGCAAGGAACGCACCGATTCGCAAAGAAATTAACCTAGAATTCTTGTCGCGCTTGGTGTCTTGGCAGTTCAAATGTGTTTCATGCAGTCGTCATGACTCGTGCGGGATGCGCCGCTTCATAGTCCACTGTATCCGCATCTAAGCTGATTAAAAAGCCGAGTTGATCGACCCCATTGAGCAGGCAGTATTTACTAAAGCCATCAATCGGAAATTCGACATTACGCCCATCCGGCAGCGTGATCGATTGGCTGGCGAGATCAACCGTGATTTGTGTCGTCGGGTCTTCTTCAGCCAAGCTAATTAACTGCTGATGGGTTTCTTCATCCACCACAATCGGCAGCAGGCCATTTTTGAGCGCGTTGTTATTGAAAATATCGGCAAAGTAGGTGCTGATAACGGCTTGAAAACCTGCTCCGAGTAATGCCCAAGGCGCATGTTCACGCGAACTGCCACAGCCAAAATTGTGTCCGCCAATCAGCACCGCCGCGCCTTTATGCTCCGGCTTATTCAGCGGAAATTCCGGCTTGGGCGATCCATCCGCGTTATAGCGCCAATCGGAGAAGCAGGCTTCGCCCAAGCCGTTTTTATCCGTCACTTTAAGGTAACGCGCCGGAATGATCTGATCGGTATCAATATCATTGTTGGGCAGCGCAACCATCCGTCCAGAAAAAGGTTGTAGGGGTTCCATTACGTTGCGGCCTCCAATGCTTGACTTTCAGCGTACATTTCACGCGGGTCGGTAATCACGCCGTTAACGGCTGTTGCGACTGCTGTAAGTGGACTGGCAAGGAAGGTACGTCCGCCTTTACCTTGCCGTCCTTCAAAGTTGCGGTTGCTAGTGCTGACGGCATATTCGCCCGGTTGCAGTTGATCGCCATTCATCGCAATGCACATCGAGCAGCCTGCCTCGCGCCATTCTGCGCCTGCCGCTTTGAAGATTTCGTGCAGCCCTTCGCGCTCGGCCTGCGCTTTCACTTTCTGCGAACCCGGCACGACCATCATACGCACACTATCGGCAACTTTGCGCCCTTCGATCATCTTGGCAGCTTCGCGCAAATCGCTAATGCGCGAATTGGTGCAGCTCCCGACAAAGACGACATTCACAGCCTTACCGAGCAAACTCTGCCCCGGTTGCAAATCCATATACCGCAGTGCTTTATCCAGCGCGACTTTTTGGCTCACATCGCCCATCTTATCGGGATCAGGAACACGATCAATGATCTTCATACCCATACCGGGATTCGTGCCGTAGGTAATCATCGGGGTGAGGTCATCTGCCTCAAGGACGATGGTTTCATCAAACGTCGCGCCTTCATCACTAGGCAAAGTACGCCATTTTGCGACTGCCGCATCCCAATCCGCGCCTTGCGGAGCATATTTACGTCCAGCAATATAATCAAAGGTGGTGTCATCCGGCGCAACCATACCCGCCCGTGCGCCGCCTTCGATGGACATATTGCAAATCGTCATGCGGCCTTCCATGCTCAAGGCACGAATCGCCTCGCCCATATACTCCAGCACGTAACCCGTGCCGCCGCCCACGCCGATTTTGGCGATAATGGCGAGGATGATGTCCTTCGCGGTCACACCGCTCGAAAGCCGCCCATCCACGCGGATAGCCATCGTTTTGGGTTGGCTTTGCAGCAGCGTTTGCGTCGCCAGCACATGCCCGACTTCGCTCGTGCCAATGCCGAAAGCTAATGCGCCGAATGCGCCGTGTGTGCTGGTGTGGCTGTCGCCGCAGACGATGGTCATACCCGGCTGGGTTAAGCCTTGTTCGGGGCCAATCACATGGACGATTCCCTGATTTTCTGTGCCGAGCGCATACAACGGAATGCCAAATTCAGCACAATTCCGCGTGAGAAAATCAAGCTGGAATGCCGCTTGCGAATCGGTAACAGGGATGATTCCGTCGAGACCGCGTGGGGTCGTAGGCGTGCTGTGATCCATCGTCGCTAAGGTTTTATCTGGACGGCGGACTTTTAAACCGCGTTCACGCAGCACCGTAAAGGCTTGTGGTGATGTGACCTCATGGACAAGGTGCAGATCAATATAGAGTACGGCGGGAGTTTCTGCCGTCTGTGGTTTTACCAGATGGCTTTCCCAAACTTTCTCGAACAATGTTTTAGGGGTGTGATTACTCATCAATCGTTTCCAGACTTAACATAGATTGGACAAATTTCAATGTAAAGACGCTCAAATTACAGACCTAGATTCAAGAGAGCAAGTTGAATGAGTTGAACCGCCAAGAACACCAAGAGTTTTAATTTACTGTGATCTTTGTGTCCTTTGTGGTTAATCTTTTTCTGTTTTCTTTCTCAAATTCACGGATAGGCGCAAAGATGTTTTCCTGATTTTTGTTTAAGTTGCTTTACGTTCTACGCGGCTTTGCGGCTAAATCACTTTGCTTCCGATTTCATGTTGACCGTCGCCGCTTCGCCTTCAGCCTGAACGCCATCTAATCCGAGCAGCGCCAACATGCGATTCACCGCTGCCAGATAAGCCTTCACGCTGGCAACGACAATATCACTATCCGCGCCGTAACCGCCGAAGGAGCGCCCCGTTTCGGGATGCTGGATTCGCACAGTCACTTCGCCAAGCGCATCAATACCTTCCGTGACACTATGGACGGCATATTCAACCAGCACGTTAGGCGCATTAGTAATGGCATCAATCGCCTTATAAGACGCATCCACTGGCCCCGTCCCGACTGCGGCATGAATAAACGCCTCGCCGCTGCCTGCCCGGTGCATTTTGACAGTCGCCGTCGGCATTCCCATCGTGCCACATGTGACCTGAATATCATCCATGCTAAAAATTTCTTCCGGCTTGTTGAATTCATCCGCCATAAGCGCTTCAAGATCAGCATCTGTCACATTTTTCTTGGCATCGGCCAATTCTTTAAAACGGGCAAAAAGCTGATTCAGCGCGTCGCCTTCGACGTTATAGCCGAGTTCCGAAAGGCGCACTTTGAGCGCATGACGACCACTGTGCTTACCTAATACCAGCTTACTCTGCGACAGTCCGACAGTCTCCGGGGTCATAATCTCAAACGTGCTGGCATGTTTGAGCATCCCATCCTGATGAATACCTGCTTCATGAGCAAAGGCATTCGCGCCGACGATGGCCTTGTTCGCCTGCACATACATGCCTGTATAGTTGCTCACCATGCGGCTAGTCTTGACGATTTCCCGCGAATTGATGTTGGTATTCAGTCCATAAAACTGCGGACGCGTATGCAGCGCCATAACGACTTCTTCCAAACTGGTGTTTCCGGCACGTTCACCAATGCCGTTAATCGTGACTTCGACCTGTCGTGCGCCGCCGAGGACACCTGCCAGCGTGTTCGCCGTCGCCAAGCCAAGATCATTATGGCAGTGAACCGACCAAATCACGCCGCTGCCCGGCCCCGCGCCGGGTGTTTCCGCGATTAAGTTGGCAATCCTTTCGCGCCATTCTTCCGGCGTAACATAACCTACAGTGTCGGGGATATTGAGCGTTGTCGCACCGCACTGCACCGCTACCGCGCAGACTTCCACCAAAAACGCCGGATCGCTGCGTCCGGCATCCATCGGGCTAAACTCCACATCGTCGCACAGGCTTTTCGCCAAGGTGACGGCTTTACGGATGATTTCGATTGCTTCAGCACGAGTTGTCTTGGTAATGTAATTGAGATGATAGTCGGATGTGCCGAGGAAGGTATGGATGCGCGGTTTGGCAGCGTCTTTCACGCCTTCCCAGCAGACGAGGATGTCTTTCTCAACCGCACGCGACAAACCGCAGATTACGGGGCCATCGGGCGTACCAACTTCGCGGGATATGCGCTGCACAGCGGCGAGATCATCAGGTGATGCCGCCGGGAAACCCGCCTCGATAATATCCACACCCAACATGGAAAGCTGACGGGCGATTTCCAGCTTTTCCGCGCTGGAAAGAGTCGCGCCGGGGCTTTGTTCGCCATCGCGCAGGGTCGTATCGAAAATCAGGACGGTATTTTCGTCGTAGGTACGTACTTTATCAGTCATAGGAGGTGATCCTTTTTAGCTTGTGATTAATCAGGCGAAAAGTTTGAAGGTCACTAAGGCCATCTTCAGCCATAGAACCACCCCCTTCCCTACGCCTACCCCAGCGTCATCCATACCCGTTTGCTCCTGTATGATGTGGTCATGAGCGTTCATGCCCCTACACCAACGATAAAATCATCCATTCGATGTCGAAGTACTGTCCATCCCATTTAATGTAGCGCGGGTCGATGCTGTAAGACACAAATCCCAAGCTGGCATAAAGCGTCCGCGCCCGATCATTCCCCACCGTCACCGCCAAAATTACATCTTCCACGCCCGGACGCGACTTGCCATGACTAATCGCAGCGTTCATCAGCGCCCGCCCCGTGCCTTTGCTTCGCGCTTCCGGCAGCACATACATTGAGGTAATAATCGCCCGATGGCTGACTTTTTTCCGAACATGACGCTGAAAAGCCACAATGCCCATCAGTTCATCGTCGATAAAAGCGCCGAATGTTGCGCTTTCCGGCAGACCATTTTTGAGATTTTCGGCAATACGCTTCATAGGCGTATTCAACTCTTCCTCATCAGACGAACCAAATGCTTCAGGATGATCTTTTAAGGCACGCAGTCGCAGTCGTTGATAATCCCCTGCATCGCCTTCATTTAGCACACGGACATTCATCCCTAGCACTACTCCTGCTTGACCTTTTTGGCATGGAGGAACGGCATCATATCGCGCAAATCCGTCCCGACTTTTTCCAGCAGCAGATCATGTTCCTGCTGACGGCGCGGCTTGAAGTTCGGGCGACCATTTTTATTTTCAGCAATCCATTCCTTAGCAAAGGTGCCGTCTTGGATGCGGTGGAGAACGCCATCCATCTCTTCTTTAACCAAGTTTTCAAAGCTGTCACCAACGGTGTAGCCGCCATATTCGGCTGTATCGCTCACGCTGTACCACATATAGCTGAGGCCGCCTTGATAAAGCAGATCGACGATCAGCTTGAGTTCGTGCATACATTCAAAATAAGCGATTTCCGGCTGATAGCCCGCCTTCACCAGCGTTTCAAAGCTGGCACGGATGAGGGCAGTTACACCGCCGCACAAGACAACCTGTTCGCCAAAGAGATCGGTTTCGGTTTCTTCCTTGAAGGTCGTTTCGATCACACCAGCGCGGGTGCAGCCAATCGCCCGTGCATACGCTAACCCAAGTGCGTGGGCGTTCCCTGTTGCATCCTGCGCCACCGCCAGCAAACCGGGAACGCCTGCGCCTTCCTTAAACACTTCGCGCACACGATGCCCCGGCGCTTTCGGCGCGACCATCGTCACGTCTACACTCGCAGGCGGCTTAATCTGCCCAAAATGAATATTGAAGCCGTGCGCGAACATCAACATCGAACCCGGTTTCAGATTGGGGCCAACATGCTGATCGTAAATCTCGGCTTGTGTGGTGTCCGGTGTCAGGATCATAACGACATCGGCGGCTTTGGTCGCATCCGCGACGGAAAGCACCTGCAACCCATCGGCTTCCGCTTTGGATTTGCTCTTGCTGCCTTCATGCAAACCAATCACGACATTGATGCCGCTTTCTTTGGCGTTGAGCGCATGGGCGTGTCCCTGGCTGCCATAGCCGATGACGGCAATCGTCTTGCCATTCAATAGCGATAGGTCAGCATCTTGATCGTAGAATAACTTAGCCATGAAAGACTTATCCTCTTGGTTATAGCTTTTAGCTGTTAGCCATTAGCTGTAGCAAATAATATGATTACGTTTGTAGGAGCTTGCTGTATCAAGCCCCTACTTTGATTTTACATTTCTTGGAGCTCTTGGTGGTTTATTCTAAACCCCGAAGCGCTGACCATTAAGGCCATTGCTGCTGAACACAGGCGGTTCATAATCGGTATCCATGATGCGTGTGCCGCGTCCCATCGCCACCACACCTGTCCGCACCAATTCGACGATACCGATTTCGCTCAACTGCCGGATCACTTCTTCGACCTGTTCCTCACGGGCGGCGATTTCGACAATCGCAAATTTTTGCCCCATATCGACGATTCGTGCTTGGGAACGCTCACAAATTTCGGCAACAGCATTATAAGAATCTGCATCGTCAGTACGTACTTTAATCAGCGCAAGGTCACGGCTGACGTAAGGCTCATTAGAAACCAACTTCACGTCGATGACGTTAATCAGTTTATAGAGGTTGGTGGCGATCTGCCGCCCATTGGCGCGGTTGGCATCGACCACAATCGTCATGCGGGAGATATGCGGCTTATGAGTGCGCCCTACCGTGAGGCTATCCATATTATAATTGCGCCGACGAAACAAGCTGACGACACGATTCAGGACACCTGGTTTATTTTCCACTAAGGCCACTAAGGTTTGTTTATTGGGTTCTTTCTCGCTCATGATTAGTTACTCTCTCCCGGCTTTGGGCGGCGGATCATCTTATCTAGGTCAGCACCGGCAGGCACCATCGGATAGACCATTTCCTCTTTTGCCACCACATATTCGATCAATACAGGGCCGCTGTGACTGCGTGCAAAATTAACCGATTCTTCCATCTGATCGCGGGAAGTCACCCGCATACTCGGAATACCGTAGGCTTCCGCTAATTTACAAAAATCAGGATTGACCATCGGTGTCGATTGATAGCGTTCTTCGTAGAAGATTTCCTGCCATTGGCGTACCATGCCTAAAAAGGCGTTATTGATGATGGCAATATTGACTTTGATGTTTTCCTGAACAGCGGTTGCCATTTCGCACAAGGTCATCTGGAAACCACCATCGCCCACAATCGCCCAGACCTCTTCGTCCGGTCTGCCGAATTTCGCGCCAATCGCCGCCGGAAAGCCAAAGCCCATTGTGCCTAATCCACCGCTGGTCAGCATGGTCGCGGGACGTTGATGCGGATAATACTGCGCTTCGGTCATTTGATGCTGTCCCACATCCGTAACCGTAATCGCGTCGCCACCCGTATATTTCCACAAGTCGTTAATCACTTGTGCGCTCAGGAGTTTGTCCCCAGTGTAATTGCGGACAATATCGCGTTCATCGGAATCTTCTTGCCAATCGCGGATATGATTCAGCCAATCAGGATGTTGATTCTGCTGAACACCCGGCAAAATTTGCGCGACAACAGTGCGTAAATCCCCGGCAATACCGACTTCAACAGGCACATTTTTGCCAATCTCAGATGGGTCAATATCCACATGAATTTTCTTGGCATTGAGCGCATACGTCTTTAAATTGCCCGTTACGCGATCATCGAACCGCATCCCTAACGCAATCAGGAGGTCTGCCTCTTGAATGGCATGATTAGAAGCGGCTTGTCCGTGCATCCCCATCATACCCAGTGTCAGCGGATGATTTTCTGGCATCGCCCCTTTGCCAAGCAGCGTCAGCGCTACCGGAATTTGCGCTTTCTCAGCAAGTTCAAGCAAAAGCTGCGTCGCGCCGGAAAGCATCAAGCCGTGTCCGGCAAGAATGACGGGACGTTTGGCATTGTTGATGAGTTCAACCGCCGCCGCAACATCCACCTCGTCAGCCGTCTGGGGCGGTAAGTAACCCGGCAGACGAATCGGGTCTACTGGATACACAAACTCAATTTTTTCCTGCTGCACATCTTTGGGAATATCGATCAACACGGGGCCGGGGCGACCTGTACGGGCAATATGGAAGGCTTCACGGATGGTATATGCCAATTCGTGAATGTCACTCACTAGATAATTGTGCTTCGTAATAGGGAGCGTTACGCCCGTCACATCTGTTTCCTGAAAAGCATCCGTGCCAATCGAGCCACGCGGCACTTGACCCGTAATGCACACAATCGGTGAAGAGTCCATCATTGCTGTCGCAATTCCGGTAACGAGGTTGGTCGCGCCGGGACCGCTGGTGGCGATGGCAACCCCTACTCTGCCTGTCGCTCGTGCATAGCCATCCGCCATATGCGATGCACCCTGCTCATGCCGTACCAGCACATGATGAATTTGTGGATATTTGGTCATCGCATCGTATGTCGGCAAAATCGCGCCGCCGGGATACCCAAAGATCACATTCACCCCTTCGCGCAGCAGACATTCCATGATAATTTCAGAACCCGTAAGTAACATTAGCGATAACTCCTCATCTCGGTATAGTTGTTTTTGTTTGTAGAAACTTGCTTAATCGCCAGCAGTAGGTTCAGCTTGGCGCACATGAGTCAGCCAGCCGTGCCGATCTGGTTTTTCGCCTGATGTAATGCCAAAAAACTCTGCTTGCAACGACTTGGTGATTGGTCCCGGCTTGCCTTCGCCCACTTGCAGACGATCTACCGAGCGCACTGGCGTAATCTCGGCTGCCGTTCCAGTGAAAAATAATTCGTCCGCCATATATAGCATTTCGCGAGCGATGGGTTCAAAGCGAACTTCATAACCCAAATCACGCGCCAAAGTCAGCACCGTGTCACGGGTGACACCCAACAAAATAGATGACCAACTTCCAGGCGTATAGATCACCCCGTTAGAAATAACAAAAATATTTTCGCCCGCGCCTTCGCTAACATAGCCGCTGTAATCGAGTGCGATCCCTTCCGCGAAGCCGTTATCGTGTGCTTCCATACTGATAAATTGGCTGTTCACATACTGACCGCCGATCTTCGCCATCGATGCGCCTGTATCCGGTGCCATTCTGCGCCATGAGCTGATCTGAACATCTACGCCATTATCAATCGCCTCGCTGCCAAGATAGCGTCCCCATTCCAGCGTGAAGACCACGACTTCTGTCGGCGTTTTACGTCCTTCTAAACCGAGCGGCCCCGCACCACGAAAGACCAATGGACGGATATAACAGGACTCATGTCCATTGCGGCGGACGGTTTCGACAATCGCGTTATTCAGGTCTTCCTGGCTAAAAGGCAGATCAATCCGCGCCACTTTGCACCCATTCACCATACGCGCTGTATGCGGCTCTAGGCGGAAAATGACTGGGCCATCGGGCGTGGCATACGCACGGATACCTTCAAACACACTTGATCCGTAATGGAGCGCGTGAGTCGTGACGTGTACGTTTGCATCCTGCCATTTTACAAATTCGCCGTTTCTCCAAATCCATTCTGCGGTCATTCTTGTAATCTCCTAAGAAAAATGAGAAGTGTCCTTTTAAACAAAAAACCCCCTGCTTGGGGGTCTACCTGCGTTCATTTCTGGTCGCTGTCGTCACCCAAGCCTAATCACCCGCCGCTAATAATAAGGACGAGTACAAGTACGCTAAGGATAATAACGACGATACTGCGAGACATGGTTGATCTCTGTAGATTGATTAACTTATCTAATGGATAGGTTAACGCGCTCTTTGTGCCATGTCAAATTTTTGGTCAGGCGTGTTAAAAGTTCATAGAATTTGCCCGTGTTTTGTTGTACAAAAACGACAACTACAAAGTTTTCAACCGCTTTTTGGCTTCGGCAATCTGCTCACGTACCGCATCCGGCGCGGTACTGCCAATGGCACGACGCTTTTTCACCGACTCGTCAAAATCGAATACCGCCGCGACATCTTCGCTGAATAAATCAGAAAGTTCGCGCAACTTAGGCAGCTCAACTTGCGACAAATTAACATGCGCTTCCGCTGCTAACCGCACGACCTGCCCCACAATATGATGCGCTTGGCGAAATGGCATTCCTTTATGCACAAGATAATCAGCTAAATCTGTCGCCAGCATATCCTCGGTGAGCGCTGCTCGCATCTTATCAGGGTTGACTTTCAGTGTGCGGATAATCGCCGTGACCACTGGCAGAATCAGAGTCAGTGTATCCACTGAATCAAACAGCGCTTCTTTGTCTTCCTGCAAATCTTTGTTATAGGTACTCGGCAGCCCTTTGAGTGTCGCCAAAAATCCAGTTAAATTGCCGATAAGCCGTCCAGCCTTGCCCCGCGCCAATTCCATCGGGTCGGCGTTGCGCTTCTGCGGCATCAAACTTGATCCGGTGCTGTAGCGATCATCCAGCGTGATATAGCCAAAATTAGGATTGCTATAGAGGATGATATCCTCGGCGAGGCGGCTGAGATGTATACCAATCATTGACAACGTGAACAGCATTTCCGCCACAAAATCCCGATCACTGACGGCATCAAGACTATTCTGGCTGATTTCATCAAAACCAAGTTCCGCTGCCAGTTTTTTCCGATCAATAGCAAGGGGCGTTCCAGCAAGCGCACCCGCCCCTAAAGGCGAAACGGAAATTCGTCGCTTTGCGTCAGAAAGTCGTTCACGATCTCGCGCCAGCATCCAGAAAAAGCTCATCAACCAATGAGCTGTCGTGATCGGCTGGGCGGGTTGAAGATGCGTGTAACCCGGCATCACCGTTTCGAGATGCTGTTCGGCTTGGTCGATTAAGGCGGCTTGCAGCGCATGAAGTACATGATCAATTTCCGCATTTGCATTTTTCGTCCACAGCCGAAAATCCGTCGCCACTTGATCGTTACGACTGCGCCCAGTATGCAGCCTTCCGCCAACCGCTCCAACGAGTTCAATCAAGCGCCTTTCAACAGCGCTATGAATATCTTCATCACCTGATGCAAAAGCAAAGGTATGCGCTTTGAACTCGGCTTCAATCTGTTCTAATCCAGCAATGATGTTTTCCGCATCATCGCCAGAGATAACACCTGCCGCAGCAATCGCCTTTGCATACGCCATGCTGCCCGCGATGTCTTGTGCATAAAAACGCTGATCGAAACTGAGACTATCGTTCAGCGCCCGCAAATCCGCGTCTGATGGCCCACTAAATCGCCCGCCCCATAATCCCATAAAACTGGCCTCAATCCCGCTTGAATTTGCTGTAGTCTGGCTTCCGGTAACGGCTCACCCCACTCCCATCAATGCCGAGCATCGCTTCCACTTTCATCGGTAGACCAAATAGGGTGATAAAGCCTTCCGCGTCTTTCTGGTTATAGACATCTTCCTCTCCAAATGACGCATAATCTTCGCGGTATAAGCTGAATGGGCTTTTGCGTCCAGCGCAGATGATATTGCCTTTATACAGCTTAAGCCGCACTGTGCCGGTGACTTGTTCTTGCGTCACAGCGACAAACGCATCTAGCCCTTCCCGCAAGCGGGTATACCACAACCCGTTATAGACCAGTTCCGCATACTTGACCGCGAGAAAATCTTTATAGTGCATCGTGTGTTTATCAAGACAGATACTTTCTAAAAGTTGATGAGCGCGATGGATGACCGTTCCGGCTGGCGTTTCATACACACCGCGACTCTTCATCCCAACCAAGCGATTTTCGACCATATCAATCCGCCCGATAGCGTGTTTTCCGGCGATGTCGTTCAGACGCTCGAAAAGTTCAACCGAGCCGAGTGTTTCGCCATCCAGCGAGACAGGATTGCCCTGCTCAAAACCGACTTCGATGTAAAGCGGTTCGTCGGGTGCATCTTCGGGATTCGCCGTCAGTTGATACATGATAGGATCAGGCTCATTCCAGGGGTCTTCCAGCAATCCCCCTTCATGGCTGAGATGAAAGAGGTTTTTATCGCGGCTGTAAATCGATTTTTCCGTTGCCGTAACCGGGACATTAAATTCCAGCGCATAGGCTAAAGCATCTTCACGGCTGCGGATTTCCCATTCGCGCCAAGGCGCGACGATCTTCAATTTCGGATTCAGCGCCATGACCGTCAAATCAAAACGTACCTGATCGTTACCCTTGCCTGTTGCCCCATGCGCGACAGCATCCGCGCCTTCGATCTCCGCGATTTCGACCATGTGCTTGGCAATCAATGGACGGGCAAAAGACGTACCGAGCAGATATTCGCGCTCATAAATTGCCCCGGCTTTCATCGTCGGGAAGACGAAATCGCGCAAAAATTCCTCGCGTAGGTCGCGGATGTAAAGTTTGCTCGCGCCGGATTTAATCGCCTTTTCTTCGAGTCCTTCTAATTCTTCCTTCTGGCCTAAATCCGCACAGAAACAAACGACTTCGCAGCCGTCGTAATTATTTCGCAGCCACGGAACGATAACCGATGTATCTAGCCCGCCGCTGTAGGCCAGTACAACTTTTTTGATACCTTTATGCGCCATGATGCCTCCATAGACAAAACGAAACTAAAACAAAAAACCCCGGCAAAAGATGTCCGGGGCTTTAGTCACTGATTTGGGTACACCCTATTCAGCAAGCATCCAAAACATCCCGAACCCGGTGTAGGGACGGCGACGACGGATGCAGCGATTAGGCAAGTTGAGCTTTTTATTCATGGCGGATAAGCATAACGCGCAACTGGAAGATGTCAAGCTACTTGTGGATAGTGGAACTACGCTTGCTGGAATGGTCACAAGATCGCTACAATAGAGGCAAGTTCAGCAAACACCGAGGGAAACAATTCATGCAAACAAAAGAAATGCTGCTCAAAGACCGGGACGCGAAGGCCAAGCCCCATCTGGAACAATACGCACCTGTCTGGATTATCGCAGAAAAAATCATCGCGGAGGACGAAGCCGTCCAGTTTAATGTGGTCTTTTTCCACAACCTTTACGGCTGGGTCAACCGCCGCTATCGCTATGACGGCTTTAACAATGTCCTCTACCATAAGGGGCAAACGATCATGCTTGAGGATGATGTGGTCGAAATTCAAGAGCGCGAACCGTACATCAGCACGGCTGTAACCGATATGCCGAATGCTTACGGTGGCTGACGCTAAAATGGTTAGTGCTTGTGATGGCTAAACGCCACAGCACCATTACGCCGCGCTGCCACGTCTTCAAAAACAGGCAGCAGTTGATCGACAATATTTGACCACGCATACTGACGGGCCAGTTCTGCTGCGTTTTGGCCTAACTGCGCCCGTTTGATCGGATCCGTCAAAAGCGTGACGATTCCCTTTGCTAAAGCAGCCGGTTCGCGGGCTGGCACTAGAAACCCCGTTTTTTTGTCGTTCACCAAATAGGCTAATCCGCCAACCTCTGAGGCAATCACGGGCGTACCGGAAGCCATTGCTTCAAGTGCAACCATCCCAAAGGATTCATAATCGGACGGCATAATGACGGCAGTCGCGGCGGCATAATAATAGGCCAGCATTTTATGATCTTTCGCGCCCAGAAAATCGACAATATCCCTGAGATTCAAGGACTCGCTTAATGTCCGCAAGCGCGAAAGTTCCTTATCGGCTGGATTATCCGGGTCGCCGCCGATGATGGCGAATGCCGTATGTTCCAACACCTGCGGATTATCACGGCGGATCAGGTTAATTGCCTCAAGAATCGTATCGACGGCCTTCAGCGGCTCAATCCGCCCCACGAACAACAGTAAATTGTTCTTTAGCGGAATGTTCAAACGGGCTTTGGCTTCATCCTGTGGAATAGGCCGAAACCGACTTGAATCTACACCCGGCGGCACAATCACAATCTTGCGTGGGTCAGCTCGATAGAGCCATAATAACTGCGCCTGTTCTGCCGGAGTCGCCGCAACAATCCGGTCTGCCCACTGCACAACCTGCGTTTCTACCGTCAAGCGAATATCCGGCAAAATCGGCTGCTTGGCATCAATCCGATTTTTCATGTGACCCAGCGTATGAAACATCTGCACAAACGGCGTATTCCACACTTCATTCAGCTTATGCGCCACCCATCCACTCAGCCAATAATGGCTGTAGATTAAGTCATATTTGATATGCTGGCGGGTTGTAAAAGCGATCACCCCCGCAGCAAATTGGGATACATACGGATAAACATCATTCGGATCAAGCGTTTGCAGCGGCCCCGCTGCCAGATGAATCACACGGACATTCTCGCCAATGGAATTATCGACATCAGGCAAATTAGGCGCGGCACGACGGGTATATATATCCACTGCGATATTATGCCGACCCAATTCCTCCGCGAATTCCCGCACATAAACATTCATACCGCCCGTTTTTTTACCACCCAATGGCGCAAGCGGACTGGTATGTACACTTAAAATAGCTATTCTTTGGACACCCATTTATTTTTTGACCTCTACGAGGCCTCATCGAGACCTGATTGATCTAACGATAGTTATGCTTCAAGACTTTTGGACGCATTCAAGGTGTAAATAATGGTATCCTGCCCACCTAAATGATACTTGTAGGTTTCGTTCCCGCGCAAAAAGTCGAAAACTTGATAGCCGCTTTCAATCGCATAGCGGATATTATGGGCAATTAAAACGATCCCAGCACTCAATTGATCGTGTGTGTCCCGTGAAAGACCGGAGTTATACACCATAATGCGGCCTTTATAATCAAAGTTGAGATACGCCGCCGCAGGCTCACCATTCACCGTCAAGAAACTGAGTTGCAACCAGCTATTAGCGGCAATCAACGGCATAATTTGGCGGAAAAACGCCACATTCTGTTCATTTTGTAGAAAAATTGCCTTTTTGGGGTCGCTGGCAGCCATCAATTTCAAGAATTTTTCTAGCTCATCATTCAGATTATGTTCTTCACTGACTATATACCAGGCAATCGCTTCGCCGCCGCCCTCGGCGCGACGCAGCTTACGCCGCAGTTCATGACGCTGTTTTTTATCCAAACAATTAAGATAGCCTTCCCAATCGCTCGGCAGTTGAATTACGGGGCAAACTTCAATTTGCTGCTGTTCAGTGGTGAAGCCGCGTTCATTAAGGAAATTAGGGAATTGGGCAAGGGTTGGGGAATTTTGTGGAATATTACAAAGGCTGATTTGGTCGTAATCAGCGCGGTGGTCATATAGGAAGGCGGCGAAGCAGTTCAAAACCGCCTCCGTACAGCTTGCATCAACGATGACATCCAGATAATCCGTCACATCAATACAGCCAATCGCTGCAACGAGGCGACCTTCTTCTGTCTCAATAATCGACCAGGGCGCAATCCCTAGCAACCGTCCATTATCGTCCCGACAAGTCACAAGCCACAATCGACCCGGCTGATACACCTGCCACCAAGTGGACTGCCATTCCCATGTGCCAAAGACTGTATCCGCAGCACTGCGCCAGAGAAGTTCATTCCATTCCGGTTTTAACTGCTCAAAAGCCTCTATCTGATCCGTTACATTGAGCTTCACGAAATACGCTTCCCTTAACCACAATTGAGTTTTACCAAGAGACAGGAATAACTCTATAATAACAAGCGGGTGTTAACATAGGATTAGACGATTCGTAAAAATCAAATCCTACTTCCCAAAATACCGCATTAATGAAATTTGTGAATAAAGGATGTGTGTTGTATTTTCATTAAATCGAAATAGGTTGTGCATTCTCTAAAATATAAGTGGTTTTTAGGAAAATTATCATGAAAAAGAAACTGCGGGGCTTAAAACGCACCGCCATTCAACTGGATTTTGATCTTTATCGCGTTGATGTCCCTATCCGTAACCTCGCTAATACCAATCTCAGCGTCATTGACATCTGGCCTGAAGCTGTTGACCAGACGATCATGTTTGTGCATGGCTACGCCGGATGCGCCGAGACATGGGAACATCAGATTAATCATTTTGCCCGCGAATTTCGCGTCATTGCGCCAGATTTGCGCGGTCATGGGCAAAGTGACGCACCCTATACGCAGTACACCATGTCTGAGCTGGTCGATGATATTCACAATATCGTCGAAACGCTTAAACTGCCAGAAAAATTCATTTTGGTAGGGCATTCTTTTGGTGGGTCAATTTGTGTGGAGTATGCCAACGCGCACCCTGAACGCTTAGAAAAACTCGTGTTGATTGCCACCGCTGGCGAATACCCCCTGCCCCGCGCTGCATTTTGGGCATTTCGTATCCCGACGGCATTTTATCGCCTATGGTGGGATTACCGCCCCAAGTTTAATGCGGAAATCCACGTCATGAAGCGTATGATGTTCAACAACATGCGGAAGTGGAAAGGTTGGCCTTTATTGCGAAATATCACAACAGATACATTGGTCATCACAGGTGAGCGCGATAATTACTTCCCGCGCTATGTTTTCGATGATGCCGCCAAGATGGTTCCCAACGCGGAGATTTATGATGTCGGCTCCGCCAAACATAAAGTGCAGTTAGAACGGGCTGAAGCAGTCAATCGCGCAATTGAACGTTTTGCCGAGCCACTGCAAAAGGCTTCATGGCGCGACCAAAGCAGCCAAAATTCGATCCTTCAGCACCGTCCTTGGTTGAGCAGTTACAGCCAAGATACCCCGCGCACCATCCCTATCCCGCGCCAACCGCTCCATAAATTCTTAGAAGGCGCGGCGGATTGGCTGCCCAAACATATCGCTACCAGCTTTTATGGCGCGACGCTGACCTATCACCAGCTTAATGCCAAAGTGAATCAATTTGCCCAAGCGCTGCACGGTTTAGGGGTGCGTCCGGGTGATCGCGTTATGATTGTGCTGCCCAACACACCGAACCTCATTATTGCTTATTACGCCACCTTGAAAATCGGCGGCGTGGTCGTGATGCCGAATCCCGATGCGCCCGATACCCGTGCGGAGGGAGTCG
>Ga0209181_10003779_pt1 | contig 23035 bp, 18 predicted proteins | sample MAT05_FD_187208 | JGI IMG/M metagenome (GOLD analysis project Ga0209181, IMG submission 187208) | Freshwater microbial communities from Lake Fryxell liftoff mats and glacier meltwater in Antarctica - MAT-05 (SPAdes) (version 2) | ecosystem: Environmental > Aquatic > Freshwater > Ice > Liftoff...
ATATTCGTTTGGCGGAACTGTTCAGTGCCGAAGCGGAAATTGGCTACGCCGAAATCAACCTGCACCTGCGGCTGACGCGCGAAGATCGACGGCGTGCTGTAGTAGTCGCGATACGAGGCACGAATTTCCGTCGAAAAACTGTCCGACCAGTCACTGAAAATTTCGGCGACGTAATTGTCGAACTCTTTTTCCTGCGTATACCAGTAACTCGACAGCGAGAAGAAATTATTGCCAAAACCCGGCAGGATCGCTTCTGACTGTTCCGTGCGGCTGTAGCGGAAGGCTGCGCGATGATCGTCGCTCAGGTTCCAATCGACACGGGCCAGCACGCTTTCGACTGATGTATCAAGGCCGCCCGGGTTCAGATCGCCCGGATCCAAACCATAAACAGTGCGCGCGATTGACTGCACTTCTGCAAGTTGTGCCGCCGAGATACCGTTGGTTGCACGCCCGAAGGGGCCGCTAGACAGATCCGGACCCGGTGCTTTGATCGTGGTCTTGTCATAGTTGACGAAGAAGAACAGACGATCTTCAATAAGCGGACCGCCGAAAGTTCCACCATAAGTTTCTTCGGTGTCGAAGCGGTTAAAGATGATGCCGCGATCGTCTTCTTCTCGGACCCAGTCTTTCTCACGATAGAGACCGTAGACAGAGCCGCGGAACTCGTTGGTACCGGATTTGGTGACCGCGTTGATGTTGGCGCCGGTGTAGCCGCGCTGGGTGACGTCGGTGTTGACGACATTGATCTGCACCGATTCGATCGCATCCATCGAGATCGGCTGACGCAAGGTCGGCAGATTGTTGGATTCAAGACCGAAGGTGTCGTTGGTCGAGACCGAATCGACGGTCACGGAGTTGAAACGGGTGTTCTGACCGAGGGCGGAAATCTCGCCGCGATCCTTATCTGTCTGCGAGATGCGCGGATCGAGACGCGCGTAGTCCTGCAGATCACGCTTGATCGACGGCAACGCCATTAGCGTCTCGTTGCTGATATTGGTACCCGCACCCATCCTCTCGGACGAGAAGATATCGGACTGGGCGGACGCCACCACTTCGACGGAATCGAGTGTGGTCATCGCCACTTCGAGGTCCATATTGAGCTGCGAGGCCTCACCGAGGGCGAGCGTCACGCCATCCTGCGCTTCGCCAGCGAAACCGTCCTTGGTGACGGTGACCTTGTAAGGCCCACCGACGCGCAGGCCGGAGCTGGTGTAGCGGCCCTGATCATCGGTCACGACGGTTTTACGCGTGTTCGATGGTACGTGCACGATCTCGACTGTCGCACTGACAACCGGACGGCCTTCGGAATCAGTGACACGACCGTTGAGGGCCGACGAGGTGTTCTGCGCGAACGTTCCCTGCGAGGCCATAAGGCCAAGCATGAGACTCACCACCAGAGCTTTCATCTGCGGTTTATTTTTCATGACGCCTACCTGATCTTGTGTTGCGGACTGGACAGCGGTTGCCTATGAGAATCAACTTCGTGTTAAGGCAACAGCGGTGGGAATTAAGGGGAGTTTAACAGCGAGTCATGACGCTTTGGCTACAACTAGCGAAATCTTCACAACTTAAGCACGGACGGTGATCGGGAGGAAATAGCTTTCCGAGCGCGTCGCAATCGCCCGAAAGTGAGCAAAACTCTAGGAAATTGGGCATGTCGGGGTCGCCCACGCCAATAGTCACGCACTCGCGGTTCAAATAATTCACAATCTTGTGTACGCAACATAACGTCGGTTGCCGGTGCAGATTGATGAAAGAAACGTGAATGTGACGACCCGACTCAGGGACCCTGCAGATAGGTCTTAAGCCCGTCTAAGAACATTTGCACTGAGATCGCCACCAGCAACATACCCATTAGGCGTTCCAATGCGGAAAGCGCGCGCGCTCCCAGCCACTTATAGAGCGTGGTCGCGCCGACCAAGATCACCGCGGACAGCGACCACGCAGCCACCAGGGCGATAGTCCACTCGACGTTGCGTCCCGGACTTTCGTTGCCGAGCAACAAAAGGGCCGCAATGGTCGATGGCCCGGCGATGCAAGGAATCGCCATCGGGACGATGAAAGGCTCGCCTTCTGGAATGTCGCCGAACAGTCCGTCCCGCGGCGGAAAAATCATGCGGATGCCGATCAAGAACAGCACGATACCGCCAGCGATACTGACGGACTCCTGGCGCAAGTGCAGCAGACTGAGGAGCTTGTCGCCCGTGTACAGAAAGAACAACAGGACCGCGAGCGCGATCAGTAACTCGCGCGCGAGGACGATACGGCGGCGCGCCGTCGGCAGCGCCTTCAATAGCGATAGAAAGACCGGAATATTGCCGATCGGATCCATGATCAAGAACAACAAGATCGCCGCCGAAGCGATCTCCTTGAGATTGATCGGGTCGAAACTCACGGCAGCCGTCGAGCGTCAATCACGCGGCCACTCCACTCGCGCGGCGCGTTGGCGAGTAGCCAACTGACAAGTGGCGCATATTTCGCGGGCTGAACGAGTCCATCCGGCGATTCGCTGACGATCGCCTTGCGTCGAAATTGGCTGGCCAATGGGGCGGGCACCAAGCCCATCAAGCGCGTGCTTTCATTGCCCCACTCATTTGCCAGCATGCCGATCATGGCGCGCAAGGCGGCCTGCGAGATGCCATAAGCACCCCAAAAAGCGCGCGTGGAACGTTCCTCGTCGTCCAGGAAAAACACCACGGTGCCGCGATCGGATAAGCGCAAGGCGGGCAGCAGCGATTTCATCAGCAGGAACGGCGCGTTCAAGCCAACTTGCAGGCTGCGCAGCCATTCCTCCGGCTCGAAGTATTCGATCGGCGTCAAACCATGCAGATGGCCCGCGCAATGCACCACGCCGTCCAGCCGACCGCACTGCTCAATGATACGACTGCCAAGCTCAGCGAAATCCGCGGGCGTTGAACCCTCCAGATTTAGCGGATAGATTGCAGCCTGCGGATAAGCGTTGGCGTCGATCTCGTCGTAGACCTTTTCCAACGCCGCCACACGCCGACCCAACAGAATCACCGTGGCGCCACGCGCAGCTACATCGAGCGCGCATTGGCGACCCAAAGCGCCGCTGGCACCCACAATCAAAATCTGCCGACCGCTGAGATCAGCGCCCAGCCACGCTTCACCGGGCAGCAGATCGGCCGCGGCCAGCTCGGTCAAGCCGCACCGGCCTGTGCGCCAGATTCCGCCACCATGCGTGCCAGCTCGCCGGAATCCGCCAACTCGCTGATGATGTCGGTGCCGCCGATGAGTTCACCGTTGACGAATAACTGCGGAAAGGTTTTCCAGTTCGCGTATTGCGGCAGAGTGGCGCGAATCTCCGGATCTTCGAGCACGTTGACGGTGAGCATCTTGGCGTTGGCGCTTTTGAGGCACTGCACGGCCTTCGCCGAGAAACCGCACATCGGGAACTGCGGCGTGCCTTTCATGAACAGCACGATAGGATGGCTATCGACCAGCGTTTGAATGCGTTGCATGACGTCCATCGAATTCTCCTGTGCACGGGTTTTGCGCACGACTAACGTACTATAGCTGGCTCCATGGCTGAGCTCCGCTGAAGATCGCCGTGACCCTTAAAATCGATATGCATGCACACGTACTGCCACGCGATTGGCCGGATCTGGCCGCGCGTTTTGGCGATCCGCGTTTTCCCATCATCGACCACAGCGATGGCCGGCATCGGATCTACAAGGACGGCAGCTTCTTCCGCGAGATCGAGCCGCGCACCTGGGATGCGCAACAACGCATCGAAGACTACGCACGCTTCGGCGTGGGCGTGCAGGTGGTTTCTTCCGTTCCGGTGATGTTTTGCTACTGGGCACCAGGTGAACAGGCATTGGCCTTGCACCGCGTGCTGAACGAACACACCGCGGAACTCTGTCGCGAGCAGCCGCGCCACTATTTGGGCCTAGGCACGGTACCGCTCCAGGACCCGCGGCTGGCGCTGGTTGAAGTTGAGCGCTGTGTGCGCGAATTGGGTCTCAGCGGCGTGCAGATCGGATCGCATGTGGACCGCTGGAATCTCGACGCACCGGAGCTGTTCGAATTTTTCGCTGGGTGCGAAGCACTCGGCGCTGCAGTGTTGGTGCATCCTTGGGACATGATGGGCGCGAGTGCTATGCCCAAATATTGGCTGCCGTGGCTGGTGGGCATGCCAGCGGAGCAGACGCGCGCGATTTGCAGTTTGATCTTTGGCGGGGTGCTTGAGCGTCTGCCAAGATTACGCATCGCCTTTGCGCACGGCGGCGGCGCTTTCCCGTACACGCTGGGACGCATTGAGCATGGCTTTCGAATGCGCCCAGACTTGGTCGCTGTGGATAACAAACGGCCGCCACGAGAGTACCTGCGACAGATGTATTTTGATTCCTGCGTGCACGATGACGCAGCACTGCGCTACCTGATCGACACCTGCGGTGCACAGCGCATCATGCTCGGAACTGACTATCCCTTTCCTTTGGGCGAGCAGGAACCCGGATCGCACTTGAAGCGCATGGGTTTGTCGAATCGTCAGCAGGACCAGATTTTTCACGAAACGGCGCTGGAATGGCTCGCGGTTGATAAATCACGTTTTGACTGAATCATTGCGCGAGATTCGGCGCTCCGCGTTACTCGAACCCCGACTGAAACAGGCTGCCGTCGCTGAGAATATAGGCGGCACCTTCCAAGGGATTGTCACGCGACTTATCCGGCGCCCCGATCACAATGGTGTCGTTTTGAACCGCGACCGCGCGGCCAAAGCGGTCGCCGTCGGCCGCATTGCTGGCAATCAGGAGTTTGCTATCGCTCCAGACACCAACAATTCGCTGGAATAGGTGCGCCGCACCTTGGCCTGCGCCTCCGGGCAAATCGTAGCCGCTGCTGCCGAGCACCGCGCGATCGCCATCGAGGCTGACGCTGATGCCCATCAGCTCTACATCTTGCGGCGCACTCGCCAGCAGGATGGTCTCAAGGCCGCGGTCAGTCGCACGGAAGAGATAGCCAGCGCCAATCGCATTGCCCTCAGCACCATCTTGAAAGGCGCCGACGAGAAAGCGCGTGTGGTCGGCAGCGACTGAATAGCCAAAAGCCGCGTTCTCTCGCGCTTGTAAGGCAAAGAGCGGTCCCGCCAGTGGCCAACTGCTGCCCGAGAGCTCATAAACATAGGCCGCACCGGCACCCGAGACCCCGGCAACGGACACACCCGGCGCACCGATCAGCGCGCGCCCATTGGCAAGCGCGACACTCGCGCCGAAGAACAAGCTGGAACCTAGACTGGGGCTATCCAATCGCGCCTGCTCAGTCCAAGCATTAGACGCGAACTGGTAAATATAAGCCGCGCCCTGAGCCGTGAACGGCACCGAAGCACCGCGTGCACCGACCAGCAAAGTGTCGCCGTCCAAGGCCAGCGAAAAACCGAAATAGTCACGCGCCCGGCCATCCGCCGCAGTCAGTTTTGCCTCCAAAGACCACGCATTGCCGTTGCGACGAAACACATAGACCGAGCCCTGATCGACGCGACCGCCGATCACATCCCAATAGGCGCCAATGGCAACACGATCGCCATCGATGTCGATGGCGACGCCGAATCGGTCCTCGATCGCCGCGTCTGGCGCCAGAATTCGACCTTGGCGCACCCAAATTCCGCCAACGCGCTCAAACCAATGAACGGCGCCGGCGTCTGCGCCGGCAATGGTGTCTTCGAGAAAGGCACCAACCATGGCGACATCGCCGTCCACCGCAACCGCACTGCCGTAGCGATCCAGATAGGCGCCGTCGCCGCTGTCGATGCGGGTTCGCAAGTTGTAACTGAACTCGCCCGCAGGCTCATAGGAATACACCGCACCCTGCCCGCTATTCGAATAGATGGTGTCCAGATCCGCCCCAACCAGCAAGCCCGTGTCGGAGTTCGCCACGGCTGCGCCGAATCGGTCAGCGAATCCGCCATCGGCTGTGTCAATGGCAATAGCGCTCGCGAATACCGCTTGCTGGCGCGGAAAAATGAAGGCACCACCATCGCCACCCAGTGCGCCGGTCGCGCCGACGACGGCTCTTTCGGCGTTCAATGCAAGCGCTTGCCCAAAGCGACCCTCGGGCGCCAAAGGCGGCAATGGCAAGCTGCCGCTTTCGATCCAGGCATTTCCATCATGACTGATCACACGTACCTGTCCGCCGGACACGCCGGGCGAACCCACCAGCGCGAGATTGCCATCGAGGGCCAGCGACAATCCCAAGTCAGCAAAGGCTGATGTTGGCGTCAGCCCGAGGCGCGTAGCGTCGCCCCAGGCATTGGACTGAAAGCGGCTTGCGTAGAGGGCACCACCACCCGGTGCCTGCGGCGCGCCGATCAATAGGTGGGTGTCACTCATCGCGAGTGCTTGCCCGAAACGCGCGTCGGTGTCGGCAACGCTGCCGTTGAAACTGCGCTCAAGCGCGAAACTGCCAGCGACACGTCTATACAAATCCACGCGCCCATTGCCTTGCCTAGGCACGCCCACGCTGAGAAAGTCTCCGCGTACCGCCAGTGCCGAACCGAAGCGCGCATCCAGGCTTGGGCTGGCTGCAATCAATGTCTGCACCAAGCTGTAGTCGCCACCCGTGTGCGCATAGACGAAAACCATGCCTGCCGCCGCTTGACCACCCGCGGTGCGCAGCGGTGCGCCGACGATGAGCAAATTGCCGTCCATCGCCACGGACAGGCCGTAGTTGTCGGTGTCATCGCCGATGGGTTCAGCGGTCAATTTTTGGATTTGTGTCCACGTGCCGTCGAGCGCGTGCGCGTACACATAGACCGATCCTTGTGCCACGCCAGTTGCCGCGCCGGGCGCAATGATCACATCGCCGTAGGCGCCGATCACCGCGCGATTGCCCGTCGATGCGATGGACACCCCGAAATTGTCGCCTGGTGCACCATCGCCGGAGATTGGCGTTTCCAACTGCGTGGTCACTGGCTGCACCATTTGTGCATGCGCGTCGGACATACCGAAAACTGTCGCGATCCACACTAACGCGAACTTGCACAGAGTCTGGAACACGCGGCCCGCTCCAAGGATGACAGGCCGCGAGCATCGCAGAAGCGCACTTAAATGCCTGTGCACAGGCGTTCACATATTCAGGTGGACGAAAGACCGCCACATTTGAGCGCCCGCGACGAGCTTATGCGCTTGCGCGCGCCGCACCCACCGGACATTCTTGCGCCCGCGGTGTGTTTGCAGCAGACGCGCATTCCTTCTTGACCATAGTGACCGATCTTCAGTGATCCAAGATCCGAAAATCCTCGACGCTAAAGACGTGCTCGCGCCTTTCCGAGCCGAGTTCGCCATCCCGCGACATGCGGGTCAGGAGGTGGCCTATTTCTGCGGAAATTCCTTGGGTTTGATGCCCAAATCCGTCGCTGGCGCCGTGTCGCGCGTGCTCGATCAGTGGGCAACGCACGCAGTGGAAGCGCACTTCACTGATGCCGACGCGTGGATGCCGTATCACGCATTGGTGCGCGAAGGATTGGCCGAAGTGGCTGGCGCAAGGCCGATCGAAGTCGTGGCCATGAACACGCTCACCACCAATTTGCACCTGATGATGGCGAGCTTTTATCGGCCCCATCCACAACGTCGAAAGATCCTGATCGAAGCACGCGCCTTCCCGTCTGATCGGCATGCCGTCGCTTCGCAAATCAGCTTTCACGGAGGAGACGTTGCGCGAGACCTGATCGAACTTGCGCCGGAGCCAGGCGAAAGCCTGATCCGCCCCGAACAGATCGGATCCATTCTGGCGCGCGAGGGCGAGTCGATCGCGCTGATCTTGATGCCTGGCATTCAATATGCAAGCGGCCAGCGTTTCGACTTGAAAGGCATCGCGGAGCTCGGTGCCCAGTATGGCTGCCGTGTCGGCTTTGATTTGGCGCACGCGGTGGGTAATGTGCCCGTCGACCTGCACGATAGTGGTGCGGACTTCGCGGTCTGGTGTAGCTACAAGTACTTGAACTCAGGCCCCGGCGCGATTGCAGGCTGTTTCGTGCATGAGCGTCACGCACACAGCGATCTGCCCCGATTCGCTGGCTGGTGGGGGCACCGCGAGGACACACGTTTCTTAATGGGTGCGCAGTTCGAAGCAACGCCGGGCGCGGACGGCTGGCAGTTATCCAATCCTTCGATCTTTGCGCTGGCGCCACTGCGCGCTTCGCTGGAGATTTTCCAGCGCGCCGGACTGTCACGGCTACGCGCGAAATCGATTGCCCTGACCACGTGGCTGGCCGACGCGGTCACGCACGAACTGGCCGACCATATTGAGATCCTGACGCCCGTAGAGGCGCAGCAACGCGGTTGCCAGTTGTCCTTGCGAGTGCGCGCAGGACGCGAGGCCGGACGTCGCGTATTCGCCGATCTGGCGGCTGCAGGGGTGGTCTGCGACTGGCGCGAGCCCGATGTGATTCGCGCCGCACCGGTACCGCTCTACAATCGTTTTACTGATTGCGAGCGACTGGTCGACAGCTTGCGCAGCAGCCTGCGGCGGTCAGCATGAGCGCCGCTCCCATTTTAATTGCGGGCGCAGGGCTCGCTGGCTCATTGCTGGCAGCGCAACTCGCCAGCCGTGGCTATGTGGTCGCGATGATGGAGCGCCGCGGCGATATTCGCCGCGAACACATGATTGCCGGCCGATCAATCAATCTTGCATTAGCCGAGCGCGGTTTCGAGGGCTTGCGACGAGCCGGCGCAATTGACTCGGTGCGCGAATACCTTTTGCCGATGCGCGGACGCATGCTGCACGACCGCGCCGGGGCCAATCTATTTCAGCCTTACGGACTGGCATCGAACGAGGTGATTTGGTCGGTGCATCGCGGCCGGCTCAATCAAACGCTGTTGGATCTTGCCGCCAACGCGGGCGCGCGCATCCGCTTTCATGCGCGCATGGAGTCGGTCGACTTCGATCAGCGCATCGCTTACTTCGTTGACGACGAAAATGGTGCGCGCTGGAACGAAGAATTCGAGGTGTTGATCGGCGCTGACGGCGCGGGTTCGGCCCTGCGCGCAGCGATCGATGCGACCCAATCTGCGCCTTCTCACACTGAATTTCTGGACCATGGCTACAAAGAATTACGCATCCCGCCGGACGCGCGCGGCGAGTTCTCACTGAGTCCAGATGCCTTGCACATCTGGCCACGCGGTGGCTTTATGCTGATCGCGCTGCCCAATCCAGACCACAGTTTTACCGCCACCCTGTTTTTGGCAAATGCTGGCGATGACAGCTTTGCCACATTGAATAGCGATGCCACCGTGGACGCGTTTTTTACGCGCGAATTCGCGGACGTATTTGCCTTGGTGCCGGATTTGCTGCAGCAATTCCATGCCAATCCAACAGGCTTGCTCGGAACCCTGCACAGTGAACATTGGTGCCATTTGGATCGTGCCCTGCTGATTGGCGACGCCGCACACGCGATCGTGCCTTTCCACGGACAAGGCATGAACTGCGCGTTTGAGGATTGCGTCAGCCTGCTCGACCGAATTGAGTCGGCGCGCGCGCAATTGACGACTGAGACACAAGCGCTGCCCTGGGCGCAGATATTCGAAGCATTTGAAGTTGACCGCAGACCGAACGCGCAGGCGATCGCGCAGATGGCCCTCGAAAACTACGTCGAGATGCGCGATGCCGTGGCCGATCCTGCCTATCAACTGCGTCGCCGCCTCGAACTTGAACTGGCCCGACGTCTACCCGGCCAATTCATCCCACGCTACAGCATGGTGATGTTCCATCGCATTCCCTATGTAGAGGCGCAGGAACGCGGGCGTCGGCAACTGGCACTCTTGATCGAGTTCACCACCGCGGCGCAAGCTTGGGAGGATATTGATCTCGAAGCGGCCACCGAACGCGCGCGGCAGACGCTGGCACCGTTGATGTAATTGCTGCGTACAAAGTTGCGTCTGCACGCTGCGGCAAAGCTAATTCAGTGATGCACGAACCCTTGGGCGCGTGCAGTGCCGGGGTTCGATACTTTCCCTCAATTCTTGCAGGCAGTCGCGATCGCTTTGCCCGCATGGGCAGCCACTTGAACGTAAAGCCGCGCTCCTGGATGCAACTGGAACGGCAGTCGCCGCGATCAACGCGAACCCGGCTGCCAATCCAAACTCACAATGAAATTGCGGCCCGGTTCGTCAAGACCCGTGCCGTGTTCTCGATAGCGCAGATCGCCGAGGTTCTCAGCGCGCAGCGCGACATTCCAGGTATCACTGAGCTGATAGGCAAAACGCGCGTTCACGGTTGCCCAGCCAGCGGTGCCATCTGGATTGATGCGCGGATCAATCCGGTCTCGCGGGCTCAAACGATCCTGGCGCGTGGCATAGAAACTGTAGCCTTCCAGCGTCCAGCGCTCGGCCACCTGCCAGATAGCGCCAAGCTTGCCGAACACGGGCGGAATACGGTCAGCGTCATAAGTGTCACCTTCAAACGCTTCTTGCCCGCGCGTCAAGGTGGCGCTTGCATAGGCTTCCAAACTTTCACTGGGATACCAGCGCGCGCCCACTTCGATGCCCCAAAGATCCAGCTCCGTGACATTACGGCTTTGCGTGATCAGGCGGCCAGTTGAGGTCACGTCGCCCGTCAGCACCGAGGTGATCTTGTCCTTGTAGTTGGACACATAGCCGATCAGCTCTGCCTCGAACTGCGCATCGGACCACTTCACGCCAAGGTCCAAGCTGTCGACCGTCTCTGAGTCCAGATCTGGCGTCGGAATATTGAATCGATTGCTGGGCCGATCGCCGAATGTGCCGAGATCGAAGACATTTGGCGCGCGGAAGCCGCGGCCGTAGTTCGCAACTAAGTTCATGGTGTCTGACAGACTGAAACGCGCACCCAAATGACCAGACACATCGCTTGGCGAAATGTCCACGCCGATACCCCCGATCACGGCCGGCAGCTTGACGTCCGCGTTATTCCAGCGCACACCGCCATGAATGTCCAAGCGCTCGCTGACCGACCAATCGTCGGCGATGTAGGCAGCAAAGCTTTGCATGGTCGAACCATCGGGAAAGCGCGAAGGACGCGTGCTGACCACACCGTTATTGATGTTCAAACGATCGCGAAAGGATTCGACTTGGTCGTCATAAAATTCAAGGCCATAGGTCAAATAGTGCTTGCCCATGAGCTTGCCCAACTGCATCGTCACACCGAAAAGATCGCTCGAATTCTCTTCGCGATCCTCGTTGACGGTGCCGAAATCGCGGCTGCGGCGGTCATCGCGGATGTGCTGCCAGCCCAGTTGCGCGACCAGGGTATCAAAGGTGCCGACATCGGCATCCCAGCTCCAGCGCGCTTGCGCGAACTGGCGCTGCTGCGGCTGAAAGAAAAACACTGCAGAGTTCGGACGCGTCTGCCCGAACGACGGGACTAACTCGTCATGGCGCGGCGTCTTTGGCTGGTACAAATCCTGGGCCTGCAGCATCAACTCGTGGTTGCTTGCGAACTTCCAGATGACTTTGGCGTTGGCCGCTTGCGAACGGTAAGCGGTGAACGGCAGTTCATCGCCGCCGCCGACCCTGAGATTGTTGACATCCTGATAGGTGATCCCGCCGGAGATCGACAAATCCTCATCGCCGGTCGCCGCGTCGATATGCGAAATCATCGATTCATCCGCACTCGCAAGAATCGTGCGCAAACGCGCTTGGGCTTGCCACTGATCGCCAGTAAAGCGCGGCTCTTGGGTGAACAACTGCACCACACCGCCCATCGCATCGCTGCCATATAAGGTGCCCGAGGGACCGCGCACCACTTCTACGCGTTCCAGCGCCTGGCTATCGACTAGCGCCATGTACTGATTCGGGGCATTGCGGAAGAAGGCGGTGTTCAAGCGGAAGCCATCGACCAGATGCAGCACTTCCGAACCCTTCAATCCGCGCACAATCACGACCGATTGGCCAGGCGTAGTCGATTGCACGAAGATGCCAGGCTCGCCGTGCAATAAATCCATCGGGGTCTGCGGCGCGCTCTCAGAGATTTGCTCCTGACCGACAACCGTGGTCGCGATCGGCACGGAAAACGCCGACTCAGGGCGGCGCGTGGCGGTGACCTGGATGCGATCCAGCATGCGTGCTGCCTTTTTTTCCTCGTTGGTGGCCGCTGAATCCGACGCCGCATAGCTTGGCGCACACAGAGCAAGGAGAATGGCGACTGACAAGGAGCAGCGAATGTGCATGCGTGTGATCTTGGGAGTGCAAGCGGCGGAGCATAGAGACGCGAGATTTAGGCCAGAACAGCATCAATAAGGAGTTAAATCACTCTTTGTATGGATGCGCCAACACGATTGCACGCTGATGCTTCGCGACACGCGGCCATCGCGGTGAACGCGCGCATGCGCATGTCGACCACGCAAGGACAGCCTGATGCCACACCAGACAATGCGCTTCCGCGGACTGCGCATGCAGTTGGCTTGGTTCTACCTTGCACTTTCCTTGCCCGCGCTGCTGGTGATCGAGCAACTGAATGTCGCATTCGAATTTCAGCGTTGCCTCTCGGAACTCGACGACGGCCGCGTCGACCGTGTGCTCATCGCCGAAGCCAACTCGCTCGCGAACGCGATGGAGTCCGGCGCGCGCGATAGTGAGATCGAACAGCATCTCAAGCGCTTCGTGCTCGAGCTTGAGCGTCCACGACAAAGTCTCGGCACCTCCGCTGCCTATGTTCTGCTCGAATTGTCGGAGCATCCCTTCCGCGTTGCCTTGTGGTCGGGTGAGCGACTGAGGCTGGCCGCAGGCGCGGCACCACAATCGGTGAGCGACCATGTGCAACGCCAATGGAGCACGCAGATCGCCGGCACCGAGATGCGCTTAGTGCTGGATCTATCGGTAGCGTCACCGTGGCGTATGTTCGGCCGGCGGCTGAGCTTTGAATGGCCGATCGCGGTCTCTTATCTTGCACTATTCCTGATCGGCTCGGCATGGTTTTTGAGGCGCCGCGTACTTACACGCGTTGAGCGCATGGGCACGGCCGCTCGCGCATGGGCGCGTGGAAATTTTCAGCCAAATTTGGCTGATCGCGGTCGCGATGAACTGGGGGAACTAGCGCGCGATCTCGATCGTATGGCCGCAGACTTGAAGGCGCTAGTGGACGCACGCGCACGCTTAGCCACACTGGAGGAGCGGCGCCGATTGGCGCGCGATCTGCACGACACGGTCAAACAAAAAGTCTTTGCGTTGTCCTTGCAACTCGCGGCAGCACGTGAAGGCGCCGCAAACACCGAACGCGCGAGCCAGCGATTGTCGGAGGCCGCAGCGCTGGTCGAGGAGATTCAGCGTGAGCTTTCCGATCAATTGCGAGAGTTGCGCGAAGGCGCTGGCGCGGCAGAGGATTTGGTGCCTGCTTTAGCACGTCGATTGGATGATTTCACACGACGCAGCGACTGCAAATTGGTGCGCGATCTGCCGCCTAGCCTGAACTTAATGCCTACACACGCCGAAGCAATATTGCGTATCGTCGATGAAGCACTGGCGAATGTGTGGCGGCATTCCGATGCGACCGAAGTGCGCGCCGAGTTGAGCCAGCATTCGACGCACGTATCGCTCAGTATCTGCGATAACGGCAAGGGCGGTGCGGTGCAATCACCGTTGGGAATGGGCATGGCCAATATGCAGTACCGCACGGCGAGTCTGCCGAATGGCCGCCTCGAGATTGATAGTCCACTCGGGGCTGGCACTTGCGTTCGTTTGAATTTAGAAGGACAGGAACTGCGATGACGATTCGAGTCTTGCTGGTAGACGATCACGCAGTCGTGCGTCAGGGTTTACGCGCCTATCTTGAGCTGCAGAGCGATATTGAAGTTTGCGGTGAAGCCGGCAACGCTGAGCATGCGACAGTTCTGGCGGGTCGACTGACGCCGGATGTGGCACTGGTGGATCTGGTCATGCCAGGCGGTGACGGCATCGCCGCCACACGCAGCATTCGTCAGATCAGCCCCAAGACCAAGGTGGTAATCCTGACCTCCAGCACCGAGGAAGCCAGCGTGCGTCCGGCATTCGAGGCTGGCGCGACCAGTTACCAATTGAAGGAAGTGATCGGTAGCGATCTGGTGGATACCGTACGCCGTGCGGCACGCGGTGAATCCATGGTTCATCCGCGGATTGCAGCGGGATTGGTGCGCAATTTGCGCGGCGATGGCCAGCGCGATCCCTTGGCGCAACTCAGCGCGCGCGAACGTGATGTGCTGCTTCTGATCGCCGAAGGCTTGGCCAATCAGGCCATTGCCGAACGCTTAGGCATCGGCGAAGCAACGGTCAAAACCCATGTCGGCAATCTTTTGTCGAAGCTAGAACTCACCGATCGCACGCAGGCCGCTGTGTGGGCGTGGCGGCAGAAATTGGTGCCGACGCACTAGCAGCGATCGCGACACCTTTTACTCATTCATCAAAGCATTCGTCGGCCGTGAAGGCGCATCTGTGATTATTCGCATCTTATTGTTGGTCATGGCGATGGGCTCTGCCCACGCTGCAAGTTTAAGCGAGTCAGATTTAGCCATCGCGGCCACGCTGCGCGACAGCGCGCTGAAAGGTTCGGGTGCGTATCCAATCGTCGAATCTTTGGTCATGTCCGTCGGCCACCGCATGGCCGGCAGCGCCAACGACGCCAAAGGCCGCGCGTGGGCGATCGCAAAATTCAAGGCGCTGGGCTTTGACAAGGTGTACGAGCAGCCGGTCACTTTCCCGGTGTGGGAACGCGGCGCCGAGAAGGCAAAACTGTTGGGAAAGACCGATCGTTCGCTCAGCATTGCGGCATTGGGCGGCAGTATTGGCACACCCAAGGGCGGCATTCGTGGCGAGGTCGTGAGTTTTGCGGACGCCGCGGCCTTGGCACTGGCGCCAGCGCATTCGCTTAAAGGCAAAATTGCCTACATTGCCAATCAGATGACCCGCACCAAAGATGGCAGCGGCTACGGCCCCGCCGTGATTGCACGCGTGCAAGGCGCAGCACTGGCCGCGCGCGCAGGCGCCTCTGCGGTACTCATTCGCTCAATTGGCACAGATCAAGGCACGCAAACTCCGCACACCGGCATGATGCGATACGACAACTTGCTTACGCGCATCCCAGCGGCGGCCCTCGCCAACGGCGATGCCGACGTGCTGGAGAAAGCGCTGGCCGCGGGCGAACCGGTGAAGCTTAGCCTGGAGATCGGTGCACGTTTGCGCAAAGACGATTACACCTCCGCCAACATCATTGGCGAGATCACGGGTACCGAGCACCCCGAACAAGTCGTGGTCATCGGCGGCCATCTGGATTCTTGGGATCTGGGCTCCGGCGCGATCGATAATGGCGCGGGCGTTGCCATCACTATGGCCGCCGGCGCGCTGATCGGGCGTCTGCCGCAGCCGCCGAAGCGCAGCATTCGCGTGGTTGCCTTCGCCAACGAGGAACAAGGCGTCTTCGGCGGAAAGGAATACGCACGCGTCAACGCCGCTGAGGTCAGCAATCACATCATTGGCTCGGAATCAGACTTTGGAGCGGGACGAATTTATCGCTTTTCGTCGCGCGTGATCGCTGAATCTCTTCCCGTAATCGAGCAGATTTACAGCGTACTCGAACCGTTGGACATCGAGCGCGGCAATAACGAGGCGAGTGGTGGCGCCGATCTTTCATCGATGAGTGCACTTGGCATGCCGCTGATTGGCCTGAGCCAGGACGGCACGCACTACTTCGACTATCACCACACCGCGGCCGACACACTGGACAAGATCCAGCCGGCCGATTTGGATTTCAATGTCGGCGTCTATGCCGTGGTGGCCTATCTTGCTGCGCAAGCTGGACCCGTATTTGGCCCACTGCCTGTGGCGGCTCCTGCACCGGCGGCTCCTGCACCGGCGCCAGCTAAATGATGTGCGTGCGGCCCGAGCCTCGACTGCAAGCGCCTGCCACAGAATGGTCGTCACGAGCGAGCGCGTGCGGGTGCGGGAGTGCGCGAAGGAATGTCGTGTTTCGCTCCCCTCTCCCACGCTTTTTTGGGAGAGGGGTTGGGGGTGAGGGCGGCTCCGTTTGTCGTGCGGCGTGCGAAAAAAAAATGCCTCGACAATCGGTAGTGTGTTGTTCCATCAAGAGCATCGACTGACATGCAAGGCGGCAAGAGCCTTCGATTCCTCCCACAATCGTCGCCTCTCTACTTCCCTGACACGCGCTCGTTCGGCAAATCGTACAGTTTCACACCCAGGAGCTTAAACAAGGGCGCGGTGCCGAGCAGTTGTGCCGGCGTGACAAAGCCGTCTGGCACGCTACCCGTCAAGCTGCGATCCACAGCGGCCATGGCCGCGATCGTGGTGAAATCATAAGGATCTGGGCCCTCGACCACGGCGCGCGCACGCGCGCCCTGCTCATTCACAACCTCGCCGTAGACCCAGCTTTTGCGCTTCGCGCGGGCCGACGCCTTCGGGCCTGCTGGAATGCTCGCCGCGTAGCGTTGCAGCAAACTGCGCAGAAATCCGCTCTCGAAGTGTTTACGGTATTTGAGGACCAGACGCAGTGCCGCGGGTACCGCCGCGAAACTCATAATGTGCGGAATATCGGTAGACACGCCGGCGCTCAACACATCGGCGCGCCACGGAAATAGCACCGTCTGCTGTTTACCGCCCGGTCCAAAGTCAATTTCACGGCTCTCGCTGGCCGGTTCCGCAGCCACCAGATTGCCCGATCGACGCACCAGTCCGCCTTGCTGAAGACTTTCAAGCAAGGTTTCCAATGTCCCATGGGAGACGCTGCGCCCAGACGAGAACGCGAGCGTGAGCGTCACGGCTTCGGGCAACTTCTTCTTCAGATACAGCGCCAAGCAATCGCTCGGCAAAATGCCGAAGCCCACGCCCGGAAGCAACATGACTCCGGCCTCGCGAGCACGCTCACCGAGACGCTGTACGCTGCGGTGATCGGCGATTTCCCCTGCAATATCAAGATAATGCGCGCCGGTTCGTATGCAAGCTTGCGCCAGGGTCGAGGCCGTCAGTGAAAATGGCCCCGCGCAATTTAGTACCAGCCGGATGCCGGCCAGTCCCTGATCGATTTCATCGCGTGTCGACATGTCGAAAACGCGAAAATTAACTTTCAAGCCGTCAGCCAGTGGCTTCAACTTGGCGGCGTCGCGGCCGGCCAAGATGATGTTGTGCCCCTCAGCCTTTGCGGCAGCGGCAATCAGGCGACCGGTATAGCCAGTCGCCCCGTAAATCATCCAGCTTGGTTTGAACAGCGCCATCGTCAAATCCCCAGAAGGTCAGCGTTCAAACCGTTGCAGCCGCACCTTCGCTGTTGCCACCCCGATTGGTGTACTGCTCGTGGAGCACTTTGGCCATGCTCGCGGTGAGTTTCTTGCCGGTTGGAATATGCAGGAATTCATTCGGGCCATGCGCATTAGACTTCGGTCCAAGCAGTCCCGTGACCACAAACTGCGCCTGCGGAAAGCGTTCTTTAAGCATGTTCATAAAGGGAATAGTGCCGCCCTCGCCCATCGCCGATGCACGCGGGCCGAAGTACTCAATCGAGGCCTCGTTCACCGAGTTGCGGAGCCACGGTGCCGTCGCAGGTGCAGCCCAGCCTGAGGCCGATTTTTCGACTTCAAACTCAACCTGCGCGCCATAGGGCGGATCTTTCTCCAGCGCTTGCTTGAGCAACCTCGACGCGCGCTCGCCATCCAAAGTTGGCGGCAAACGCACCGACAGTCTGACCGCCGTCTGCGGCCGCAACACATTACCTGCATCCATCAGTGCCGGCAGACCTTCCGCGCCGGTGATCGACAAGGTAGGGCGCCATGTTCGATTGAGCACCAATTCGGTGAGATCCTGTGCCATCGGATGCATATTTGGCAGGAACGGAAACTTGTCGTACACCGAAGTCCCGAGCACCTGGGAAGCCTCGCGTGCCTGCTCAATGCGTTCCGTCGGGATTTCGACGAATAAGGGTTCAATCAGTAAGCGGCCAGTCGACGAATCTTCGATTCGATCGAGTAACTGCCGCAGGATGCGGAAAGAACTCGGCACCACGCCGCTGGCATCGCCCGAATGCACGCCTTCTTCGAGCACGCGCACGCGCAAAGTGCCGCCGGCGAGCCCGCGCAGGCTGGTCGTCAGCCACAGTTGGTCGTAATTGCCGCAACCGGAATCAAGGCATACGACCAAGCTGGGATTGCCGATTCGTGTCGCCAAGTGATTGATGTAGAACGGCAAATCATAACTGCCTGATTCTTCGCAGCCTTCGATCAAGACCACGCAACGTGAGTGATCCAAACCTTGCTCTTTCAGCGCCATGATCGCTGTCAGCGAGGCGAAGGTCGCGTAGCCATCGTCGGCGCCACCGCGTCCATAGAGTTTGTCCCCGGTGAGTACCGGCTTCCACGGCGCCAGATCCACGTTCCAGCCAACCATTTCGGGCTGCTTGTCCATGTGCCCGTAGAGCAACACGACATCATCGCCCTTGCCCGGAATATCGATAAACAGCAGCGGCGTGCGCCCCGGTAAGTCAATGCGTTCGACCGTCATGCCGGCAATCGGCTGATCGCGTACCCAGGTTTCCAACAGCGCCATCGCCTCGTCCATATAGCCGCGCTCAGCCCATTGCGGATCGAACATCGGCGATTTGTTGGGGATTTTGATGTAGGTGCTGAGCTGCGGAATGATTTCGCGATCCCACTTATCCGAGACGAAATCCATTACTTTTTGGGTATTCGACATGTGTCACTCCTACACGGCGTCCGTTGACGCCCAACGTGAGCCGCCAAGTCTACCCGCCAAGCACGCCTCCTCGGACGCAGAAGCGATCGGGATTCAGGACCGAGCCCGTCATTGGGCCTGGGCAAGGTCAGAAATTTCTGACCGAGATAGCCGGTAGATTCCGACAGCACAGCCCGACAATCGCGACTGCGCCAAAATTGGCCGATCCCTAATTTAGGCAACACCTGAGCGGCACTCGCCGCCGGGCTCAAACCCAAACTTAGGAGATCACCATGTTCAACTTCAAATCCCTGCTGCTCGCCCTCGCCCTGTCGCTGCCGATGTTCGCTGCCGCTGCGGAACCGGTGAATATCAACAGCGCCGATGCCAGCACCATTGCCGCCAGTCTGAACGGCATCGGCGAGGTGAAAGCGAAGGCCATCGTCGAATATCGCGTCAAGAACGGCGCCTTCAAGAGTGCCGACGAACTCGTGAATGTCAAAGGCGTGGGCCTGAAGACGGTCGAGAAGAATCGCGAGTTGATCCGCCTTGGTGGTCCCGCAGCGGCCAAACCCGCGGCATGATCCACGCGGTCGGCACACGCGACGCGAAGGCGAATCGCGTGTGCCGACACCGCGGTTCAGCAGGCCCGGTCTGCGTTCTTGATTGAACTAGACCGGTGTCGCCGCAGCAGGACCGCGTCGCGTGTCTGGGCGCTGCGGAAAAATGGGCCTTGGTCGGTGACGAATGGGCCGCATGCTAGCCTCGTGTCCCTCGAAGACCAGCACGACCGGACCCAGGCCTCCATGTTTATCGTTCCCGTTTACGCCGGACCCAGCAAGATCGCGGGCCTAGGTTTGTTTGCCACGCGCGACATCCAGGCCGGTGAAAAGGTCTGGGAGTTTCATCCAAAGATCGATATTCAGTTCACCCCGGACGAATGGGCCGCACTTCCCGCACATGTCCTCGCCAACCTCGAAGAGCATGCCTGGCAAAGTTACCCCAATGGCGTGATTTACTTTGAGGCGACCGCCGGTAAGTACATCAATCACGCAGCGCCTTCGAATACCGATTTCACTGTAGAGGGTGTCGGTTACGCGCGCGTCGATATCCCGGTGGGCACGGAAATTACCTCGGACTATCGAGAGTTCATGGCGGATTGGAGCCATTTGCCGTTCGTGCCTCCCGCCCATGCGTGACCAAGCGCAGGCGCATTGAGCGTAGCGGTGAATTTGCAAGCCCTGTCAATCAGGCGCAAACGGCTACCGCGTGGTGCTGAGACATGGAGGAAGCTCTCATGAAAGTCACTTCCATCGCACCCACAGATCAATGCGTTACAGCGTGGCGCAATGGTGCAGGCGTCACGCGAGAGATCGTGCGCGTCGGCCCTGAGCTCGATTACACCTGGCGCGCCAGCGTAGCGCGCATCGACCAATCGGGCCCGTTTTCTGCATTCCCCGGATATCAACGCTCGATCACGCTCGTCGATGGCGGACCGTTGTGCCTGCATTTTCCGGACGCGCGTGATCTGGATGTGGATCCACGCCTCAAAGCTTTCGAATTCGCCGGATCGCCCGCACCGGAAGCGAAACTTCCCGACAGTTTCGCGACGGTATTCAATCTCATTGCTTCGGACAAATTGCGTGGTGCTCGGCTGCTGCCGCGACCGCTGGTCGGGGCCATGGTGCTATTCGATCATCCGTACGAGGATTGGCTGATTTATATGCTGAGTGGCGAGGCCGAGTTGCGTTACGACGGCGAGCGCCATTGGTTGGGCACCGCGCACGCATTACTGCTCGAAGGCGAGCAGCACGGCGGCCGCGCAGTGCTGGATGGCGGCGGTGAGATCGTGTTGGTCAAGATCGAGCGCTGAGATAGCCGCGCCCGATCTGATATTCGCCGATCAATTCGGCGCGGGCTGCACCGAGCCACGCCGCTGCACGCCGCGCTCGGTCTCCGTTTGCGCCACTTTATCCCGCAGATAAACCGGCTGTGCCTGACTCGCACTGACACTGCGGCCCAGCCGCAGATCGCGCGCGGCCAAGCGCACCACGGTGCTTGCCTGCGGAAAACTGCTGCGCTCCAGGCAATCCATGCGATACCCAAATCGCGCCTGCAACCCGGCTCGATAGGCACGATAGCCAGGTCCCAGCGCGCACCAGACATCATCCCCCGGTAGTTCGAGTTCTTCGGGCGGGATCAAGCGCTCCGGTTCGACAGCAAACACCAAGCCAACCTCATCCACGTCGAAATAGCCGGCGTAAACCTCACCCATCCGCGCATCGAGCAGGGCCAGCAGCGGCGGTGCGGCGCCACGATCGAAACCTTCCTGCGCGAGTGCCGCGAGTGAGGACACCGGTAATGCCGGGATATCCAAGCCATAGGCGATGCCCTGCGCCGCGGCGACCGCCATGCGTACGCCGGTGAAGGCACCGGGCCCGCGACCGAAGGCCACGGCGTCCAGATCGAGTCGGCTCAGGCGCACGTCGTCAAGCACTTGTGACATCAAGAGCAAGAGCCGGTCACCGTGGCGTCGGCCGCCCTCCTCTACACGTTCGCGCACTTCGCCGTTGGCGTAGATCGCGACCGAGAGCACCTCAGTCGAGCATTCGATGGCGAGAATATTCATGGCGTGCTCAGAGGCGGGGATATCGGCGGAGATGCCGAACTGTACCAGTCGAAGCCGCGGGTCAAATACATCGCCCCGGCAAGAATGGCGCTTAGTCCAATGGCACCAAGCAGCAGCGAGAGTTCCTCAGCGCGTATCAACACCAACAAGAATCCATAAAGTCCAATCAACAATGTGGCACTCAGTACACCGCGCCACCAGCCATGCAGCACCGCAGCACTGTAGCCGCCCACCATGACACTGACCACCGCCGCGGCCAACAGGTAGGCTTTGACGAAACCGATGTGCTCGGACAGCGCCAGCAGCAATAGGTAGAAAACTGCCAACGCCAACCCGACCAGCAGATAGTGAAAAGGATGCAAGCGCACGCCCACCAGCACCTCGGTCAGAAATAATGCGGCGATGGTTAGCGCGAGAACCAGCACGCCGTATTTGGCACTGCGCTCGTTCTGCTGATACAAGCCGCCGGGCTCGGTCAGGGTGACACCAACCGCATTGCCTGCCCATGCGCTGATCTCGTCAACACTGCCAACCAGCGCAGGCATGCCCGTGGACAAATCCAGTAAACGCCAATCAGCGCTGAATCCATCGGAGCGCACTTCGCGCTGTCTCGGCAATACACCACCGGCAAATCCTGGATGCGGCCAATCGCCGCTGATTTCGGCCTGAAATTCGGCCGCATTCGGCACCCAATTGAGGCTGCGTACACCGGCCAGCTCAAAGTTCATCGCAAAAGACAATGGCCCGCTGGCGCCGCCCGCTAGAATCGGTAAATCCGCACTCAATACCGGGCGCTGGAAACTGGAGAGCCCCATTTCGGTGTCACTATTGGACGCCAGTTGAATCCGTAGCGCGCTGGGTTTTAGCGAGACCGGCGCGGCCCCAAGATCAAATTTGGAAATCTCGCGCAAGCCAGTGAGATCACCGGGCGCAAACAGCACACTGGTGCGCATAAGCGTCCAGGTGTCTGCTTCCTCCAACTGCGCGCGCGATTGCGCGGGATCGAACTCGCCCTCGATGCTTTGTGTGGAGGTGTAGATCGGCAGGCTGTAAATGCCGAGCTTGCGAGACTCCACCCGCATTTGCGCTTTGACCTGCGCGCGCGCTGGTGACAGAAAGTGCTCCGCGCGCTCACGCACCGTGGTTTTGCCCTGCAGGCGCTCGCGCGAATATTCGAAGCGCAGCATCGGCATCAGCACACTTTGCTGGCTACCCCAGCCCGCCGCAATCTGCGCCTGCGCCTGCTGCGCTAGACCTGCGCGTTCTTGCACCAGTCCAAAAATCAGATTTAGCGGGACCAGCAATAGCAAACTCAAAATTCCAAGAATCAGCACTTTCGCCGTTGTCGAGCCGCTCGCCGCTATGCGCGCCATGGCTTGCCCCTGCGTTTAAGGAGTGCAAAGTGAAACCTAAGCGCCGGCCTGACTTCGGGCAATTCGAGCTTGTGATCTGGCAGCTAGTGTCCGCACGCGGGCAGATCTCGCGTGTTCGTGTGGGCTGGCTGAGATTGGGCGACTTGGAAAGAAAATCTGAATCAAAAGTTCAACACAAAGACGCAAAGTCGTGAAGGGAGGCAAAGAAAGGACAGCGAAATCATCGTGGTTGGTCGCTTACGTCAGGTGTGCAGATCAAGGCTGGACGCGAACCCAGATTTGCTCCCCTCTCCCACGCTTTTTCGGGAGAGGGGCCGGGGGTGAGGGCTGCTTTGAATTCTAAAGCGCACGCAATTCACTGGCTCGAAATTTCGGCCAGGACTACAGCGCGATCA
>Ga0209181_10003781_pt1 | contig 23034 bp, 23 predicted proteins | sample MAT05_FD_187208 | JGI IMG/M metagenome (GOLD analysis project Ga0209181, IMG submission 187208) | Freshwater microbial communities from Lake Fryxell liftoff mats and glacier meltwater in Antarctica - MAT-05 (SPAdes) (version 2) | ecosystem: Environmental > Aquatic > Freshwater > Ice > Liftoff...
CAGCATATCGGGTTTATCATCGTGTGTACTCTGTAAAATGGTAAAAGCATCAAAAAACCTGGTATCTATTGGTTGTATTTGATGATGGGAAATAACAGCATTATGAGGAGGATTGCTGATAAGGGAGTTATAAAATGAATTTACTTTTTCTGCAGCGCCGGTGCATTCTATATGAACCCCATTGTTTGTATTGTTTACCCAACCGGTTATTTCATAAATGGATGCCTGCCGGTAAACAAAGGGACGGAAACCAACCCCCTGTACCAGACCATTGATATGGATATGAAATGTAAGCATTTGCAAATCGGTCTTTATTTTGGTTGTAGAAAATCATACTGCCTGTTCGGTAGCCAATACTTTTGATTTCAGCCAGTCATACCATTGAGTCAAACCCTCGCCACTTGTACAACTGAGCGCTAATATTTCCAGCACAGGATTAATTTTTTTTGCATTGGCTTTTACTTTTTCCATATCAAATGAAACATACGGAAGCAAATCTATTTTATTAATGATGCATAAAGTGGATGAATAAAACATGTCAGGATATTTTAAAGGTTTATCATCACCTTCTGTAACACTGATGATAACCACTCTTTCTTTTTCGCCAAGGTCAAACATGGCAGGACAAACAAGGTTGCCTACATTTTCTATAAACAATACCGCATTCTCTGTTGGTTTTATACCCTGTACTGCATGTAATACCATATGTGCATCCAGATGGCAACCTTTGCCGGTATTGATTTGTACCACTTTTGTTCCGGTGGCATGAATACGGTCGGCATCATTAGTGGTTTGCTGATCTCCCTCTATAACATAAAAATCCAGTTGGCCCTTCATGTCTGTTAAGGTACGCTCCAATAAAGATGTTTTACCGGATCCCGGGGAACTTACCAGGTTTAACGCCAGGATATTTTTAGCGTCAAAGTAACCACGGTTTCTTTGCGCCAGCAAATCATTTTCGTGTAAAATATCTTTCTCTACATCCAGCACTTTTTTATGTGAATGATCAGCATGGGAATGGTCTGTTGCAGTATCATGATGAGTATGCTGATGACCGGGCTCATGCATGGTTACTTTTACATCTGAATCGCATCCGCAGGTTGCACACATGGTTTTTTATTTAATGGTTAAATGGTTGTATTGTTAAATTGTTATATGGAAAAATGGTTTAGGGGTTTAGGGTTTAGGCATGTGTCTTTTCACCTTTCACCTTTGACCTTTGACCTTTCACCTTCCTTTTGCCTTTCACCCTTGCTTTTCTTCAGTAACTACCAATGATTTTACCCTTAATTCTTTTCCTTCTAAAATATTTAAAAAGTATTCTCCACATAAAGGGCAGGCATCATACAAATTTTCCAACAGAAATATTTCATTGCAGCCGGTGCACTGAGCTTTCCCTTTAATGCGGTTAATTTTTTTTATTGCTCCCTCCAGTATCGTTTGCTTTACCGCCTGGTTCCATGCAAATTCAAATGCATTCATTTCTACGGTACTCAGGCAACCAATATCAATTTCAATTTCTTCAATAGCCAATACCCCGGCCTCTGCTGCCTGTTGTTCCGCTATCTCCACAATGCTCATTACAATAGAGAGTTCATGCATGATTGGCAGTTGTATTATTTAGTTTGCCTGTTCCTCTTCAGGTGACGGATATATACAACAAGCGCTGCTACAATTACAATAGAAACGATGGCATGAACGGGTTCAATAAAATAATGAGTGATGGTAAATCCTTCTGTTTCGCCATGACCCGGATGAGCCAAAACTATATTTGGAAGAGCCATAAAAAAAAGGCTGAGCGCAGTGATAACTTTTTTCATAAATCTTGTTTTATAAGAGACTAAAACTATCAACAAGCAAATTTTTAAAACATGATTTAGATCATAGAAAAAGCTGAAGATTGTCATAAATATGTCATTAAATTAAAGATATATTTATCCTGAATTACGCAACAGTTCCTCACTAATAAAATTTACATCATGACAAAAGATGTTTTGCCAAACACTCAGCCTACTTATTACCAGGAGGTTGAAAGAAAAGGTTATTCACGCCGCGACTTTCTTGGTTTTGTTACAATGATGGCTGCCTTTATGGGGTTGGATAATGCGGCCATGGGCCAGGTAGTAAAAGCGATGGAAACCAAGCCACGTGTACCTGTTATCTGGTTGCACTTTCAGGAATGTACCTGCTGCAGCGAAAGTTTTATCAGGTCATCTCACCCAATAGTAGCTGATATTTTATTAGATAAAATATCGCTTGATTACACAGAAACATTAATGGCTGCATCAGGTTTTCAGGCAGAAGCCGCCATGAAAAATACCATGGAAAAATACAAGGGTGAATATATTCTTTGTGTAGAAGGAAGCGTACCCACAGGAGCAGATGGTGTGTATTGTATGATTGGCGGAAAAACATCTATGCAGATTTTGCAGGAAGCTGCTGCTGGAGCAAAAGCTGTAATAGCATGGGGCAGTTGTGCCAGCAATGGTTGTGTGCAGTCTGCCAAACCAAACCCTACCAATGCAACTCCTATTCATAAATTATTAAAAGGTGTACCATTAATAAAAGTACCTGGCTGCCCTCCTATCGGAGAAGTAATGGCAGGTGTAATTGTTCACCTGGTAACTTTTGGAAAAATTCCGGAGCTGGACAGGCTGGGAAGACCGAAAGCTTTTTACAGCAAACGTGTACACGACAGTTGCTATCGCAGACCCTATTATGATGCAGGCTTATATGTAGAAACATTTGATGATGAAAATGCTAAAAAAGGATATTGCTTATACAAAGTTGGATGCAAAGGACCATCTACCTATAATGCTTGCGGCATCACCAAATGGAACAACGGCACAAGTTTTCCAATACAGTCAGGCCATCCATGTATAGGATGCAGTGAAGAAAATTTTTGGGACAACGGAAGACTATATGAAAGAGCTTCTGCCTTTGCCGGCTTTGGTATAGAAGCCAATGCAGACACATTGGGCAAGGTAGCATTAGGTGCTACCGGCGTGGCCATCGCAGCACATGCTATCGCCACCAATGTACGCAAACATAAACTCATTTTTAATTTAGAAAAAGAGGGCAAGCAGAGTGAGCATGAATTGGAGGAATAATAAGAGGTCATTGAGTCAATGGTTAATTGTCAATGGTTAATGGTTAATGGTTAATGGTCTTCTGTGGAAGGGAAACATAATGACAAATAAAGATTGACTGTTGAATTGGTACTACCGAAAAAATCATTTCAAAAAATATAAAACAGCTATATGTCTAAAAGAATTGTTGTAGATCCAATTACAAGAATTGAAGGCCACTTGAGGATAGAAGCCGAAATAGAAAACGGTAAAATTAAAGATGCATTCAGCAGCGGAACGATGGTTCGTTTACTGGAAGAAATTCTAAAAGGAAGAGACCCCAAAGATGCATGGGCATTTGTAGGAAGGGTTTGTGGGGTATGCACTTCTATCCATTCTTTAACCTCTGTACGTTGTGTAGAAGATGCATTGGATATTACGGTTCCGCCTAATGCAGAACTGGTGAGAAACATTATGTTTTGCACCCAATACATCCATGATCATGTGGTTCATTTTTATCATTTGCATGCCATGGATTGGGTAGATGTGGTGAATGCCTTAAAAGCAGATCCTAAAAAAACTTCGGAACTGGCACAAAGCATTTCCAAATGGCCAAAGAGTTCTCCGGGATATTTTAGTGATATTCAAACAAGAGTTAAAAAATTTGTAGAGAGCGGGCAACTGGGCATTTTCGCCAATGGATATTGGGGCCACCCCGCTTATAAACTTCCTGCAGAAGTAAACCTCATCGGCCTTGCACATTACCTGGAAGCATTGGAATGGCAAAAAGAAATTGTAAAAGTGCATGCCATCTTTGGCGGCAAAAATCCACATCCTAATTATTTGGTGGGAGGTATGGCCTGCTCTATCAGCATAGATGATGTGAGCGGATTAAATGCAGAAAGGCTGGCGCATGTAGGACAATTATTAAAAGATGGAAAAGAATTTGTAGAGCAGGTTTATATTCCAGACCTGATGGCCATTGCATCTTTCTACAAAGATTGGGGTGCTATTGGCGGAGGATTGGGCAACTACCTGGTGTATGGCGATTTGCCAACCAATGGATACAGGGATATGGACTCTTATAAATTTCCTTCAGGAGCCATTCTTAATAAAGACATCAGCAAAGTATATGATGTAGATCTGCGCAAAGAAGAAGAAGTGCAGGAATTTATTACACACTCCTGGTACGAATACAAAGATGGAGACCAGAAAGGATTGCATCCATGGAAAGGAGAAAGCAAGGTAAAATATACAGGGCCAAAACCTCCTTTTGAAAATTTAGATACTACACAAAAATACAGCTATGTAAAAACACCCAGGTGGAAAGGAAACGCAATGGAAGTAGGTCCATTGGCCCGGATGCTGGTTGGTTATGCAAGAGGCAGGGAAGATTTTAAAGCTGTTGTAGATAAAGCGTTAACCGATTTAAATGTTCCTGTTACCGCATTATTTTCCACATTGGGAAGAACCGCAGCACGTGGCCTGGAAAGTACGCTGGTGGCTCAATGGGGACTCGATTTTTTTGATCAGCTCATCAGCAATATTAAAAATGGCGACAGCCGCATGGCAGAGATGAGCAAGTTTGACCCTTCTACCTGGCCAAAATCGGCCATGGGTGTAGGACATTGCGAAGCACCCCGTGGTGCCCTTGCACACTGGATTAATATCGAAGATCAAAAAATTGCAAACTATCAACTGGTGGTTCCTACCACATGGAATGCATCGCCAAGAGATGCCAGGGGTCAATTATCAGCCTATGAAGCCGCTTTAATTGATACACCGGTAGCAGATGAAAAGCAACCATTGGAAATTTTAAGAACCATTCACAGTTTTGATCCCTGCATGGCATGCAGTGTTCATATTTACGACGAAGACGGAAAACACATCAGCCGCATCAGTATTTTGGGAGATTAAATTAAACACTAACTCTTTTTTATGGCAAAAAAATATTTGCATATTCAAAGGCTACGCCGGGTGTATGTATGGGAACTGCCCGTAAGAATTTATCATTGGCTAAATGCACTGGCCATTTTAGTACTGATAGCCACTGGTTTTTATATTGCCGATCCGCTGGCGTTACAAAGCCAGCGTGAAGCTACCGGAACATTTACCATGGGCTGGATCCGTTATATTCATTTTGCAGCAGGATACATTTTCTTTTTTAATTTTTTATTTAGAATATACTGGGGCTTTGTAGGAAATAAATATGCCAACTGGCGACAGTTTTTACCTATCTCTAAAAAGTTTTTTAAAGAAATGTGGTATGTGTTTCGCATGGATATCCTTATGCTGAAAGGTAAGGAACACATGAGCATCGGGCATAATGCCATGGCAGGCTTTATTTATTTTCTTACTTTTCTGGCATACCTGGTTCAGTGTTTTACAGGCTTTGGATTATATGCCGGTATGAGTAATTGGTGGCTGCCCAAATTATTTGCATGGGTGCCGGCAGTTTTTGGAGGCGATATTATGACAAGGCAGATTCACCACTGGAGTATGTGGTTCTTTATTTTATTTGCAGTTATTCATGTATACCTTGTTTTTTATCACGACTATGTAGAAGGTCGTGGAGAATTAAGCAGCATGGGTGGCGGATGGAAATTTATTGAAGAAGAAGTATTTGAAAGAAACCATCATCAAACACCTAACCCCGAAAAAAGCAAACCTGTGGTGGATGTTAATATAAAACCAGGTACAGCAACACCTGCAATTGAAAACCCACCTGCACCAAAAATAAAAACTTAAGCGAATTGCAAAATAATATTTTAATACTCGGCATAGGCAATTACCTGATGGGTGATGAAGGCGTAGGCGTGCATGTGGCCAACAGGATGGCTAATGAAAATAAATTAAAAGGTGCAGATATTGTAGATGGTGGCACAGGCGGTTTTCACCTGCTGGGATATTTTGAAGGATACGAAAACATTATCCTGGTAGATGCTACATTAGATGATAACCCTAATGGAACCATCCGGCTGATTAAACCCCGCTTTGCAGCCGATTTTCCAAAAGCCATGAGTACACATGATATCGGTTTAAAAGATATGGTGAGTGCTTTACAGCTTTTAGGTAAAATGCCGGTTATTCATTTGTTTGTTATCAGCATTGAAAGCCTGCAGCAGCAGGGAATAGAACTGTCGGATGAAATAGAAAAAGTGGTTCCGGCTGTAATGCAAAAAGTAAGTAATTTGGTTTTAAAAATACAGGAGGAAGTGTTCAGCAAAGAGGCCTTGATAATGGCCGGTAATTGAATAGTTATATTCAAATTTTAATCCCTACCCTATACTTTTGTTCAGGGTATCAATGTTCCCGTTAAAAAATCCAATTGGCTAACAGACCCAGGAAGGTTAGCATATCTTCCTATTCCTTTTAATCTACCCGTTTGAACGAAGCATAAAAATTAATGTTGCGTAAAAAATGAAGACCGGCAAATTTGTTTTAGTAAAAAGTGGCTGTTTCAAAAGTTAAAACATTTCATACAACAAGCACAAAGAGTAAGAATTAAACAACGAAACATTTTATAATCTGTAGTTGCTTTTTTTATCTCTTTGTATGAAATAACATCTTTTGAAATGGCCTCTTTTTTTTGGAAAAATTGATTGTATAAATTACGCTATAGGTGTATCGTAATTTAAAAAACATACCAGACTGCAAATGAAATTATAAAAATGTTGTTTCATTCATTTTAAAAGGGATATAAAAACTTCACCACTTTATTAATATTTATAAGGAAATTTTTAGGCCGGGTTGCAGCTACGTGTATGCCAAAAAACTTTTTTTGTACAACACATTCTTATATTGGCACTGATGCCGGCCAAAGCAGTAAGGCCTGCCACAGCATAGAACGATACAGACAAACCAAAATAATCTGCCAGCACTCCGCTTAGCAAGGCTCCAATTACATATCCGCTATCTCTCCAAAAACGAAAAATACTTAATGTGCCTGCCCTTTGGGATGGATGTGAATTTTCTGCCACCACACTTAAAAAATTAGGATACACCATTGCTGTTCCCAGGCCCAGCAATATGGCAGCAGTAATAGAAAAAAACAGGGAAGTAGCCAGCACAAATAAAACGATGGCTGCGGCCTGCAGTAACATCCCCAATGTAATAATTTGTTTTTTACAAAAATGATCTCCCATTTTGCCGGTAAACAACTGCGCAATGCCCCATACTATGGGGTACACTGCTCCTACTATTCCTACCTGGGCTATACTGAAACCTCTTTGTAATAATAACAGGGGCAACAGTCCCCACATTACGCCGTCGTTTAAATTATTTACCAGTCCATTTAATGTAACAGAAGCAATATTTTGATGCTTCCAGGTAGTTTCTTTCCAAAGATTTTTCAGGAGCGGAATAGTACTGGTTTTGTTTTCGGCATTCACAAATGAAGTCGTGTCTTTTATAAAAAACAAGGTCAGTATCAAGCCTGCAAAAACAAATACCACACCCGGTAAAAAGGGAAAATAGGCATACCCGTAATTGGCAGCAATAGAACTGGCCAGCCATGCTGCCAGGCCCACAGAAAGGTATCCGGCAAATTCATTAATGCCCATGGCCAATCCCCTGCTCTTTTCACCTACCAGGTCTATTTTCATAATCACCGTTGTACTCCATGCAAGGCCCTGGTTAATGCCCAATAATATGTTGGCAAAAATGACCCAGTTCCAGTTGGGTGCATACATCAATAAAAAAGGAACCGGCAGGCCGGCAATCCAGCCAAGTAATAAAATATTTTTTCTGTTTAATTTTTTAGAAAGAAATGCTACTGTATAATTACTCAGTGCCTTGCTTATACCAAAAGCAACGATAAAAGATAATAACGCAGTGTGGCCATTTATGCCAAACTCAGATTGGGCAAATCCTGGAATAATAGACCTCTCCAGCCCCACCATAGCGCCTACAAATGCATTTACCAATACGAGTAAAGCAAACTGGTACCTGTTCTTTTTAAGTCCGTGCATATGATTGGAAGGTATAATAAAGCTATAGGTATAGGCGTTTAGCTATCCCTTATCTGTGATTAATCTTATTGGTTTATTGTCTACTATTTTTTTTACTAATAAATCAAACATTGTGTTCATGCTATTTCGTCTGTTGTAGCGATAATGATACTCGTCAAGATATCCTTGAAGATGCTCTTTACTGCAATGATGATGAATGCCTCTTAACCACCCTTTCAAATTCATAATATGGATATGCATATCTGGAAAATTTTTACCTTCATTTGAAGGTACTTGTCTTAAATGCTGATATTCATTTTTTAAATGCAAATATCCTCTCCATTCATCAGTAACTACAACGGCATTTACATCAATATAGTTATTAAAGAAAGGCTTGAAATCATCTGCTGATGCGCTTTCAATTACTTGGGCATAAGCCCTTCCCACACCATCCTGAACTTTTTCTAATGCTACTATAACCAATCTCTTTTCTCCCTTACTTCTACCTCGCTTTTGTTCCTCTGGCTGACCAAGATAAAACTCATCAACATGTACTTCACCAGTTAAAGGATTTCGTTTGCTGCTTTGCATTGCTTGTTGAATTTTCCATTTAAATGACCAACAAGTCTTTTAACGCAGTTCAAATTCCCGGCTTAACTCCAGCGTTGACATGCCTTTTTTCTTTGTTGCAATCTTAAAAACAATATTCATTGCAGTAAGCAAGGAAAACTTAACCTTGTCAAACATAGTTCCTGATGTAGGACTTTCATCTTTTTTGCATTTAAGACAACGCCTGTTATAAGGCTTGTTTGCTTTTATATATTTAGTACTACCACAGTTTTTGCAACTATAACCTTATTCCCACTTAATATCAGCTATGTACTTTTGGCAATCTTCATCTGTCTTAAAGTACTGGTTAAATTTTATTGAATTCATACCAGTAAATCTATTCCGTTTTTCCATAGCTAAATGTATGGAATATTGGGATACCTAAACGCCTATACCTATAGGTTTAAATTAATTTTGGTAAATTATATAAACTCGAAACTTTTTAAATGGTTTTCAATTTAACTACATTTTTGTGAAATTTCCAGATTTTGGATTGAATATTTTACATTAGCGTTGCGTTATAGATCAAACATTTTCAATTGGTTATCATTTGGTTCTTTGAAATATTGTAATTGAGTCTGCTGAAACAGTTGATTAATGGGCATTTTATCAAAAATGGAGATGCTTAAAACTTGTAGGATTTCGTAGAGTGATTGCTGGAGCATAAATTTCTTTTTTGCAATGGCTACCAAGACATAAACCGTGATAGCAATCCATACCTGTGTTTATACTGCATTTTCGCTATTGCCCCAAAAGGATTTTATTTTTAAATGCTGCTTTATCCATTTGAAAAACATTTCTATACCCCATCTGTGTTTGTACAATTGTGCAACATCAGTCGATTTGATTTTAAAATTATTTGTCAGGAATATAAATACCTTCCCGGTCTGCTGTTCTTTAAACTTAACGATTCTCATTTTTTCAGGATAATCTTTTGCGGAATAGTAGCCATTCAATAAAATAGTTTGGTCATAAACAACTCCGCTACTTTTATCAACCGGATGGGAGTATACACGCCGAAAATTCATATTGTCTTTTGCTCTTGTTACAAAGAATGCGCCGGCAATATGAATTTTGTAAAGCCGCTTGTAGTCAACGTATCCCCTGTCCATAACATAAAAACTATTCTATTCAAAATTGATTACATCTAATACATTTACATCATGCAGGGAAGCATTTGAAAACAAAATAAATTCCGGTATTGCTGTTTTTAAATCTATTTGAGTATGTAGTTTTATACCTCCCTTTGTGGTGCGGAATGTAGCCCAGTGGAAAGTGGATAAACATAAATCAATAGTAGTGGCATCAATAGCAGGCAATGGATAAAAAGCTGACGCAGACCAGGTCACATTTGAAAAATCGGGGTAAGTGCTCAGGCTATACTTTTCGGTTGCCTTATTGCAAAGGCTATTGGTGCCGTTCATGCTGTAGTTACAGGTTATAGCGCCAGGTTGTGTTACCGCCGTTAGACCCTGAACATAGGTAATGGATGAGTAAGAAATTTTACCGTCAATATTTACCATCCTAAGTCGGTAGTATTGTATAGAGGCAGCGGAAGTATTATCAATATACTGGTAATTGTGAACGTTGGGATCGTTAACAGAAAGTACTGCTCCAATCGTTTGGAACTGGCTCCCGTTAGAACTTCTTTCGACAACATATTTACTCATATTATATTCAGAGTTGGTAACCCATTTTAACTTTGCTGTATTATTTACTTTCTGGGAATTAAAGCTAACGAGTGTTACAGGCACCACATTGCATTCTTCAACTTTTACCCCATTGCTAAATGTGATTGTCCAGGTGACAGCCTGATCCTCAGTTTTAATAGTGATATAAGTGTAATCTATTATGCTGGCTAAACTTGCACCGTCTAAGATTTGATCAGGGAAATGTGATCCCGGAGGGAAAAAACCTGAAGGGCTCAGAGCATTTATCACTACCGTTTGGCTGGAAGTATTCAGATTTGAGGTGGTAATTAGATCTGGAATCAAAACAGGCGTTTGATAATTAAACGCATCACCATTACCTAATAACGGATCGGTCCATTGGACTGTAATAATATAATTTTCTGTTGGTGGTGCACCAAAAGGGGAACTATTAAGTAAACATCCCCAATTTCCTGTTATCGTTATAGTATTAGGGGTGTTACTAAGTGTCGCTGGCTGGGCTCTTACATGTTGAATTAAAAAAACAAACGCAGCGCTTAAGAAAAATTTTTACTTTCATTTTTAGATTTTTAGAGTGTTTAATATTTAATAAATTTCAATGTTACATTTGCAGTGTTGTCATCAAAATAAAACCGAATAAAATAAACGGCGCTGCTTAACCGTTCTACGTTTATCCGGTAATTTTTCAACAGTTTGCTTTCAATTAATTTTCCAGTGGCATCTGTAATTCGGTAATGCGTGGGCTGCGATGCAGGTAAATCTGTTTTTACAAATATTTCATTTCTTACGGGATTCGGAAAGATTACAATGTTTTGTGTTTTATTATTGCTATCTACATGAAATCCATCAACCCGTATATTGTCCAAAGCAATAAAAATAGGTGAATAACCACCAGGCGGATTATAGGATACTGAGTCCTCCACTATAAACCTCACTTTAAAATCTGCATTAGTGAATTTATCCAAAGAAATAAATTGCCTTGAGGGAAGGGTGTCCCAAAAAGTAGACGAATTGAGGCTAGTCATTGTTCTTGTTTTAGCCGCATCAAATATTGGTACCCAAGATTGCCCATCGTATGCTTGTACCGTAAAAAAAGCCTGTCTAATATTCGTTGCCCTAATATTTTGTTTGTAGTCAAAACTTAGATATGCTCTTTTGTAATCTTTCAAATTGATTTCGGGAGATATAAAACCTATGCTACCCTGGCAAGAATAGGTCGAAGGCTGGTTGTTGTCAAAATACATCATACAGCTACTATCAAGCGTTCCATCAGGAATGAGAATTGAGGCCGTAGATGAAAATATCTTCTTGTAATTCCATTTAGGAATGTAGGTGCCAAAGATGTATGGCACAGTCCTGAATATAGAATCTTTCCAGGCCAGTGGCTGTGCACATGTATTAAAATCAGCCACCGCTAAGGTTACAGCATCTTTGCGATAGTAAGGTGCCTGGTAGAAAATAGTGCTTCGGCATTCTAAACCGCTCCCTTGGTAAATATCAATTCTGTGCCTTGCACCATCAGAAAATATATCCTTCAATACAATTTTGGCCGGCAGTTTTTTTGGCCCGTACCACTTTACCAAATGGTCTACCGTTATTCGTAGACTATCCTCTAAGAAATTAATTGGTTTCTCTACAGTAATTTCTACGTCATGCAGTTCAGTTCTTTCATGAAGCAGCTTAGAGACCCTTGCAGTAATTGAAGATGTAGAAATTGTAAGAGATGTTTTGTTGTCGCATAAATTTTGTACTTCAATGGTATAAAAACTGCAGGATTTTAGCCCATGTAAGATCATTTTGTTTTCGAAAGTATTTCTAGAGAAAATGTATGCTGCATTGACAGTTCCCTTTTCCTTAACCCTGATTTTGTAAACTGGACTTGTACCCTGCCAGGTCAATAATAAACTGTCGCCTGTAGAAAAATTATTTGCCTGCAAGTTTTCAACTTGTTCGCAAAGGCCGTTATCACATGGCTCAAGGCAGGCTGCAAGATTGATTATACCATTCCTGATAGACATTTTGGAACTATAACGTTTGCCATAAACTGAGGCTCCGGGTAAATCAGTGAACGAAGTCATAGCAACAGCATTAGTGGTGATGTATGAATTCATAATAAACCCATTTACCGAAGGAATAAATGCGTTGTCATGATAACAGCCCAGCGTATGTCCCAGTTCATGTGCTGAGGCCTGTTTTAGATATGCGTCATTGGGTGCATACATAACTCCCATTAAAGCCGTCTTTGTTGAGTTACAAGTAGAAAATGGGGTAAGGGCTATTCCAGCAATTTGCCTGTCTATGGTGGCGCCAACATATAACTGTTTTCTTGTCCAGTAAATAGCAGCCATGGGCAAGCTTGTGTCGGTGTTTGCCTTTAACCAGTTACCTGCTTTGCCAGGTGTTCCAGGCTGATTAAATGTTTCGTTTCCAAGAATGATATCGCAATCATAACAGGTGGATACATGCAATTGGGCCATCTCAAAATTCAATTCATCTGTACCGATATCCGTTGTGGTATCTGCACCAAAGTTTAAACCTGTGTATGCTCCCTGTGCGTTGTTTAAAGTAGCAAGCATTTTGTTTTGCAGGGCCGCTATGTCCTCATTAAAAAAGCTGTACATAGAAAAGTCTGTAATGAAAACAAATTTTAATTTTTTACAAACATTCGTTTCAGGCTCTACATTTTCTATTGATGTTTGTTCTGCAACATTTTTAAGCATGCCGGCACGCTCTGTAACGCCACAGTTGTAGTTGCCGTTGGCAATCACATCTGCTGTATTATAAAAAACGATATCGTTTGCCGCCGCATCTTTTATATAGTTGGAAAGTGATTCTATAAAAAACTCTTTGCCGTCTTGTTGAATAAACCCACTTACCAGGCTCTCTTTCACTGTAAGCCTCACTGTATTGCTCACATTGTTATTAGCGAAGCCTTTGTAAAAAATATTTTCTGTAACAGGGTTCGTAGCAGTTAATCCCTCTGGCGTTTGAATAGTGAGTTTAAAATTTGAAGCCGCAATTTTTGAAGGCCGCAGTTGCAGATAAAAAATAGCTGTGTCAATTTGTAATTGTAGGGTTTTATCAGCCTGTCCGTCTTTTTGTAAATAATTATCCAGTTCCGTTACAGGAAAACTTGCTACCGTAAATTTTTTAAAGCGATTATTTAAGACAGCTTTAGAAGTAATATTATCGAAATAGGTTTTGGCAGAAGTGGCTGAGAATATGGGCGTATTTTTTTGTTGAGCAACCACGCAAACCGGTAATAAATAAATTGCAAAAAAGATAAAAGTTAAAATGGTTTCAAACTTTGAAAGGAAATAGTGGTTTTTCATTTGGTTTTTTGTTTGGGATAAGCAAAATTGTAGTTATAAGCTACGGTGCTGGTTATGCCATATATACTTTTCTGTATACCTCCGTTGCGCATCATAAAAGCTTCTGCTATCGTAAAATTATGTTTCTTTTTAATAGCATAACCGGAATTAATTCTCAAAGCTGCGATCCTGCTCTGCAGTTTACCATCACTTATGCTCTGATTATAGGAAACAGAAGAACCGAGCATTAGTTTCTTTTTAAATAATTGTTTGCTATAAGTCACTGTTGGTCCAAGTGTAATTATTTCATTTTTACCGATGGTGTTATAGGTGGCATTTGCTGATACATTCACTGTTTGCCCTTTTTTTAAATTTGTTCTTATCAAGGCCCCGGAAAAATTATAAAATTGCGAACTGTTTCCTTTTGTCACTCTCCCACCATGTTGGTCATAGGCATCCTGAAAACTGAAATTGAGACTGATACTTTTTGGATTTTGCCTGCTCGTATCCAGTACATAATTTATATTGGCATTTGCACTTTGGCTTAATTGGCGAAAATTTAATGTATCCAGGTTGTCATAAGAGGTAAGCTGGTTAATATATTGAAACTGGGGTTTCACATTTGTAAATGTTTGAAAGTTGGTATAGGACAGTGTTGTCGTGAGCTTCGGAGTGGGATTAAAATTGAGATTATAAGCCGATACGGTTCTTCTCAGGTTTCCGGATTTGGTGCCATCCAGATCATCCCATTGTTGCCCAAGGCTGCCTGATAAATTCAGTTTATTCTTAAACAATGATTGTGCAAAATTGACCGTAATATTCCTAAGATCGTTATTGGAATAGGCACTGCCAAGGGTCTGGTAGCCGGGGTCAATTCTTTCGTAACCCGCACCAATAGAACTGGTTCCAATGGTATAATTCAGTTGGCTCTTTACAGCATGGTAAATATTGGAGGACTGTCTTCCTCCCAGGAGTTTTAGCAGCCAGTTAGCTTGGGTATGGGTTAATTTTTAATCTTTCTGAATTTTTATATCACATAATATAAAGCTTAGTAATCCATTATTTGTGAATTGCTTAATTTTAATAGCACCTTTTTTTCCTGCCTGGTTTTTAAATAATACGATACGTGGTATCATCATATTTGAAAAACTATTTCTTCCTCCTGTGGCGGGCAAATTTATTGCATTGAGCATAGAACCATAGGCAGCATTATCAAATTGAGCCTGTGTAAATGCCGGACCACAATTGCATGCTTCCTGCACATTTACATAACTGGTTGTTGTGGCATTTTGTATTATGGGGAACGTGAAAAATTGGGTACTGTCTGGACTGATAAATTTATTGAATGTAAAGTTATTGCTCAGTCCAAAGAAACAAATGTCAACTGCATCTGCATTCATACTATTAACTTCACTGCTTTTAAATGCCTGGCGGAGAGAAGTACTGAAATAACTTCCAATGCTGGCATCAGCAGTATTGATCCCAAACTTAACATTGTTAAAAGTCCGCATACCCGTATTAGCTTTTACAATAATAGTTTGCGTAACCGTTTGTGTTTGTTTTTCATTGGCAGCAATATATGTTACTGTATAAGAGCCGGGGTTGCTGTATAAAACGGTAGGCACAGAATCTGTTGCATTGCTTATAATGCCACCAGGCGCCTGCCAGTTATGAGTAGTTGCACTTATTGTATTGTTCTGTAAAGTAGCTACTAATGGAGCTTCGTAATCATCTATATCATCAAATGAAGGCTCTATCGTAAATGCAGCAGACAAAGTGGGCCTGACCCTTATCAATTTTGAGATAGTATCTTTTCTTCCCCTGCTATTTAAACTTTGTAAAAATACCCGGTACAATCCAGGGCTATTGTAACGAATATTTCCTGGATTTTTTTCGGTAGAAATAGATGCGTTTGCGGCTCCCACAAACTGCCAATTGTAAAGGGTAGATCCAAGGCTGGTATTGTTGAAATTATAATCAGCGGGCGCAAAATCATTTATTAAAGGAACAGCATCAAATCCTGCAGTAACTGCGCTATCCAAAATAATGGTTATTTCTTTTTGCTTGCGTTCTACATCATTCCATGCTTCTAATTTTATTTTTATGATGCCTGTTGTATTAAATGTGATTATTCCGGGTTCACGCTTATCATATGTAACCGGATCGCCCCCTTCAAAACTTCATTTATAAAAGCTGGCGCCAGTAATTTGATTGCTGAAAGAGATATGTGCCGGTATTGCATAGTTACTATCTACAACAGTGTAGGTAAAATCTACAGTAAGAACAATATCTTCCTCTTTTTTACAGGAGAGTAAAAAAATAGTTATTGCTGCAAACCAGCATACTATTCTTTTATTCTTAAATAATACATTCAATAATCTAATTTTCATTCGGGTAGTTTTTTTGGGATAAGTTCATCCCCCTGTTATTGTTTACAACCTGTATATTGTCTGCACATTTCTATGAATTGTGCAAGTCTGTCTTTAGATCCATAGATACTTCCGCCAAATTCGCCGTCTTTCGCTTTGTCGCTCAACGCAGGGCAATCTGTAAAATATTTTCCCAGATTTTTCTTTACGCCGAGGCCCAATAAAATATTTACCAGGTCTTCGCTGGGCCTCAACAGGCCAATATAATCAGGCTGAATGGTTAAATCGTTTTTTAAAAGCTGAAGCAATTTTATTTTACCCGATTCATATTCTACCCGGTAAAAATTTTTCTGAATGCCTCCATCAATATTTGCTTTAGCTACGGTATAAATGATGGATTCTATTTTCAAAGAACTGCTATTTAACGGAGTAATTAAAATGGGAGCATCTGTTTTATCTGCAGGTATCATTTTCAACTGGCCACTCTCTCTTTCAAAAAATATTTTTCCTTTCAGTGTTTTGCCTTCAGTTGTAACCAGTTCATCAGCAGCTTCTACTGTGCCACCCGATACGGATTGTGTCATTTGTTCGGTACTACTCATGGCATCGCTGCTAAATGTCTTACCTGCCAGGCGGTAATCGCTTACAGGATTATAGTTCAAATGCGCATTGCCTAAAAAATGGCGGGCCGTTCTTCTCTTAAAGCGTTCAAGGCCATTTTTTAAACCTGTGGTAAAGCTTTTCTCTTTGTCGCTTGAATCCAATTTTTGCAAATAATAGGAGGCCTTTTCATAATCGTCCAACGCCAGGTAAATCATGGAAAGATTGTAATAATTTCCAAAATATAAGATGTCTTCATTCTTATCGTCGGGTTTAAACTTGCCTTCAAACTGCTCGAAATATGTAAGATCATCTTTTATTCTTTCCGTATAAATAGCAGCATTTTCATCAGCCGTCATTACCTTAAATGTTTTTATTACATTTTTTACATGACCATTATACTCCTCGTCTCTATCCCATTTTTTAAACTGGAAAATGTTTGCATAATTTTTAGAAGGATAAAAATCGAACAGGTCCTTTGCGGTAGCGTTGCTGCTGTTGCAAAATGATTGTACTGAAGTATTGATATCGTTTAACAATCCGCCCGCTCTGTTTTGATTGAAAGAATTAACCGCCTCCTGTTCTGTTTTAAATTCCTGGCTCTCAATACTTCTTATATTGACATTACTGTACTCGTTAAAATAAAGTTTCACCCCGTTTTTCCGGTTGCTGATGCTGTAGCTGATGGGGAATCTGAAACTAAGCAGCCTTTTAAAATAAGTTACAGATACTTTCACTTTATTTACTTCTTCTGTCGCAGTTCTGGAAACAGTTTTTTCTTCTATCCCGGTATAAGGGCCGTAAGTTACCTGAACCTGCATATCTGCAGTTTCGTATGGCACTTTGTTATAAGCAGTAAAACCACCGGCGCTGTTTGTAGCAAATGAATGATCGAGGTTGAATCCATTGGATGGGATGACGTTTACAGATACTCCGTATGTCTTTATTTGGTCGTAAATCAATTTTTCAGGCACGTGGGTGAGGCTGTATTCAAGTGTCTCCCGGTTTATTTTTTGGGAAAGAGTTGCCAGTGCGAAGAGGGATAAAACCAGTGATAGTAAGTTTTTTTTCATAGAGTTTTTTAAATTAATTCTAAACGATGATAACAATAATTAAATTTTACTTGTACTTAATAACAGAATCCAGACCTATTCAGCACAGTAGTAATGACCACTTCGGTACTTATGCCCTATTCACTTTCCGGAGGCCTCCAAAATATCTTTCAAATATTCTATTAAGTTTTTCCATTCTAAAATCTGTACGGAACACTGTATATTCAAACGCTACAAACAAATTCGGCGCATTTTAAAATCTTATTCTTTTGAAAAAATATGAAGCGTTTTCTCACTATCTAAAACATAAATTTGATTACCATTAAGTTTTGGTATTTCTATTTGCCACACTTTTTTGTTGATATCTTTCCCTTTTTTGAACTGATGTACAAATTCATATTTCATGCTCTCTACATTAAACAAACCAAATTTTAGTGTTTTATCTTCTACACCCAAGATATAATTATCCTTCATTTCAAAGTTGTACAACATCTTAATCCTGTTCTTTTGGTTTTCAGTTCTAAGATCAGCTAGTGTACTTGAGCCGTTTTCTAAATCGATAGACAATAATTCTTCTCCATAGAGAATGTAAGCCTTGTCCTGATAGATATGATTAACGCCGGTAGAATGATAGTCTTTTGCAATCCAATTTAATTTGCCCGTTTCAATATCCAGGCTTACTAATCTTTGCTCAAAGACAGTTTGCCCAATTCCGAATACTATTGCGTTTCTGTATTGAAGAATTTGAGATCGGACTCTCATTCCCTGATGATCTTCGTGTGCAACTAACCATTGGGGTAATTCGTTAATTAAATTATTCAAATCAAATTCCCAATAGATTTGCTCTATTTCAAAGTCAGTTCTTCTAACAATATTGGAGTCAACCGTTATATTGCTTAAATCATCCAGGATTTTTCTAACCTTATTAAAATGAGTTGGTTTTGGCCTACTTAAAATTCTATTTAACTGGGCATCTAGTAAATTCTGATGTGGATCCAAAATATTTCCCAAAGTATTTTCACTATACAATATTGCATAAGAAGTACTGAACTTAGATAAGGGAAGATAGCCTTTCCAATCCTCTATAATGATCTTAAAATTTCCGTCATAAACGCACAAATTATGGCTCTCATTCTCTAATAAAATATAGCCATTCCAACAATCCAAGGAAAACCAATTTGGCTTTTGAGCAAAGGGACTAAAAATTTGAGAATCTTTGAAATATTTAAGGACTATGCTTTCACCCTCTTTAGTTAAGAATAAACCTTTATCCTCTTGTAAAACATACATTAAGACACTTTCAATTTGATAGCTTAGCGTAAACATTTATTTTAGTTTAAAAATGGAAGTAAATACGTTATCAGCACTCAAATGGGCTATCAATTTCGCTGTTTTATTTAAATCAGTTATATCGTCTAACGAGGTGTACAAAGCAACTTTTTCTTTTGAAATTGTATTTATCAAAGGAGAATTTTGCAAGGCGTTTAAAAATGCCTGCTTATCTAAACTAGATAATTTATTAGCGTCAAAATACCATTTCAATTGGCTCAAATTTGTAACATTTAAGTTGTTTAAATCCTCTACTTCGCAGCAACGTCTCGGCCCTTGCCGGACGTTGCGTAAATAATTTTATATGCTCTTTAGAAACTAATACTTCATTTTCAGGCAACTCTAAAGTTATGTTTAAATCAACAGTCCTTTTGCTCCTGCATTTGCAGATATACCGGTGATGGTTGGAGCAGGTAACACAACGATAGGTGGTGTAGGAGTTGGATCTGATACAGTATCTTTTTTGCAACTTGTAAAAAGGGTAATGGCAGCTATAGCAATAATGCAGAAACTTGTTTTCATATTATATTTTTTTTGTATTTTTTAGAATAATGAATAAATGATTGTTTTATTCAGTTTTTTTTTATTTATATTTCATATATATTTCAAATTTTTTCTTAATAAACTCTCTTATAATATGCTTATTACAATAGTATCCTTGGAATAGATATACTAAACTTGAAAAGCCGTATTAGCATATTTTCAGCAGGGGAAAAAAAGCTAATAGAATTGCCTAAGCCCCCATTTCGGTATAAATTGGAAATGAAATTAATTTCTTTTTAAAACTTCGTATTCACATTGACCTGTTTTTGAAAAAATCAATTTTACCTCTGCCCAATTTTTTAACTCATTATCAATAAAATTATCAAACAACTGCTCAGTAACATTAAACATAAAGTTGTATTCGCCTGGTACAATTTTTTGTGGGTTTGATTTATCAGCGTTTACAGAGTAATAAAAAGTTCCTTCAATTTTGTTAGAGCCACCAGCTACTCTTTCACGTTTTATGTTCTCCCATGCCCACAAAAAATTATCTGGTGCATTATCAATTAGGCAATTAAATAAATTTTCAAATAAATACTCAGCTGTAATTGTTTCGGGCATTGGTGGTGCAGCTGGTGACACTTCTTCGCCTTCAAACTCAAAATTTACAACATACCGTCCATCGTTTTGCACCGTTACAAAAATTGAATCGAAGGGTACAGCAGAGTTTTCATTTTTATAATGTGTAACAATACTATCAAAAAGGGTTTTTATTTCATCGTTTAAAATCAATTCATAGTCAACTTGTGTTGCTTGATGCCTATTTTTATCTTCTTCACTTTCAAACAAATACAAAGCGCTTGTGCCGCTGAACTTACTATCAATATTCGATAACGAATAAAAACCACCATCCCACAAGTTGTTATTAGGAAAGAACACTATTTTATTTAATTCAAAAAATGCTTTATCAATATTTAAATTACTAGTATCAAATTGTACATCTTTTTTGGGTAGTTGCATGTCCTTTTTTATTTCAGTTTGTGTATCATCAGTAGGTAAATACCAAGCTTTAATTTTCCCTTTTTTAGATTTGGGTAAATATTGTTCAAATTCATCTTGAACTGATTGCTCCCAATATGTTTTTACTTCAGTGAGTAATTTGTTTTCAAATAAAAAATCTATAACGTTAAATTTTTCTTTAACATTTATAGCTCTAAATAAACTTCTTATATAGTTGGCGTAGTTATTTATCCAAACGGTTTCTCCTTCGAAATTTTTTGTATTATTAAGTAAGTCTGTCTGATTTATATTCCAAGAGGGATCTAAAGACGAACTAGCTATCAACTTGTAAGAAAAATTACAACATGAAGGGTTTTTTTCTTGCATTTCAAGCATTATTGCATTGGCAATTTCAGTTTTTAGTTTTTCCATAATTTAATAATTATTTATATTCTTTGTAATTTTAGTACCATTTTCAAACCATTCAACTAGAAAATTGGTTGGTCGATGATTAGTCCCGTAAATTATTTCAATTTTCACATTGGTAATTGTTTTTCCGCTATTTGCCCAATTTTGCTCCATTACGTACCAATCACCTCCTGGGCCATTAACTGAGCTTTTCATTGGCACTAGATTAATTTGCTCACCAGGGCCACCAAACTGTGAACCGATCAAATGCCCACCTTGGTCGTTTCCTTGTGTACCATTTTTTGCCTTGTTGCATTTTATACTTTGTTGGTATCCATTTCGATCCCAAGATGGATTTACCTTACCCAGTGAAGCAACTTCCACCTTTGTAACCAAACCATTTTCAACGGTATATTTAAACCCATCAACATTATAAATTCCATTCGTTGGGGGCATCTACTTCGCAGCAACGTCTCGGCCCTTGCCGGACGTTGCGTCAATGATTTCTACATGTTCTACTTCGCAGCAAAGTCTCGGCCCTTGCCGGACGTTGCGTCAATGATTTCTACATGTTCTTTAGAAAACTAAAACTTGATTCCAATCTACTTCGCAGCAACGTCTCGATCCTTGCCGGACGTTGCGTCAATGATTTCTAAATGTTCTTTAAAAACTAAAACTTAATTCCAATCAAATTGAAAGTTATGTTTAAAAGAACAATCAGCAAATGCGCAGAAAAGCTGCGAAGAAGTAATGCAAAAATTAATCTTCCTTACTTCGTCATTCACGAGAGGTGCTATGAGTCAATATGAGGTGGTACCTGAACAACATGAGAATAGTGACTAACCTATAATAAATCTTTTGGATAATAATTACAATCTCGAAAGTTAGTATCATTTAAACCTATTATTTTTACTATTGCAGCCGTTTCATAACTCCAGTATCCGCAATATGAATCATGTTGACTTTTATGTCCGTTATACCACCCTGTATCTCTATGTCCTTTATACCAATCCTCTTTTATAAAAATCTTTACCAAATCCTCGGCTAAGATTTTATCATTCTCTTTTATAGCAAATCTTAATTTTTCAAAAATTTCAGGAATTGTGAAATCTTGGTAGGATTCCTCGTGAGTTAGGGTTCTAGATTTTATTTTGCCCTGAATAATAAATTCATACAAGAAATCTTTTACACCATCTCTATCAATCACCTGAACTAATTTATTAAATTCAGACTCAGGAATCTCTAATAAGTAGCTCAGAGAAAGCATCCAAAGCATCTCATCATATGCTGACAGAACATATTGACTAAATTCTTGGCCTGTAGAATTTTTTAATTTCCAAAATCCATCCCAGCTTTCAAAAGTAAAATTGATGGCGCTTAACAAATCAGCTTTTAATTCATGATTATCGAACCCAGCCGAATATTTACAACTTATGATTGAAATATAATCCCATACGATTGCTCTTTTAACTATATTGATTCTCTCCTTTGGAGTTTTACCGATGTTTATCCAATTCAAAAAATTATCAATGCCGGAATAAAGTTCATTAATCCGTTTTCTAAAGTAATTTTTATCCTTTAACTTATCTCTCATTTTTAAATTTTAAGGTATAAAAGTACCAATCTCATTTCCTAATGCATCCAACTCTTTATATATAACAGTCCCGTCCGACGATATTTTCGCAAGTAACCTTTTATAACCTGAAGATATTATTTCTTGCCTTAAAGACGTTCCAACGGCATTTAGCAACCTATTATCTGCCAGAATCCATGTATCGCTCATTTGCTTACCCGTCGTAGTGCTCGCTAAAATAGAGCCTCCGTATTTCGCTTCTACAATATAAAACTGATTATTTTTTTTAAAAACACCATCAATTCCCTTTTCTCCCCAGCTCTCTGATAAAGCTTACTTTCTTCGATGGAGAGCCTACTTCGCAGCAACGTCTCGGCCTTTGCCGGACGTTGCGTAAATAATTTTATATGTTCATTAGAAGTAAACGCCCGAGATAGCCACGTCGTTGCCATTTCAATAAATAATCGTAAGTAATTTTAGAAGCGAAGAGGCTATTGCTGATGGGTAAGTTTCCATTTATGCGGTAGCAGTTCGGACACCCTGTTTACCGGCCAGCCATTAATTTTATCCAGCACATCTTTTAACCATTCATAAGGGTTAACATTGTTCAGTTT
>Ga0209181_10003782_pt1 | contig 23027 bp, 20 predicted proteins | sample MAT05_FD_187208 | JGI IMG/M metagenome (GOLD analysis project Ga0209181, IMG submission 187208) | Freshwater microbial communities from Lake Fryxell liftoff mats and glacier meltwater in Antarctica - MAT-05 (SPAdes) (version 2) | ecosystem: Environmental > Aquatic > Freshwater > Ice > Liftoff...
TCACGATGCGATCGCTGCGCACCAACGTCACGGTGCCGTATTGCGGCGAGTGTGAGTAGTTCGCGTTCTTGTAGTTCTGGATGCTGGTCGACGTACCCAAGCTGCCCGACCAATTGATGTCGGCATTTTGGTTGGGGTACGCGTTCATGAAGCAGGTCGGTGCGCCCGCCTCCGGGGTGCCGTTGTTGCGCGCCGTCGCGGCCTCTTTTGAGGCGTACAGCATGGCGTATGACGCTGTTTGGCCTGAACTCTTGAAATGGGGTGGCGTCTCCAGATAGATGCCCGCCACCTTTTCGCTGGCGGCGACGCTCTTCGGCATCGTCAGCGTCTTCGGGATCTCGAGCTTGGCCTTGGGCAGGCGGTCGAAGATGTCGACCGTGTTGAGCTTGGGCCGCGGCGTCTTGGCCACCGCTTTTTCGGGCTTGGCGACCTCGACTGGTTTGCTGAGCTCTGCGACTTTTTCAGGAGCAGGCTTGGCCACTTGAGCGGGCGCTGGCCTAGCCCGTGGTGCCTTGGGAGCGGGCACTGCCATTTGATCTGCCGACGCGACAGAAGCAAAACTCAGCAGGGCGGCGGGGAAGAGGGCGAGCAAGAGTTTCATGGTGGTGCTCCTCACAGGGTGTTGAGGTACGCCTCGAGCGCGTTCATCTCGCCTTCATTGAGATGCTTCGTATGACCCATCATGCCGTCGCTCTCGACCAAGAGCTCACGCAGCGTGCCGAAGCGACCGTCGTGGAAGAACGGACCGCGACCGGAGATGTAGCTGAGCGACGGCGTGTTGAACGAGTCTTTGCGATCGGCGCGGGCCTTGGAGCCGAGCTCGTGATTCTTCGAATCCATACCGCCTTCGGCGTGACACGAGCCGCACTCGGCTTTGGCGGAGTGGAAGATCTCGCTGCCTTGCTTCACCAACTTGACGTCGTCGGCGCCCTCGCGTGGCGGTGGCGGCATCGCCTCGATGTACGCGACCAGCGCCTCCAGCTCGACGTTGCGTAGACCTTGGCCGTTCAAGCGCTCGAAGGTGTGGGTGAGGTGCTCGCGAACGTCTTTGGTCGCGCCGTTCCAAGAGAAGGGAGCGGTGCCTTGCAGGCGGCCAGCCAGCATGATGGTGCGGCGGGGGCCCTCCGGGGTGGCCCAGGTGATGGCGTCGTCGCGGCCATCGGGGTGACAGCTGGCGCACGAGCGTCCGTCGCGCGAGATGCGCGCGTCGCCGGTCGTGTGGAAGATCTGCCGACCGAGCACGAAGGCGAGCGGCATCGCGTCGGCGGCGGGCTTCAGCGCGAGACGGTCGTGCTTCTTTGCGCTATCACCGGGGTCGCCCATCTCGGCGAGGTTCAACACCTCGATGCTGCGCTCGAACTGCGACCACACGATCGCGCGCTGCTTTGCAGTGTCGACGGCGACCCCAGTGGGGCCAGAGCCGACATCCCAACGAGCCTTCTCGACGCTGACGGGGTTGGCGGACGATGCGTCGTACGCGACGACGGCGTCGATGCCGAGGCAGGTGACGAGCAGCGTCGACGAGTCGGTGTCGACAGCGGCGGCGCGGGGCAAGAGGCACTCGCCCGCGGTCGGCTCACCAGCGTCGCGGCCCATGAAATGGTCCGGGGTGGAGCCGAAGGAGGCGGACACGAACTTGCGGGTGCCAGCGTCGATCACAGCGACGTTGGCGACCTCGGTCGGGTTGTTGCCGTCGCCGTAGCCTTGCGCGCGATTTTCCGGATCACCTGGGTCGACCAAGATCTGCGGAGCGAGGATGCGACCCTTCGGCGCAATCGACTTCACCATCGGGAAACCCTGGCAACCCATGCGGGTACCCATGCGGCCAGGCACCAATTTTTCGCCGTCTTCACCGACGGCACCCGCGACGGCCGAAGCCAGCGAGAAAGGCTTGTCGTCAGCCTGATCGTTGATCGCGTTGGGGTTCACCAACACGTTGAGGGCGTTGGCTGGCTTCATGCTGGCGAGCTCGATCACGCTGACCTTGCCGCCGACAGCGTGCGATACGTAGGCAAATTTGCCCTCGTCGTCGACGACGACAGTGCGAGGCTCGCGGGGAAGCTTTGCGGTCGCTTTGCGTGCGAACGTGTCTGCGTCGAAGCTCTCGAGGCTGCGGCCCCAGCCAGCCGTTACCAGCAGCGTCTTCTTGTCCGGCGTCAGCGCCATCGCGATCGGCTCTGCTGCCGTCTCGAGCGCGCAGCCGGCGGCGAGCGTGCCGTCAGAGGCAGCGTGGAACACAGCGAGCTTGTTCTTCTCGCGCACCGAGACCAGCAAGCGTCCGTCTTCGAGGATCATCACTTGACCTGGCGTGCCTTCGAGCTTGGTCGTTCCGAGCTCGGTCTTCTGGTCGACGTCGACCATGATCAGACTCTTGGCGTCTTCGTCAGCGATGAACGCGATCGTTTTGCCAGCCAGCGGCCCCTCCGAGAAGGCGCCCAACGCGACCGCGCCGGATTGCAGCGGAGCCGAGACCGGCTTCAACGCAGAAGCACCCGCCTCACACTTGCCCATCATCGGGCTGTCGGCCGCTGTCTTGGCCGGCGCCTTTGCCGTGTCCGCCCCCGGGGCTGCGCTGCAGCCACCTGCGCTGGCGAGTCCGAGAGTTGCAAGAACCAGTGCGGCGGTGGGCAGGGCGGACCGAACTTTGTGCATGGCGCTCCTTGTACGCGTCGGGCCGAGGAGGCCTTCCCGCGTCGTAGCATCGTAAAAACTGCCCAAAACGGGCACCTACATGTGCGACTCATCCCCAGCGGATCGAGCTTGGGGTCATGTCGCATTGAACAGCGGCATTGTGACGAGCTTTGGCCGCCAAAGTTCCGAACTGGTTTTCAACGGACAGCTGGATGACGACGTCAACATCCAGCGCGGTCGTATGTTCGAGGGCTTCGTCGATCTCGCCGACGAGCGTGACGAGCTCGAGTATTGCGTACGCGCCGCTCATCAAGAGGCCGCCGCCGTAATTGCCTTTCAGCGCCTGGCTGTGGAGCTACGAGCGCATGCAGCACCGCAATTCCTGATCGACGAGGCGCTGCGATCCGCCGACGACGAGCGACGTCACACACGCCTGTTCCGACGCGAGGCGAAGCAGCTGGCTTCGACGCTCGGGGCCCAGCCACGCTTTCCGGAGCTTGGCGCACCAGCGCGGTTCGAGCTGCGACCGTTGCAAGCCGTGCTCGTGGAGAACGCCGAAGAAGGCTGCGCCAACGAGACGTATGCAGCGGTCGTCGCAACCCACCAGGCTTCGTGCGCGCCCCACGCCCGCCTGCGTCGCTTGTTTGCCGCCATTGCCCAGGACGAGCAGCGGCACGCGGCGCTGGCTCATCGCATCCATGCGTGGGGCAAAGCCGCCGTCTCGCTCGAGCAACGCGCTGCGCTCGAGGCAGCGCTTCGCCTCGCTGTCACACGCATGGAGCGGTGCCCGCAGGTCACTCCGCTCGGACGCGCCATGAGGGAGCCCGAGGCGAGCCTCGCGCGCGTTGCTTTCGGCTACGCTCGATCAGGGGCCGCGCAACGCGAGCGCCGCTGGCACAGCCAGCTCGACGGCGCCTTCGGGAGCGAACGCTTCGAACACGACACCCCTGCGATCCGAAAGGCCGAGCCGTATCGTGCCGTCAGGGAGCGCCAACGCAAACGGCGCCCGTGCGACCGGCTGCGATGCGCCGTCGGGTACGACGAACACAGTGAGCGGAAACGCACGCTTGCTGGCTTGCGCTCGCTGGGCCTTTTCGCAGCGCTGCGCAACGCGGAACGTCGGCTCCTCGCTGGCGCAACGCTCGAGGGCTTTCTTGGCGACGATTGCCGGGTCGAGCGCGACTTTCACCGGGGGCTGCCCTTTGGCGGGTGCTGGGGCCGCTGGCAAGACCGGAGCAGCAGCGCTGGGAGGCGCCAGAGGAGCGATCGCGATCGTGTGCAAGATCGACGCGGCCGTGAGGCGTACGAGCTCGGACGAATCGGAAGACAGCATGGCGGCGAGCGTGTTCGCGTCGCAGCGACCGCCTGCGAGGTGAAGACCAGCGAGCGCGTTCGCGCGGACGTAGGCACGGCTGTCTGCCAACACTTTGCAGAGACCGTCGGCCAGGGCGGGATCGCCAGCGCGCTTGGCGATGCGGCCGAGCGATGCGGCCGCATTGCCGGCCACGTTCACGTCGGCATCCGAAAACAGCGCGGTGATCGCGCTGGTCTCTTGGCGCTCGAGCAAGAAGCCGAGGCTCCAGACGGCGTTCGCACGCACACCCGCGTCGGCATCTTTCGCGAGCTTCAAGAGGAGCGGGCGAGCAGCCTCGCCGCGTGAGACGAGCGCCTCGGCGACCTTGCGTCGATCGTCTTCACCGCCGCCGGTCAGGTCATCGAGGCGCTTCTGTGTCACGTCGCTCTCGAGACGGCCGAGGCCCTCGATCAGCGCGTCGCGGGCGGACGCGGGCGCGGCCGCCACGGCGTCGGCGACAGCGTTCGCCGTCGCGGCTTCGCGGTTGCGAGCGAGCACACCCGCCAAGGCGACACCGAGCGCGGCTCGATCTTGTTCAGCGCTTTTGAGCAAACGGGAGAGCAGCTTGGGTGCGAGGCTGCCCGAGCCGACCTTGGACAGCGCGATCGCAGCGTCCATGCGTACGGTGCCGAGCTCGTCGTCCAAGGCAATCACGAGCTTCGCGTCCGCGGCTGCGCCGCTCGAGGCGAGCGAGCCCAACGCCCGCAGTGCGGCGCGTCGCAGCGACGGCGACTTGGAGCCCGCGTAAGGCAGCAGCAGCTCGGTCGCGCGCGGAGCGCCTGTGCGGCCAAGTAAGTCGAGCAGCGCCACCCGCTCGTCTGCAGCGAGCGTGTGGTCGGCGAGCGCATCGCGGACCGGATCGACCGCGCGCCCATCCGGGGATGCCGGGTCAATCAGCGCGGCGGCCGCCGCGATGGCCGCGCGACGCACCTCCGGTGAAGGGTCGGTCAGCAGCTCGAGCACGGGCGGCAACGCGACCTGCGACTTGAGCGCGGCCAGCGCCGCGAGCGCGGCGGGGGCTGGCACCTTCCCGCGCTGCATGGCGCGCACGATGGCCGGCACCGCGACCTCGTCGCCCAACGCGGCGAGCGCTTGCGTTGCGCCGATCGCCGCTCGCTCCGAGGGTGACCCGGAGAGCAGCGTTTGCAGCGGCTTTTGTGACTTTGCGCCCATCGCCACCAGCGCTTCACGCGCCGGAGACCGACCTGCCTCTGGGCGGTCGTACTCGAGCGCGGCGATCACCACGTCGACCGCCCGCGGAGAGCCGATGCGCCCGAGCGCGCGCAGCGCCGCCTGGCGCAGAGCCATGCTCGATTCGGTTGCCGGCGCCGCGCCTCGCGCGCCCGAGCCTGCGCTGGTCTGCGCCAACGGAGCCAACGCGACCGCGCCTTCGTCGCTGCCGATGCGACCGAGCGCTATGGCCGCTTCGACGCGAACCTCGAGACTCGTATCGGCGAGCGAGAGCACGAGCGCGCTGGTCGCGCGCGTGTCGCGCAGATCGCCGAGCGAACGCGCGACACGCTTGCGCACGTCGATAGCGCCGTCTTGCACCTTGCCCACGAGGGGCAACACCGCCCGCGCGTCGCCCAATCGCCCGAGGGCGATTATCACCTCAGCGCGCACTTCGGGAGAGGTGTCGTCGAGATGGCCGAGCAGCAGCGAAACTGCATCGGCGGAGCCGGAGCGGCCCATCGCTTGGGCGGCGGCGGCGCGGACGTCTTGCGACGGATCCGACAGGACGCGGCCGAGCGCCGTAACCGACTTCTCGGTCGGCGCCGCTCGGATCACTTCGCATGCCGCGAGGCGAAGTCGAGCATCGGACTCGGTCAGCCACTCTGCGACCAGGTCGCTGGCGCCCTCGAGCTTTACCCGTGCGGCGGCTTTGGCGGCGCTGACCCGAACTTCGTTGTCCGAATCGGCAAGCGCCCGCACCAACAGCGGCTTGGCGAACTCGCGCGGCAGACTGCCGATTTGCGCCGCGGCCAGCCGGCGCTCGGCCGGGTCGCTGGAGCCGAGCCCTTTTTCGATTCTTTCCGGGACATTGGGCCAAACGAAAGCGGACGCCGTGCCCGGCGCGCACAGGACACTGACCGCCAATAATGCTGCGGGCACGACGCTGCGCAGGGCATAGCCTCTCGGCGAAACCCAATTCAACCGAAGGTTGGTAATCAAACGCGAAACCGCCATCCGAAGCGGAGACTAGCACTGCGCTACGCTCGTTTCGGAAGACGAAGCGGGGAAAGAGCGTTCGATCGAACATGCAGATGGCGGCAGGCTGGCTTCGTAGGGGTGTGCTCGTCGGCGTTGGGCTTTCGGCGCTCGGCTTGTTTTCGTGCGCCACCAGCTCTCCCGGCGCAGATTCGGGCTCGGCAACCAGCACCGCTTCGCAATCGTCAGCGCTCTTCGCAAGTGACGATCGCGGCGCGCCGAGCCCCAACGGCGAGGCGCTGCCCTCGGCTTCTGCGAAGCTCGCCCAAGAAGCGAGAGCGCATCGTTACGCCGACCTCGTCAACGACCTCTCCGAACCGGACACTTACTTCTTCTCCGACAACCTGATCTCGAACGAGACGAGCTACCTGCAGATCGGCGACGAGCTGGCGAAGCTTTCCGACCCGTCCAGCGTGTATGTCGGCGTCGGGCCGGAACAGAACTTCTCGTACATCGCGCTGGCCCGGCCGAGCACCGCGTTCGTGGTCGACATTCGTCGCGCCAACATGCTGCTGCACCTGCTCTATCGCGCGTCGTTCGAGGAGGCGACCAGCCGCGCCCATTTCGCGGCGCTGCTGCTTGGTCGCGCGCACGACACCGCACACACCAACGCGCCCGACGCGACCATCGATCAAGTGCTGGAGTCAGCGACCAAGGGCGAAGCGACTACTGCCAGCTTCAAAGCGGCCAATAGCGCCCTGATGAAGCGCATCGAGGGCTACGGCGTGAAGCTCGCCGCCGAAGACACCAAGGCGATCGAGAAGATGCACAAGACGTTTTTCGACGAGCAGCTGGGCATTCGTTTCGAGCTGCACGAGAAGAACGGCCGCGCCTACCCGACCTTGCGAGAGCTCTTGAAGACGGCCAGCCCGAGCGGCAACACCGCCGGCTTCTTGGCGAAAGAAGACTCGTTTCGATTTCTGCAGGACATGCAGAAGAACGGCAACATCGTCCCGATCGTCGGCGACTTTGCTGGGGATCACGCGCTCGCGCAGCTCGCTTCGTACTTGAACGGCGAGTCCAAAAAAGTGGGCGTGTTCTACGTATCCAACGTCGAGCAATATTTGCTCGAGCCGAAGGTGTGGAAGAAGTGGGTGCGCAACGTGAAGGCGCTACCCAAGACTGAGAAGGCCCTTTTTTTGCGCGGCTATTTGGATCAGGGCAAGAAGCACCCGAAGCAGCTGAAAGGTCAACGCACGGCGACGGTGCTGTCCAAGATCTCCGACTTCGAGACGCGCTTCGGCGACAAACCCACGGCGACTTTTTATGCGCTGTCGACCGAGGACCTGGTTGCGCCTTAGGCGCGCGGCGGCGAGTAGAAGTCGGCCACGCGGATTGGATCAGTCAGCTTCGCAGACACGCGTGTGCGCTCGCCCATGATGTCGCCCCCGATCTGAAAGTTGGTCGCTGGGTCGAGCTCGAGGTCGACAGCGTCGACATAGAAGTCGAACAGCACCTCCGGATTGTAATAAGTGCCGCGCCAGATCTCGGAGAAGTGCCGCACGAAGATCACGCTGGAGATGGTCGACACGCGGAGCTGCATGTAACCCTGTCGCTCTTCTGCGTAAGGGAACACGCGAAATCCGAAGCCGTAGTAGGGAATCGTTGAGAGCGCGGCGATAGTGGCGGGCCCTTCGTAGAGCACGGCGCCGCTGCGCAGCGGCCCGCCCAGAGGAGCCCCGCTCGGCCCGATGCGGTAGGCGTCGCGGCCGCGATTGATCACGCGGCAATGGGGCGTTTGTTTGAACAAGTATTCGGGGATGGTCCGCGTCGCGGCAGCGACTGCGTAGGTGGCGATCCCGGCGGCAGCCCGCGCGAAGGGCGTCCGCGCGAAGAAGCTCTTCGTCTGCGTGTAGTCGTGCAGCACGTTGGCATCGATGCCGAAGCCACAGAACGGTGAGAGCATGCCCTCGACTTCGACCAGCGGTAGCGGCCGACTGCCGGCGTCGGCGCGAAGACGGGCGACGTCAGCAGACAGCGCGCGCGCAGCGCGGGCGCCCGAGCCCATCTGGCTGGCTCCCAAGACCCACGCCAGCGAGTTACCGGTGCCAAGACGGAGGAGGCCGAAGCGAGGCGGCTGAATGCCCCGAAGTCGAGCCGCTTTGACCACGGCGGTCACGACCACTGTGAAGGTCCCGTCGCCGCCCCCAGTCAGGATGGTGTCGTAGCCGCGGTCGAGCAGGGTGGCGGCGATCGCTTCGCTGTCCTCGACTCGGCGGGAAATGTAGAGGTCGCCGCCCTCGAGGATCTGGTCGAGGGTGGCGATGACCTCGCTGCTGACGCTCTTGGCGTTACCGTTCACCACAACGGCGATTCGGCTGCCCTCGGTGCGGGGTGCCTGGGAAGCGGTATCGGTGGGCCCAGCTTGGCTCATGTGCTGGTCCTACCACGGCCCGGGGCGCCACAAGACGCACGAAACCGCGAAGAAGACTGGACGATCGGGCTGAAAATTTGGTAAGCGGAGCCTTCATGATTTGCCCTTTGGGCATCTGGCTGAGCCCCTCTGGGCGTTGAGAGAGAGCAAGAATCCCCGATGTCCAAGGCGAAGACTGGTAAGGACGCGAAGAAGGCCCCCCCGAAGCCGGCAAAAGCCGCTGCTGCTGGTAAGCCCGCTGGCAAGAAGGCCGCAGGCGCCAAAGACGCCAAGGGCGACGCCAAGGGCGACGCCAAGGCAGCCGCTCAAGCTCCGCAGAACCCCAAGCGCAAGCTGGGCCTGCGCGGGGCAGCTCCCTGGGCTGCCCGCCACGCCGCAAAACACGCTGCCGAGGCCCGTGCTCGGGCCGCAGAGCCGGCACCCCCTGGCTCGGCGCGCGCGACCATCCGCACGCCCAGCGGCGCAGAAGAGATCAAGCAGAAGATCGGCGATCTGCACAACCAAACGCAGAAGATCCGCACGCTGCGCAAGCGCCTCGACCGCGGCTTTTACGATATCGGCCTCTTGCTGAGCGACATCCAGATCCGCGAGCTCTTCCAGGCGAAGGGCTACGGCTCTTTCGAGGCCTTCCTCGAGCGCGAGATCGACCTCGGCAAGCTGACCTGCTTCAAGCTGATCAAGGTGCCCACCGTGTTCCAGAAAGACGCAGCCCTCGACTTCGGGATGGATCGCGTGTTTTCTGCGCTGTCTGCCCTCGAAGGCGAGCTCATCCCGAAGGCGATTCCGTCGGCACCTGGCTCAAAGCCGGGCCTGCCAATGAAGCCGCCTTCCCGCCTCGTTGGGTAGCTCCACCAGTCACGGCTCCCGCCGCACTCGCGGGAGCCTGACGGTCGCAGTGGTGCCCTGGCCTGGGCCCGAGCTCAGCGCGACTGAACCGCCGTGTAGCTCGGTCAGCTTGCGGACGATCGCAAGACCGAGCCCAGTACCGGCGGGCTTGGTGGTGAAGAAGGGGTCGAAGATGTCCGAGAGGATCTTCGCGTCGACTCCTTTGCCTGTGTCGGTGAGCGACAGCACGGCAAAAGCCCCGCTCGCATGCACGCGAGCGCTCAGGCCGCCGCCGTCCGGCATCGCGTCGAGCGCGTTGACGACCAGGTTCAGCACCACTTGTTTCAGCTTTTCGACGTCGCCCAGCACGCGCACGCCAGCGTCGAGGTCGCGCTCGAGGGTCACGCCAGAGCCCGCCATCGCCTCGGCCTCCAGGTCGAGCACCTCCGAGACGACGCGGTCGAGCTCGATCGGCTCGCGCTGTGGCGCGCGGGGCCGCGCCAGCTCGAGAAACTCGGTCAGCAGGCGCTCGAGCCGCCGAATCTCGCCGACCACGATCTCGACCCGACGCAACATCGCCGGCTGCACGGCCGCATCTTCGATGCGTCCGATGGCCCGACCGAGCAGATGCAGCTCCAACACTGCAGCGTTCAGGGGATTGCGGATCTCGTGCGCCAGACCGAGCGCCAGTGGCGCCATCGCGTTCAAGGCCTCTGCGTTGGCGGCTCTGCGCTCGAGCGATCTGCGCTCGGTCACGTCGACGCCGATACCGTAGACATGGTCCGAAACGCCGGGGCGCTCTTCACCGACGCCAGTCAGGTGCCAGAGAACGCGTCGTAAAGCGCCGCGCTCGTCGACCAAGCCAATCTCGAACTCGCGCGGAGGGTCGCCCGCGATGGCGTCGGCCAGGGCCAGCAAGAAGCGCTTGCGGTCAGCTGGGTCGACCCAGGCGTCGACGAACGAGCGGCCGGTCCCCTCGGCCTCCGAGACGCCCAGCAACGTCGACATCTTCGAGTTGAAGAACGCGACGCCGCCGCGCACGTCGAGCCCGACGATGAGCACCTCGGTCGCGTTCATCAGGGCGTCGTAGCGCCGCTCGTACTTCTCACGCTCGCGCCGAAGGCGGCCTTTTTCGAGCGCCAGCTCGACGGTGGCGATAAGCTCCTCCGGGCGGAACGACTTCAACACGAAACCGGCCGCGCCGGCCCGTAACGCGTTGATCGCGCTCTCGACCGTCGCGTTGCCAGTGAGCAACACCACCTCGCCATGCGGCATCAGCGTGCGAAGCGGGGCGATCAGATCGACGCCGGAGCCATCCGGTAGGCGCACGTCGACGATGGCCACGTCGAAGGCCCGCTCGGTCGCCAGCCTGATCCCCGTCTTGGCATCGTGCGCGACCACGACTTCGATACGCGCGCCGGGGGCGTCGTGCAGGCGCACGCCCCGCTCGAGCACGTCGCGAACGTTTTCGGCAAGCTCGAGGTTATCGTCGAGGACGAGCGCGCGCGCAGCCACCGTTCACTCCTAGTGACAATCCGGGCCGCGGACCATCCACAAACCTACTCGGGCGCCTCGGCACGCGTGGTAGACCGACCGCCATGCGATTCGTCGACCACTGCCGGATTCGTGTCGTCGCTGGCGACGGCGGCAACGGAGTCGTCGCGTTTCGACGCGAGAAATTCATCCCTTTCGGCGGCCCCAGCGGCGGCGACGGCGGCGGCGGCGGCGATGTCATCATCGAAACAGCCGAGGGCCTCTCGTCGCTGCAAGACGTGGTCTACCAACGCACGATCAGCGCCGAACGCGGCGGTCATGGCCAAGGCAGTGACAAGTACGGTCGCGCTGGCAGCGATCACGTGATTCGAGTGCCCTCCGGCACACAGGTGTTCGACGACGACACCGGCGACCTGCTGGTCGACATGACCGAACATGGCCAGCAGTACCTCGCGGTAAAAGGCGGGCGCGGCGGCAAGGGCAACATCCATTTCGCGACCCCGTTCGATCGCGCACCGCGCCGCGCAGAAAAAGGCGAGACCGGCGAGTCGAGAAACCTGCGCCTCGAGCTGAAGGTGATGGCCGACGTGGGCCTCGTCGGTTTCCCGAACGTCGGCAAGAGCACCTTCGTCTCGACGGTGAGCCACGCGAGGCCGAAGATCGCCGACTACCCGTTCACCACGCTGATCCCCATGTTGGGTGTCGTCGACGTATACGGCGGTCCACAGCAAGGCGGCGCACGCTTCGTGGTAGCCGATATTCCTGGCCTGATCCCGGGTGCCAGCGAAGGCATCGGCCTGGGCACCGAGTTCTTGAAGCATGTCGAACGCACGCGCGTACTGCTTCACCTGGTGACGCTCGATCCGGCCGAGGGCCGAGAGCCAGTCGCCGACTACAAGGCGCTCCGCAAAGAGGTGGCTCGCTTCAGCCCCGAGCTCGCCACACGCCCGGAGGTGGTGGTGCTGTCGAAATCCGACATTCCCGAGGTGGCAGAAGCCTTTCCCAAGCTCGAGCAACGCTTCGCCAAGCTCGGAAAAAAGCTGCGCCTGTTGAGCGCCGCCACACGAGACGGTCTCACCCCGTTGGTCGAAGAGCTGTTCAAGCGCGTGCGCGGCCTCGAGGTTCGCGAAGATCTCGCGCTCGCGCCTGTGACGAAGAACGCCAAGCCGAGGCCCGCTTCGGCGAAAAACGAGGTCGTCAAAAAGGCCAAGAAGGCCGCCCTGCCGAAGCCCAAGAAAAAGGGCACGACGACCAAGAAAGCGGCACCCAAGAAGATCGCTGTCGCGAAGAGCAAAGCGAAGCCGAAGAAGAAGGTCGCGAAGGCTGCACCCAGGGGGGGGGCCGTCGCCAAGCCGAAGAAGAAGCCCCTGACCAAGCCCAAGAAGAAGGCAGTTGGGAAGCCGAAGAAGAAGGCAGTCGCGAAGCGCATGCCCAAGGCAAAAGCAAAGCCGGCTGCCAAGAAGGCGCGGCCGGTGCGAGGGCGGCGGTGAGCTTCGCGAGCGTCCTGGGTCAACCGACCGCAGTCGAGACGCTCGAGCGGGCGCTCACGTCGAAGCGTGCGCATCACGCGTACCGCTTCGAGGGCCCGGCGGGCGTGGGCAAAGAGCTGGCTGCGTTTCGCTTCGCACAAGCGCTGGTGTGCACCGAGAGCGATATCGGTTGTGAACGCTGCGACGCTTGTCGCCGCGCGATCACCCTGTCCGAGTCGAAGCCGAACGTGCCCTTGCACCCGGACGTCGTGCTGCTTGGTCGCGGTCTGTATGCGGATCTGCTGCGCGACGATCGCGGCAAGAAGGCCGAAGAAAAGAACGAAATCTCGATCCAACAGATTCGGCAAATCGTGCTGCCGCAAGTGGGTTTTGCGCCGAGCGAGGGCGACGCCCGCGTGTTCATCGTGCGCGGCGCGGACGAGCTCGGCACCGGCGCGGCCAACGCCCTCTTGAAGACGCTCGAAGAGCCCCGCCCTGGCACGCACTTCATCTTGCTCACGTCGCGACCAGATCGGTTGCTGCCGACGATTCGCTCGCGCTCCATACCGGTGCGCTTCGCTGCGTTGCCTACAAAGGTCATGCAGAAGCTGCTGCTCGAGGCAGGTGTCGGCGAAACCGAGCTCGACGAGCTCGTCGCGCTCGGCGAAGGCAGCGTCTCGGCCGCGCTCGAGCACCGCGATTCGGAGCTCGCCGGCAAAAGACGCGCCTTCGTGGAGGCAATCTTGCGGGCCGCGCGCACCCCGAGCCCCGGGGTCGCTGCCGCGTTCGGCGAGCAAGCCGGCCCGGATCGCGGGCAGACCCGCGCCTACGTGCTCTCGCTGGCAGCCCATCTGGCCCGCGCCGCACGCGAGCGCGTGGCGCGCCAGCCGGACAGAGCTGCAGAGCTCGCCGCTGGGCATGATCTCGCGCTCGAGGTCGCCAGCGAAATCGAGACAGCCAATGCCTCACCTACGCTGTCGCTGACACGTCTCGTGCTGGATCTGGGTAGCTCAGGCGCCGCGCGTGCGCTCGACGCCTGACAGCCCCAAAACGACGAAGCCGCTCGACCCAGCCGCGACGCGGAACGTGCCCTCGAGCCCACCGAGATGCGCCACCCAAGCCCCGAGCGCCCAAGCTGTCGGCTCATCGGTTGGGAAACCTGGTGTGGTGATTTCCCACGGCGCGCGATCCGGAAGACTGTCGAGCAGCGCCTTGCAACGCTTGCGCGCCTCGGGTGATAGCGACGGATTGTCGCCACCCCAGACCCACGAGCGATGGGCGCGCGAAAAGGACCCGATCACGACTTGCCGAGCGCGCGCGAAGTCGACGCCATCGGTCGAGAACACGACGGTGCCTTCCACCATGTCCGTCGTTGCGGCCGCGCTGCCCGAGAGGCCGACGCTGGCCTCGAGCTCGGCTGCGTGCGCGCGCATGGCAGCCAAGCTCTCGTCGCGACGCGCATCGAACGACAGGCTTGGCGCACGTATCAGACCCGCGAGAAATGCGACGCGCGGCCCACCCGGGTGATCTTCCGTCGGCACGTGCACGAAGGTGCCACCACCCACCAGCGCCAGCTCCGCGGAATCGAGCAAACATAGCGTCTCGACGGCGCGCGCGAGCGCTGGCACGAACGTCCGGAGCTCGGGGCTCTGGAACGCTCGCTCGACGGCTGCTTCATCGCCTGTCAGCTGATCGACGACGACGTCTTTGACCAGCAAGGCGCCTGCCTCGTCGCGCGCGACCTCGACCGCCAGCCGGCCATATTCTTCGAACGCAAAGTAGCGCTCGAGCATGGCAGCCAGCTCAGCAAGAAGGGCCTGCTTTTCGTCGACTGGTTCGTCCAGCTCGCTGTGCATCACGGTGCGTTTCCACTTCCCATGCGATCGTAGTGGCCCTCTTGGTAGCGCCGGCCGAGCCAGGCAAGCGTGCTCGACTGCCCGCGAATGATGACAGCCATCAATTCGCCGGAGGCCTCGTATTCGGCAAATATGCCCGACTCACCGAGCCGTGGCGCGGCCCGGCCGATGCGCTCGAACCGCACTGCGAGTCGCCGTTTGCGAGAGAGCACCACACCACCGAGCTCGATGGCGGTGGGCGCCTCCGAGCCGACCTCGGCGGCGATCGGCGACAGCCAGCCGATCTCTCGCCGCGGCGCCGCGAAGGCGACCACCGCCTCTTGGCGATCGCCCTCGGGCGCCAAGAACACGGCGGCCACGACCTCGGCGCCATCGAAGATCGCGATGCCACCCTCGAGCCAGCGATCGCTGTGCGTCATCCGAGCTGCGACGGCGGCACCGGCCGCGTCTTCTTCGACGCTGACGACGTCACCCAGCTGAAGCGGCAGCGCGCGCGCCATCGCCTGCTGGTCGGCAGATATCTCGACTGGCGCGGGCAATGACTGGGGCTCGTCGGCCAGCCCGCCATTCTTTTGGGAGCGGCGCGCGGCAAAGAAGCCCGCGCCAGCGGCGAGGGCACTGGCACATGCAGCGAACAGGATGAAGCTCATGCGCCGGCTCCAGCAAACGCCGAGCTCAAGGCGACGGCCCGTTCAGCTGGGTTCGAGCTGGCTTTCGGGAGAAGCGCACCGATCAGCGCGACTGCGTCGAAACCTCTCGCGAGCTCTGCGAAGCGAGAAGGGCCAATGCCGCCGATGGCGACCAGCGGCAGCGCTGAACGCCGAGCGCGAATCGCGTCTGCGATGCGACATGCGCGCTCCGCGCCCAACACCGGGTCGGGTCGCTGCTTGCTGGTGGTCTCGAACACAGGCCCCAGCGCGAGGTAGTCGATCGGCATCTCCAGCGCGGCCGCAGCCTGGGCTTCGTCGTGGGTCGAGAAACCAATCGTCAGTGGGCGCCCAGCGCGCTCGGCGAGCTCGCGCGCATCTCGCGGAGAGATGTCGCTTTGGCCGAGGTGAACGCCCGCGCCGACCAAGAGCGCGACGTCGACTCGGTCATTGACGAAGAACGGAACCGAAGCCGCGCGCGACAGCGCGCCGAGCTCACGCGCGAGCGAGCTCATGCGGGCCCCTGACACGTCCTTTGCGCGGAGCTGCAGCGCGGCCAAGGGAGCCGTAAGCAAGGCTCGACCAAAAGCGACGGCATCGAGCCCCATGCGGTCGAGCGTGGTGACGTCGACGATGGCGTAAACGCCGGAGAGAACCATAGTGGACGGAGTCCACGTAGTGGACGGAGTCCAGGGAGGTCTACGGAGTGCCTTCGGCACGAAGTGAACCACGCGAGGAGGGTAGAGCGCCGAACGAGAGTGAGCTACACGTACTTCTCGAATGGGTGCTCGATCTGCCCTCCCGAAACGTGCATGGCTCGCGGCTTTGGCGCTCGCTGCCTCGGCAACGGCCTCGACCGAAACATTGGCTGACGAGCCGACCCAAAAGCCCGCCGCAGAAGGCGCCGCCCCCACAACGCCGCCAGTGAAGACACCGGCTTGGCAGCCGAAGCCGAAGAAGTCGAAATTGCCCGTGACCCTCACGGTGACAGCGCTTTCACCCGACCCGCCCTGGGTCGTGCGCATCGAGAACACGGGTGAGTCGCCAATTCGCATCCCCGCTGACATGCGGCTGCTGTCGTTCGATCTGAAGTCGACGAGGTACGACGGCAAGACAGCGAATTCGGTGAAGAAGTGCTCGCTGCCGCGCGCGATGGTGCCTTCGTCCTTTCCACTTCCACGCGAGCTCTATCTGCAGCCGGGCGAGCTCTACGAAGAGGCGATCGATCCGCGTCTGTACTGTTTCGGTGATTCGATTGATCTGTTGCGGCCAGGCTCCATCGTCGTGCCGCGTTTTGGCTTCGGGCCCAGCTCCAACAGCCGAAAAGAGCCGTTCGCCGCGCAAGGCACCGATCGCCCGGAGGCGTTCGAGGCCCACAAAGAAATCATCGCGGCGGCAATGACGCTGCCACCTCTTCCGAAACCGCCCCCCGCGCCAGCGTCGACGTCGCCGGTCGGCGAGGCTGGCAAAGACGCAGGCCCACCTCATTCGGCTACGCAAGGAGTTGCTCCGCCCGCCCCTCCGCCGACAGCAAGCAAGAAGGACCCAGATCGCCTTCGCGGCGACATCGACATCTATGTGAGCCGCACGTCGGACGCGGGAGCAGCCCGCGACGTGCAGCTGACGATACGCGCGGTCAACGAAGGCCGACGTCAGCTGGCGGCAGTGCTGCGTGGAAGGATGTTGCAGTTCGTGGTGGAGGAGCTCGCGCCTGACAACACCGCGCGCCGTCGTGTCGAGTGCGCCGGCCAGAACGCAGCGCATGGCATCGCGACGGAGATGGTCGGCGAGGTCAACCCGGGCAGAGAGGTGCACCTGCCGCTCTTGGTCGCCGAGATGTGCCCGCGCGGCACCTTTCCGAAACCTGGTCTCTATCGTGTCACGCCGATCCTCGATGCTGCCATGTCGGGCGAGAGCCTGAAGCTCGACCCCTGGCTCGGAACGGCTCTCGCGCTGCAGTCGACGCTTGCGCGTGTGGCCACGGCGCGGGAGCCTTTCTACTCGGAAAGGCCGGTGATCGGCTCGCTCAAGCCCGATGCAGATGCGCCCGCGGAAAAGAAAGAAAAGCCGCCACAGCATTGAAATGCTGGGCGGGGTTCTAGTATCGCCTGGGCGAGTAACCGCTCGACCCTCAGCTCCTTGCCCCGATCGAACGAGCACCCAATTCAGGGTACGCAGTCGTCGAAACGGGTTGCCGGGGGTCGCGCGGCTCTCGTTGGTCTGCGCTCAGCGCGACGGCTCAGCGTCTGGCAGTATCGATGTAGGCGAAAATCTTCTCTGCAGCGAGTCGGCTGGGTACGAGGCCGCGCTCGGATTCACCAAGCATGACCTTGACGATATCGGAGACCTCTTGGGTACTGCCCGACTTCAAAGGAATCTCGAAGTCCTTGTAGCCGGCCCCGTTGGCGGTCCAGTTCAGATCGACGCGAAGCGCGCGCGCCGCATGGTCGACCTCGACCGACTTCACATAACTCTTGTTCTCGTGAAGCTTGACCAGGTTCAGATGAAGCTCGTCGATCGAAATTGGATGCAGAGTTTCCCAGCCCATAGTGACTCTCCTTCCTCCGGACAAAAGTCTGGAGGTGCTCTTTCGGGGGGCGACCTCCGCCCCCACGCCAATTCATTTCAGGGTCGGCCCCGCTTCTGGTTTCGTCAACCCCTGACGGTGAGGGTTCAAAGAAAGAGTGCGGAGGCGTCCGACGCAGCGCGTGTTCAGAAGGCGCGTGTTCAGAAGGCGCGTGTTCAGAAGGCGCGTGTTCAGAAGGCGAGCAACGATCCGGACCGCCACCCGCAGCGCGCGCACACCTTGGCCTACACGCGAAGACCATGGCGACGCCCGGATCGCGCTCAGACCGGCATGATACCGCGTTTCTTTTCGGGTCGTTCGAGCTGCTTGTGTCGTGAAAGCTCGAGCCCCCAAGCGATGGCACGCCTCGTGTCTCTCGGATCGATCACGTCGTCGATGAGTCCCCAACCCGCGACCTTGTAGATGTCGATGTTGGCTTGGATGCGACCGACGATTGCTTGCTTCACTTCCGGCGAGGGCAGCGTGTCCCCGAACAGCTTGCGTGCGGCGATGCCCACCATGCCCTCCGCGCCCATCACGCTCACCTCGCCGCTCGGCCAGGAGACAATCAGATCAGGCTCGAAGGCGCGCCCGCACATCACGTAGTAGCCGGCCCCGTAGCTCTTGCGCACGATGACGCTGATCTTGGGCACGGTCGCAGCCGCCATCGCATGGAGCATCTTGGCGCCGTGACGAATGATGCCGGCGTGCTCCACCTTGGATCCGATCATGAAGCCCGGGACGTCTTGCAAGAACACGAGCGGGATGTTGAAGGCGTCGCAGATCTGGATGAAGCGCGCGGCCTTGTCCGACGAGTCGACATCCAAGATGCCGCCCATGTGATTCGGCTGGTTCGCCAGGATGCCCACAGGCTGGCCGCCGATACGCGCGAGGCAGGTGATGATCGAGCGCGCCCAGCGCGGCTTCAAGTCGAGCCAGTCGCCGTGATCGACGATGGATGCGATCAGCTTGTACATGTCGTAGGCGCGGCGAGAGTTCTCCGGCAGCAGATCGAGTAGCGACTCGTCGCGTCGATCGATGGGGTCACTCGACTCGATGCGCGGCGGCGCGTCACCTGCGTGTGAAGGAAAGAATGAGAGGTACTTCTTCACGATGGCGATGCAGGCAGCGTCGTCCGCCACCTCGATGTCGCCCACGCCGCTCTTGGTCGTGTGCAGCTTCGAGCCGCCGAGGTCTTGCTCGGTGATGTCTTCGCCCGTCATCGCCTTCACCAGCGCCGGGCCGCCGAGCGCCATCGAGCCGATGTCTTTGATCATCGGCACGAAGTCGGCGAGCGCCGGAATGTACGCGGTGCCAGCCGCACCCGGTCCGACCATCGCGGCGACCTGCGGCACCACACCGCTCATGTGCACTTGCTCGCGGAACAAATGGCCCGAGCCAGCGAACAAGCTGAGGGCGTCGGGGTGCGTCGAGCCCGGGTCGATGCGTGCCCCGCCCGAGTCGATGAACCACACGATTGGCCAGCGACCGCGGAGCGCCATCTGGCGCAGACGGGTCACCTTCTCTTCGCCTGTGTGCCCGATACTGCCACCCTTCACCGTGAAGTCGTAGGCGGCTGCACACACCATGCGGCCGTCGACCTTGCCGAACGAACAAATGACAGCATCGGCCGCTGGTCGATCAGCGCCCTCAGAGCCGGCGGACATGCCCATCTGGGTGCCTAACATGCCGACCTCGAAGAACACGCCGTCATCGAAGAATGCAGCCAATCGCTCGCGCGCCGTGAGCTTGCCGCGCTCGTGTTGCTTCTTGATCCGCTCTTCGCCGCCCATCTTCAGGACTTCGGCGCGACGTTTTTCGAGATCGGCGACCAGCGCTCGCATGTCCATGGAGTTCTCCCTGCTACAGATGATGAAAGGGTGGGTCGCGATCGACTATTTGCCGGTCCAGCGCGGCTTTCGCTTCTCGAGGAACGCCATCAGGCCCTCACGCGCGTCATCGGTCGACAGACACTCGCCGAGCCGCTCGCGCAACATCGGAAGTGCAGCTTCGAGATCGAGATCGGCTTGCGCTGCATACGCCCGCAGCCCGAGCTTGATGGTCATCGGGCTCTTGCTTGCGATGGCGTCGGCGATCGCTGCCACCGCAAGGTCGAGCTCGGCAGCCGGCACGACCCTGCCCACGAGCCCCGCTCGCTCTGCGTCGACGGCGCTGAGCTTCTCGCCGAAGAGCATCATTTCCAGCAGGCGCCGCTTCGGCACCACGCGCGCCAGCACCGCCATGATCATCATCGGAAACAGGCCGACGTTGATCTCCGGGGTGCCCAGCTTGGCGCTATCGACAGCCACCGCAAAATGACTCGCTGCGACCAAACCGAGGCCGCCGCCCATCGCAGCACCGTTCACGCGCGCGATGATCGGCTTTTCTGCGCGCACGACTGCCAGCAGCAGATCGGCGTAGTCGCCCTTGTGTGCAAGCTCGTCGGGCCCCGAGCCCTGGGTCATCTGCGAAAAGTCGCCCCCTGCGCAGAATGCATCCCCGGAACCGGTGAGCACGATGCTGTGCACAGCTCTGTCGGCGTGCGCATCTTCGAGCGCCCAGAGCAGCTCGTTGACCATGCGTGGCCCAATCGCGTTCTTTCGCGCCGGGTTGTGCAGCGCGAGCGTCGCAGTGCTGCCCTCGTGTGTGACGACGAGCGACTGGTAGCTCCGAGGCATCAGCGTGCTCCGAGATTCAGGATCGATTTGGCTTCGTCCACCGTCGCTGGTCGCCTGCCCGTGTCTCGCACCATGCGTACGAGCACCTCCACGAGCGCGCCGTTGGAGGCGGCCATCTCACCGCTCGGCAAATACAGGTGGTCCTCGAGACCCGTACGCACGTTGCCGCCGAGCGCGAGCGCCGCCGCCATCATGCGCCAATGGCCATGGCTGATGCCGATCACTTCCCACTCGGAGCCGGGCGGGATCAAGCTCTGCTGGAGCTGCAGAGACTCGACGCGACCAGGGATGCCGCCGAGGACGTTGACGATGAACGAGAACTGGAGCGGCGGCTTCAGCACACCCATGTCGAGCAAAGGCCACACACCGTTGGTGTGACCGCTGTCGAAACACTCGAGCTCTGGCTTCACGCCCACTTCGTTCATCACCTTGAGCAGTGCGACTATTTTTCCGTACGTGTTGGGGAACACCATGTCGAAGTCGAAGGACTTACGCTTGTGCGAGTACTTCGAATAATTCATGGTGCCCATGTTGAGCGCCGCGATGTGGGGCTTCACATCCCGAATCGTGGTCGCCTGGTCGCTCACGTCTTCGAGGATGGTGCCGGTCGAGAAGTTCAGCAGAATGGGGCAGCGCGCTTCGATCTCCTTCGCGATCTGCTTGAACACCGCCGGCGAAAAGGTGGGCGAGCCATCGTCGTTGCGTGCATGAATGTGCACCACGCTGGCGCCCGCGTCGTAGGCGCGCTTCGCTTCGTCGGCGATCTCTGCCGGCGTGTACGGGATGCCCGGACATTGTTTGCGGCTGGCGAGCACGCCAGTGAGCGCGCACGTCACGACTGCGATGTCGGGGTCGCGCTCGCCCTGCTTGCGACGGGCACCTGTGAAGGTCGGCTTTTCAGTACTCATTTGGCCTTTCCGTTCGTGAGATCGAGGCTCTGCGACTCGCTGTCTTTGACGATCGCGCGAACGCGCTTCTGAAGCTTGGAGAGAATGCGCAGCAGATCTTTGGTGTCTTCGCGCGAGAGGGAAGACAGGACGGCGTGGAAGATCTCCATCGGCTCGACAGCTGTCTCTTGCGCCAGCTGCTTGCCCTTTTCGGTGATGCGGATGAAGACGACCCGGCGATCCGAAGTCGAGCGCTCACGGCTCACGAGCCCCTCGCGCTCCATCCTGTCGATGATGCCGGTCACAGTGCTGTTCTGCGCCCGAATGCGCTCTGACAGCGACGAGAGTGACAAATCACCGAAGGTGTTGAGCAGCTTGATCACGGTGAGCTGAGGCCCGGTGAGTCCGACCTCGCGCGCCGCCTGCTTCGTGAGCCGGCGCGACTCGGTGTAGAGGTAGAGGATCGTCTCGATGATGCCGTCGAGCTCCGCCTTTTGCTCAGGGTCACCGAGCATGGGGCTCACGGAGCATGGGGGTCACGGAGCATGTCGTTCACCTTGCCACATGTCGATTACTTCGCGTACGAAGTATTCGCACACGAACTCTTCGTCAAGCCCAAGCGGGGCTTTTGCATGACCTCTAGCGGGTTGGCAGCGCGCCCGAACATGAAAGGCAACGTGGGCGCTTTGGGGCCGATGGCGTTGTGAGGGCGACAGAAATGCGGTGATTGGGTTCCTATTTCCTCAAGACTTGGAAGTAACTGCCTTTCGTTCGGTATTCTGCCGGGTGATGTTCCCCGCCGAGCCGGTCCCCGAGCAAATCGGCGCGTACCAGGTGCAGAAGTACGTGGGGCGTATTGGGGCAGCGGACGTGTACGTCGCGCGCATGGATGGCCCGCTCGGCTTCTCGCGCGACGTGACGCTCAAGCTGGTTCGCTTCGCTGTCGACGACGACGCTCGGCACGCTGAAGAGCTGAGCCGCGAAGCCGCCATCTGCGCGCGGCTCAATCATCCCACTGTCGTGCGCATGTTCGACTTCTTCGAGCACGATCGTCGGCTCGTGCTGGTGCTCGAGCAGGTCGAGGGCGCGGACCTCGAGCGGCTCATCGGGCATCTCACGCGCCGAAAACAGAAGCTCGGTGATCACGCGATCTTTTATCTCGGCACGCAAGTCGCGATCGCGCTCGCACATGCTCACGGCTCGACGGACGCGGACGGCAACGTGTCGCCAGTGATTCACCGCGACATCAAACCGGAGAACGTGCTCGTTGGTTGGGATGGCAGCGTCCGCCTCGCAGGCTTCGGCCTGGGCAAGATCTTGGGTCGCACGCCCGACTCCGTCGCGGGGACCGTGCGCGGTACGCCCGGCTTCATGGCGCCGGAGCAGACGCGCGGAGAGCGCGCGACGGTGCGCAGCGACGTGTATGGCTTCGGCATATTGCTCTGGTCGTTGCTCACCGGTAGCGAGCCGCCTCTCGACGGTGCGCGGCCAACGCCGATCGCCGAGGCGCGCCCGGATTTACCGCGAGAGCTGCTCGCAGCGATCGATGCGGCGCTCGAGCCATCGCCTGACCGGCGACGTATCTCCTGCGCGGACATCGCGCAGTGGCTGGGCAAGCTCAGCAAGGCAGAGGCAGGCCGCGAAGAGCTGCGACAGAAGGTCTTGTGGCTGCGCGCAACACGCGGGCCCGCGAGCAAGCTCGACACGTCGGCCAAACCGCAGCGCCCGCCCAAACGGCGTCAGGCGATTCAGGCGACGCGGCCCGGCACCCGCCGAACCGGCGCGCCACCGTCATCGCGCGCGCCGTCTTCATCGCGCGTTCCCGCGTCCTTTCCCAAGATGCCCTCTTCACGCGCGGCGGCTTCCAACTCCAGCGCGCCGACGTCGCCGCCGCAGGCTGGGCTTCGAGAAGAGCGTGGCCCCTCATCAGTGCCGCGCCCGCCGAGCATGACGAGCAGCTTCAACGCGCGCGAAGACACTGTCGTGTTGCGCTTGCCGCCGCCGCCCCCACTGCCGGGAGCAGGGCTGCCGGGAGCAG
>Ga0209181_10003785_pt1 | contig 23016 bp, 18 predicted proteins | sample MAT05_FD_187208 | JGI IMG/M metagenome (GOLD analysis project Ga0209181, IMG submission 187208) | Freshwater microbial communities from Lake Fryxell liftoff mats and glacier meltwater in Antarctica - MAT-05 (SPAdes) (version 2) | ecosystem: Environmental > Aquatic > Freshwater > Ice > Liftoff...
CCGCACGCCGCGCTCGAGCAGTCGGCGGGCGACGAGGCACTTGCGGGCGAAGTAGTCCGTTTCCTCGACGGCGTTGATGTCGCGGTCGAAGGCGGTGCGGCCGTGGTCGAGGCCGTACAGCTTCAGCACGGAGGCGGGTTCGCGGGACAGGTCGAGCGCCTCGGGGGCGGCGAGCTGCATCCGCGCGGCGAGTTCGTAGCTGCGGATGCGGGCGTCGAGGCGCTCGTCGCCGGGGCGGGCGGCGGCGTGGGCGCGGTTGAGTTGTGCGAGCACGTCGCCGGCGGCGCGGTCGGCGGCGGGCGTGAGGTAGCGGGCGCGGGCGTCGGGGAAGAGGTCTTCGATGGGCGTCGGCGAGCCGGGGTAGATGGACGTGCCCTGGTGCTGCGCGGGGAGGAAGGCGCTGTCCCAGTTCTTCGTGCCGTTGGACGCGAGGCCGCGGTGGTCCGGCAGCACCACGAACGTCGGCAGGTTGTCGTTCGCGGAGCCGAGGCCGTAACTGACCCAACAACCGATGCCGGGGAAGCCGGGACGGTTGAAGCCGGTCGATTGCAGCAGCGTCCCCTGGCTGTGGACGCCGGTCTTGCCGACGACGTTGTGCACGAACGCCAGCTCGTCGGCGACCGCCCCCAGCGGGGCGACGGTGTCGGAGAGCATGCGGCCGGACTGGCCGTAGGGCTTGAAGTCCCAGAGGGGTTTGAGCCACGGGCCGAGGCCGTTCTGGAACGCCTCGACGCGCTCGCCGAAGTCGGACGGCTGGCCGTGCCGCCGCACCAGCTCGGGCTTGTAGTCGAAGAGGTCGACGTGGCTGGCGCCGCCGGCCATGAACAGCTGGACGACGCGCTTGGCCTTCGGGGCGTGGTGCAACCCGCCGTCGGGGCGGCGGGGGGGGGGCTGGGCGAGGAGGTGGTCGCGGCCGAGGAGGGCGGCGAGGGCGACGCCGCCGAGGCCGCCGCCGGACTGCCACAGGAAGTCGCGTCGGGTGGTGTGCATTCCCCGATGATGACGGGTCGCGGCGGCGGTGTCCAGCGTCAGGCCGTCGCCGGCGCCTTCCGCCGCTGCTTCTGCACGTACATTTCGTGGTCGGCGCGGGCGACCGCGGCCGGCAACTCGGCGGCGGAGTCGAAGTCGGCGAGCCCCCACGCCACGACCAGGTCCACGGGGGCCGACAGTCCGGGCAGCCGCACGCCGCGGAGGGACGTGTCCACGGCGTCGAGGCGGCCGACGAGGTCGCCGGTGCGGCCGCCCTCGGCCAGGGCCAGGAACTCGTCGCCGCCGGTGCGGAACACCGCGTCGCCGATGCGGAAGTGCGCCCGCAGCGCCCGCGCCGCGAGGCGGATGGCCGCGTCCCCGGCGGCGTGGCCGTGCGTGTCGTTGAGGTACTTCAGCGAGTTCAGGTCCACCACCGCGACCGCCCCGGAAAACGACGTGCCGACACGCGCCGCCAGCAGCGCGTCGAACGCCCGGCGGTTGAGGAGGCCGGTCAGCACGTCCGTCCGCGCGGCCTCCTCCAGCTGGTCGGACGCAGTCTCGAGCCGGCAGTTCGATTCTTCCAGTTGCAGGTTCACGTCGGCGAGGCGGCGGTTGGTCGCGTCCAACTCGTCGCGGACCTGCTCGACAGCCATGAGGGCCATGCCGAACGCCAACCCGACCTCGGCGAGGGCGTCGTACATCGGGCTGAGGAGCATGTAGTTCAGGTGCTGGCCGCTCACGTACAGGCAGTAGTAACTGACCGGCCCGTAGTGGACGAACAGGACGCCGAGTACGAGGAGGCAGACGCGGACGACGTGGATGCCGAAGCGCGTCTGCGGGCCGGCCGGGGAGTAGCCGCGGGTGGCGGCGAGGGCGAGCAGGAAGAAGCCGCCGAAGATCGGGGCGTGGAACGGATATACGCCGGGGACGCGGGCGTTCGCCCACGGGGCGACGAGGCCGAACGCCAGGGCCGGGCCGAGCACCCAGGCGTCGGCGCGGCGCGGCCCCGGCCGGCCGGCCAGCTCGCGGCAACCGACCCACACGAGGTACCCGAACAGGTATTCGAGGCAGTAGTAGACGCTGGTGACGAGGGGGGCGGCGACCGACCCGCGTGGCAGCCACAGGGCCACCCGGAGGGAAACGAGCGCGACCGCCAGCGCGACCCAGCCGACGGCCCAGTGGCGGAGGAACGGGCGCGGCACCGCCCGGGCCAGCAGCACGACCAGGAGTGCGACCGGCGGGGCGGCAAGAACTTGTGCGGTGAACGCGAGGTGGCTCAGCTCCATCGAAGCGGCCGGGGTCGGGTCAGGGGTTCCCCTGACCCGAGCATAGCTCGTGCCGCGGGCGGGTGCGCCGGAATCCGCGCCCGCACGTATCCTGACGCACGGACCCACGCCCGCCCCCCGGAGGCACCGTCATGCGGCTCAGGCTCCTCGCACCCGTCCTCGCGCTGCTCGCTGCCGGCCCGGTCGCCGCCGCCGACCCCGCCGTCACCTTCCAGGCGCAGTCGGTCGGCCGCATCCTCGGCGACGCCCGCGCCGTGGTCGGCACCCTCGCCGACAAGAAGGCGGTCGACTCGATCAACGACGGCATCAAGGCGAAGCTCGGCGAGAAGGGCTTCGCCGGCCTCGACCTCGGCCGGCCGGTCCTCGGCTACGTCCACCTCCCGGCCGACCCCGCCAAGGCGGTCGGCGTGCTGGTCGTGCCGGTCACGGAGGAGAAGGCGTTCCTCGGGTTCTTCGAGCGCCTCACGGGCGCCACCCCGAAGGCCGAGGCGGGAGGGCTCTACACCGTACCGGCCCCCGACCCCGGTATGGCGATCGGGCTGCGGTTCGCCGACGGCTACGCCTACCTCGCCGCAGGCGCGAAGGGGGCCGGTTTGGCCGCGGTTCTCGCCGCCGATGAACTCGTACCGACGGCCAAGCTCCTCGACCCGGCCGAACAGTCGCTCCTGGCCATGCGCGTCCAGTTCGACAGGCTGCCGAAGGAACTCCGCACGCAGGCCCAGGACTACATCAACCGCGGCAAGAAGGCCGCCGGGATGCTACCGTTCCCGCCGGAATTGATGTCGCCGGTCGAGAAGGCGCTGCTGCAAGGGCTTGCCCTCGGCGAGCGCTGGCTGAAGCTGAGCGAGGGGGCGAAGGAGGCGACCGTCCGGTTCACGCTCGACGTCCCCGCGGCCGAGATCGGCGCCGAGTTCACCGTGGTGCCGCGGCCGGGCTCGGAGCTGGGGAAGGAACTCGCGGCGCGGAAGGCGACCAGCAACCGCTTCGCCGGCATCATCACGAAGGACACCGCCGTCGGCTTCGTGACCAGGCTGCCGTTCTTCAACAAGGAGCTCCGCACCGCCGGCACCGAAGGGCTCGACGCCGCACTGAAGGCGGTGGGTGGGCTCGGCGGGCCGACGGGTGAGCTACTCCAGGAAGCACTGAAGGGGGCGAAGCGGACGGTGGCGACTGGCGAGTTCGACGTGGCCGGGTCGTTCCGCGGGCCGAACAAGGACGGCCACTTCACCGGCGTGCTGGCGGTGGCGTTCGAGGACACGGCGGCGCTGGAGAAGGCGGTGAAAGGCGTCATCGACGCGGAGGCGCCGCCGGAGTTCCAGAAGCTTGTGAAGTGGAACGCCGAGAAGGTAGGCGGGGTGTCGATCCACCTGATCGAGGTCGGTAAACTCGTGGGAAACCCGGGCTGGCTCGGCGGCCCGGAGAAGGGGCTCGGCGGCCCGGACACGAACGTAGCGATGGCGTTCACACCGAAGGCTGCTTATGCCGCGGTCGGCCCGGACGCGGTCGCGGCTGTGAAGGGGCTGCTGGCCCTGAAGTCGGCCGAGGCGCCAGTGCTGAACGTGGTGCTGAACCCGAGCCGGTGGGTCAAGTTCATGACGACCTCCGGGGCGCCGCCGCGGGAGATCGAGGAGGTGAGCAAGCTGTTCGGCACCGAGGACCGGCCGATCACGCTCGCGTCGCTGGAGGTCACGTCGGGTGGCGAGCTGAAGGTGACATCCCGGTTGAGCCTGCGGGCGGCCATGACCTGGCTCGGGGCGCGGGCGCACTCTACGTCTGAGGCGGTGGACCCGCCGCCGCCGAAGAACTGACCAGGGTTCGCCGCTCGCGGCGGTGCAGCGTAGTCGCTGCACCGCCGCAAGCGGCGATACCAGTCACCTCACCCACCCGCCCGTCCCCGGTCGGGTGGGTATGAACGCCTTGCCGCTATCCGTCGCCCCGAGCAAGAACACCACGCCCACCAGTGCCGCGCCGATCAGCGCGCCGATGACGTACTGCCAGATCACCACCACGCCCGCCCGCACGAACGTCGTCGGCAGCGCCATCTTCAGTACCAGCACGGTGCCGAACACGCTCGCCCCGAAGCCGACCGCGAGCACCCCGAGCACCCCCGTGAGCAAGGCCGGGTCGAGCGGGTCGGTCGTCGCGGGGACGGCCATCCCGAACAGCGCCACGGCCACGAACGTCGCCGCGAACTGACACACCGCCGACGCGACGGCACACCCGAAGTTCACGAGGATCGCGTAGCCGACCCCGGGCATGGGGATGCGGACGCCGCCGAGCGCCTTCGGCTGCGGGATCGTCTCGTAGACCGACGCCCGGTGACGGAAGTCGTCCTCGCCGAGGTCGCGGCCGCCGAGGATGCCGTTCGTGAGGCTCACCGAAATCCGCAGGATCGCCGCCCAGACGCGGAGCATGACGCCGAGCACGACGACCGAGCAGGCGAGGACGATGAGGCCGACGATCAGCGCCATGAGAGGCAGCCGGGTTCGGGGTGCGGGACGGTGCGGTACCACGAACGTAGAACACACCCGGGCTCCGTGCCGACCACTATCGTCCCATGTTCGGGGCGATTGCGTTCAGCCCGACGAGTACCAGGCCGCCGGCGACCAGCAGGAGCGGAACGCCCAGAAGCAGCACGAACGCCGCAACCAGGCTGGCCCGCGGGAACGTGGTCGGCAGCAGGAGCTTGAAGAAGCCCGTCTGGATCAGAAAGGCCGACGCCAGTGACGCGGCACCGAACACGATCCGTCGTGCGTCCCGGTCCAGCCCCCGGGCTTGGTCGGCGACGATCCACAGGCCGACACCGGCGGCGAGGTCCACGAGCGCGACCAGGGCCGTGATCCCCGCGGCCTTCTCGAACCCCGGCAGCGGAACGGCCGTGGCGTGCCACGGCGGCAGGTAGTAGTCGTCTTCGGCGTAGCCGTAGTCCCGGTCCTCGACCGGGCGGCCGAGGACGCGGTTCGCCAGTCCCACGGCGGCGCGCAGGACGGCCGCGCCGGCCGGCACGACGAGCGGCAGGGCGACGACGAGGACGCACAGGGAACAGGCCATTGCGGCGAGTCTACGCGGCTCGGGTGGCGGACACAACCAGGGAAGGGGCGGGGAGGTGGGCGAACACGGGGCGGGCGGCCGGGCGGTGCCGACGCGGCTGGCGGTGATGATGCTGCTGTTCTACTTCGGGCTCGGGGCGTGGGTTCCCACCCTGTCCACGTACCTGATGTCCGCCCCCACCCGCGGCGGCCTCAACTTCACCACCCAGGAAGTCGGCTGGCTGTACTCGTCGTTCGCGTTCGGCGGCATGCTCGCGCCGCTCGTCATCGGTCTCCTCACCGACCGCCTTTTCCGTGCTGAACTCGTCCTGGGCGTGTGCAGCCTGTTGTGTGCCGGACTGCTGTTCGCCGCCGCGACGTGGTGCGACGAGAACGCCCCGCTGGCCGACACCGCGTACCACGCCGCCGCGGTCCGTGACGCCGCCTCGACGCCCGAGCAACTCGACCGCGTGAACGACGACGCGGAGGTCCGCCGCGTCGCGGCCGCCACCTTCGGCCGGCTGTTCGCGCTGATGCTCGCGTACTGCGTGTTCATGCAACTGGCGATGACGCTGACCACCGTGATCGGCCTGCGCAACCTCGCCGACCCCGAGCGCCGGTTCGCCGGCGTCCGCCTGTACGGCACCGTCGGCTGGATCGCCGCGGGGCTGGCCGTGGGGCAGTTCTTCCGGGCCGTGTCGTCGGACGTGCTGTACATCGCCGCGGCCGGGTCGCTCGTCGTGGGGGTGTACGCCTTCACGCTGCCGCGAACCCCGCCGCTCGGGTCCGGCCGGTCGGTCGCCGACCTGTTCGGGCTGCGGGCGCTGGTGCTGTTCCGCGACCGGTCGTTCGTGGTGTTCGTGCTGGTGGCGTTCGTGACCACGGCGATGAACCAGTTCTACGTCGTGTACGGCCACCGCTACCTCACGGACCACGGCGTGCCGAAACCCGAACAGGTGATGACGGTGGCGCAGGTGATCGAGGTGGGGTGCATGTTCGCGCTGCCCCTGTTGCGGCCGCGCGACCGGATGAAGGGGCTGATGCTCGTCGGACTCGGCGGCTACGCCGTGCGCGGCTGGGTGATGGCGGCCGGGTGGACGCCCGCAGTCGTGGCGATCGGGGTGCCGATGCACGGCATGGGCTACACCTTCTTCCTGCTGGTCGCCTCGACGTACCTCGACCGCGAGGCACCGCCGCACCTGAGGGCGAGCGCGCAGGGGATCATCACGTTCGTGTCCGGCGGCGTCGGAGTGTGGGTCGGGAACGCCTTCGCCGCCGCCGTCGTGGACCGCCACCGCGTCGGCACCGTGATCGACTGGCACGCCGTCTGGTTGGTGCCGCTCTCGGTCTGTACCGTGGTGGCGGTGGCGTTCGCGCTGCTCTTCTACCCGCCGCCGTCCAGGGGACAGGAGACAGGGGACGGGAGCCAGGAACCGGACCACATCGATCCCACCAGCCGGTGACCTCGACTCGTATCCTGTTCCCTGACTCCTGTCCCCTGGTGCCTCATGGCCCGGTTCTTCAAGTACAAGTCGGTCGCCGAGCTGGAGGCCGAGAACGCCCGCCTCAGCATCGACCTACACTTCACCGACGACCTGGCGCCGCTGTCCGCCCCGCTGGCGGTCGGCCCGCGCACGGCCGGGAACCGCTGGTGCATCCACCCGATGGAAGGGTGCGACGGCGAGCCCGACGGCCGGCCCGGCGAGCTGACGTTCCGCCGCTACGTCCGCTTCGGCGACGGCGGTGCGAAGGTGATCTGGGGCGAGGCGTGCGCCGTAACCGACGACGGCCGCATGAACCCGCGCCAAATCTGGCTGAACGACTCGACGCGCGACAGCTTCGCCAAAATGGTCGCCGACTGTCGCGCCGCCCACCGCGCCGCGAACGGCGACGACTCGGACCTGCTGTTCGGCCTGCAGCTGACGCACTCCGGCCGCTACAGCTTCCGCCGCCCGCTCATCGCGTGTCACGACCCGCTGCTGGTCGGCCGGTACAAGGTGACCGCCGACACGCCGCTCCTCACCGACGACGACCTGAAGCGGATCGTGGACCACTACGTCGCCGCGGCGAAGCTGGCGGTCGCGGTCGGGTTCGACTTCCTCGACGTGAAGCAGTGCCACCGCTACCTGCTGAGCGAGTTGCTCGGCGCCCGCAACCGCCCCGGCCCCTACGGCGGCAGCTTCGAGAACCGCACCCGGCTGGCGCGCGAGATCATCCTCGCGGTCAAGGCCGCGGTGCCGGCACACGTCGTGCTCGCCACGCGGATGAACGGCTTCGACGGCGTCCCCTTCCACAAGGCCGCGAGTGGTGACGGGGAGCCGGACGACTTCACGTCGCCCGTCGTCAACGGGTGGGGCCTGAACCCGGACGATCCGCTGACACCGGACCTGACGGAGCCGATCCGCTGGGTGCAGGAGTTGCGGCAACTTGGCGTGTCGCTGGTGAACATCGCGCTGGGGAACCCGTACGCCCAGCCGCACTTCGGCCGGCCGTTCGAGTACCCGCCGCCGGACGGCTACGAGTCGCCCGAGCACCCGCTGCTCGGCGTCGATCGGCACTTCAAGATCGCCGGCGCCATCCAGGCCGCGAACCCGGGGCTGGCGGTCGTGGGCACGGGTTACAGCTACCTCCAGGAGTTTCTGCCGCACGCGGGCGCGGCGAACGTCCGCGACGGGCGGATCAGCCTGGTCGGCGTTGGCCGGGCGAGCCTGGCGCAGCCGGACTGGGTGCGACAACTCCGCGACCACGGGAAGCTCGACCGCAAGCGGGTCTGCCGGACGTTCAGCTACTGCACGGCACTGATGCGGGCGAAGGACCACCCGCTCGGCCAGTACCCGACCGGCTGCCCGCCGTTCGACAAGGAGGCATACGGCGACGTGTGGAAGGAAGTCCAGCAACTCGGGCGAAAGTAGCTCCGCCGCTCGCGGCGGTGCAACGCACTTGCCCTTGATTCCACCTCTCGACTCCCCCGACAATCCCGGCACCGGAGGCACCCCATGATCGTCGGCGTCCCGCGCGAGGTGAAGGCGGACGAGTACCGCGTGTCCCTGACGCCGAACGGCGCCGAGGAACTGACCCGTGCCGGCCACCGCGTCCTGGTGCAGACCCACGCCGGCGACGGCAGCGGCATCGGCGACGAGCAGTACGCCGCCGCCGGCGCCGAAATCGTGCCAGCCACGGCCGACGTGTGGGGCCGTGCGGACCTCATCATCAAGGTGAAGGAGCCGCTGCCGGACGAGTGGCCGCTGATGCGCCCCGGGCAGACGCTGTTCACCTACTTCCACTTCGCCGCCGATGAGCAGCTGACCCGCGCCGTGATGGCGTCGGGCGTCACGGCCGTGGCCTACGAGACGATCCGCGACGCGAAGGGCGGCCTGCCGCTGCTGACGCCGATGAGCGAGGTCGCCGGCCGCATGAGCATCCAGGAGGGGGCGAAGTTTCTGGAACGCCCCTTCGAGGGCCGCGGCATCCTCCTCGCCGGCGTCCCCGGCGTCGCCCCCGCGACGGTGGTGGTGCTGGGTGGCGGCGTGGTCGGCGCGAACGCGGCCCGGGTCGCGGCCGGGCTCGGGGCAAACGTCTTCCTCCTCGACGTGAACCTCGACCGCCTCCGCTACCTCGACGACGTGATGCCGCGGAACGTGACGACGCTGTTCTCGAACCGGCACAACCTGTTGGAAGTTCTGCCCTGGGCCGACCTGGTGATCGGCGCCGTGCTGATCCCCGGGGCGAGGGCGCCGCACCTGGTCCGCCGCGAGGATCTGAAGCGAATGCCGCCGCGGGCGGTCGTGATCGACGTAGCCATCGACCAGGGCGGCTGTTTCGAGACGAGCCGCCCGACGACGCACGCCAAGCCGACGTACATGGTGGACGACATCGTTCACTACTGCGTCACGAACATGCCCGGGGCCGTGGGCCGCACCAGCACGTATGCCCTGACCAACGCCACGTTCCCGTTCGCCCTGCAACTGGCGAACAAGGGCGTGGATCGGGCGACCGCCGAGAACCCCGGGCTGGCCGTGGGGGTCAACATCCGCGCCGGCCGGGTGACGAACGCGGCCGTGGCGGAGACGTTCGGCCTGCCGGTGGAGCCGGTGTGAGCGGCGCCGACGTGGCGAGCCGACCGCCGTGAGGCGGCGGGTGCGTCGACGCACCCGCCGCCTCACGGCGGTCGGCTCGCCGGTTCCAGAATGCAGCACGGAGGCTGCTCCATCCGCGTCACACCCCGCTTCGCCGTCCGGTTCGCGCTGCCGCGGCCATCGCTCGCCCCGGTGTTGCTGCTGGGGTGGTGCGCGGCGCTGTTCTTTTACGGCGTCGGCGCCGGGCCGCTGTACCGCACCGAATCCCTCCGTGCCATCATCGGCGCCGAGTGCCTCCGCGGGCACTGGCTCTACCCCGTCCTCCACGGCGAACCGTTCCTCACCAAGCCGCCCGGCCACTACGCCGCCATCGGCCTCGCCTCGCTCGCGACTGGCCGCGTCACCGAAGTCACGGCGCGGCTGCCGTCCGCGGTCGCCGCCACGGTGACAGTGTTGCTGATGGCGGGCCTGTTCCGCCGCGTGCTAGGCGACCGGGCCGGGCTGCTCGCGGGGCTCCTGGTCCCGTGTTCGATGCTGTGGCTCGACAAGGCGCCCAGCGCCGAGATCGACATGACGCTGGTGGGGTGGGTAACCGCTGCGCTGGTCGCCTTCCACGCCTGGGTTGAGGTTGAAGCACGGGGTCAAGCCCACCCGTTGCAACGGGTGGGCTTCGCCCTCATCACCCTCCTGTGCGTCGCCGCCGGCACCCTGACGAAGTGGACCGCACCCGCCTTCTTCGTCCTCACCGCCGTGCCGCTGCTCGCCTGGCGTCGCCAACTGCGCCTCCTCGTCGGCTGGCCGTTTCTCACCGCCGCTGTCGTCGCGGTCGCGGCCGTGTTCGCGTGGGCGGCGCTCGTCACGCAGCAGGTCGGCTGGGACGCGCTCGCCGACACCGTGCGGAAGGAGGCCGCCTACCGCTTCGCCCCGAAGTCGGCCGCGAAGGGCTATCCGTGGTCGCAGGTGGTGACGTACCCGTTGCTGGTATGGGCGGCGCACCTGCCGCTGTCGCTGTTCGCGCTGCGGACGCTGTGGCGCGGCTTCGGCGCACGCTGGGACGACCGCGGTCGATCGCTGTTGGCATTCCTCCACTGCTGGGCGTGGCCGAACCTCCTGTTCTGGGCGCTGGTTCCGAACAACAACGTCCGCTACGCGCTGCCGGTGAGCCCGGCCCTGATGGGGCTCGGGGTGATGGGGTTGATGGACTGGTGGCGGCGGCGAAGCCCCGAGCCACCTCACCCCCCCGGCCCCCCTTCCCTAAGAGGGAAGGGGGGGGACGCACCGACCGACTTGCCGGGCGCATTCTCAGCCGGAGCGGTGTCGCAGGATGCCACGCGGAGCGAACACCCCTCCCCCCCTGGGGGAGGGGCCGGGGGAGGGGTTGACCACGCGAACCCGACTTCAAGGCTCGCATCAAATCCCTTCCGTACCCTCGCCGCCTTCCTCGCCCTCTGGCTCGCCGCGAAGATCGTCTTCGTGGAGGTCGTCGTCCCGCGCCGGACCGGCGGCCGCGACGCCGAGGTGACTGCGACCCTGCTCCGCGAACTCGTCCCGGTCGGGGAAGTTCTCCATCTGCTCAAGCTGAAGGACGAGGGCGTCCTGTTTTACTACGACCGCCCGACCCGCAAGCTGAGCTCGCCCGCAAACCTTCCCCCAAACGCCCACGTGGTCCTCGTCGAGGCCGAGTGGCGCGAGTGGGAGGCGAACCGGACTGGTGCGCTCGTCCGGTGGATGTATGATCAGCAGGGCGACCCCCTGATTCTGGCCCGGGTGACGACCCCATGACGGCGGCCCCGCCGACCGACCGCGAGGTGATGAGCGTGTCCACGCTCGTCGCCCGGTTGCGCGGCGCGGTCGAGGGGAAGTTCTCCGCGGTATGGGTCGCCGGCGAGGTCGTCAACTTCACGAAGGCCGCGTCCGGCCACATGTACTTCACCCTCAAGGACGACGCCGCCACCCTACGGGCCGTCCTGTTCCGCGGGGTGAACCTGCGGATGCGGTTCGAACCGCGCAACGGCATGGAGGTGCTCGCCCGCGGTCGGCTGAGCGTGTTCGACCAGCGCGGCGACGTACAACTCCAGGTCGAGGAGTTGCAGCCGAAGGGCGTCGGCGCCGCCGAGCTGGCGCTGCGGCAGCTCAAGGAAAAGCTCCTCGCCCGCGGCTACTTCGACCCGCGCCGCAAGCGACCGCTGCCCAAGTACCCGAAGCGCGTGGCCCTGATCGCCAGCGCCACCGGGGCCGCGATCCGCGACATGCTCGAACTCCTGGCCCAGCGCTGGCCGCGCGCCGACGTGATCGTCCGCCCCAGCCGCGTGCAGGGGACCGGCGCCGCGGAAGAGGTCGCGGTCGCGCTCCGCGAACTCAACCGGCTTCACACCTCGGGGCGGCTTCCGTTGTGCGCCGTGGTCATCGGCCGCGGCGGCGGCAGCTCCGAAGACCTGGCGGCGTTCAACGAGGAGGCCGTCGCCGACGCCGTGTTCCAGTCGGTCGTGCCGGTCGTGTCGGCGATCGGCCACGAGACGGACGTGACCGTCGCCGACCTGGTCGCCGACCACCGGGCCGAGACGCCGACCGCCGCGGTCGTGGCCCTGACGCCGCACCGGTTCGAACTCCTCGCCGATGTCCGCGACCTGGACACCCGCCTCCGCGAGGTCATCGGCCGCCGCCTGGAACTGGCACGCGACCGACTCGACACCATCGCCGCCCGACCCGCCTTCCGCCGACCGCTCCAGCGCGTGAATGACCTCGAACAGCGCCTCGATGACACCGCGGACCGGCTACACCGCGCCGTGCGGGCGCGGGTGTCGGGTGCCGCCGAGAAGTTGGCCGCGTCCTCCGCGCAGCTCGACGGCCTGAGCCCGCTGAACGTCCTGAAGCGCGGCTACAGTCTGACGCGCACGTCGGCCGGAGTGGTGGTGACAGACCCCGCGACGGTGAGCCCTGGCGACATCCTGCTGACGCGCGTGACGGGCGGCGAAATCCGCAGTGTTGCGGTCGAGGCGGCGAGTACGATGGAGGAATTTCGACGGCAGACGGAGGAGCCATGATCCGCCCCTTGCGCACGCAGCCGGTCAACGACTACCCGACCTCGGACGGCAAGCCCATGGCCGAAACCGAACTCCACCGCAACCTCATGGTGGACCTGCTGCAAACGCTCCAGTGGTGGTTCCGCGACCGCCCCGACATGTGCGTGACGGGCGACCTACTAGTCTTCTACGAAAAGGGCGACAAGCGGCGGCACGTCGCCCCCGACGTGTTCGTCGTCCCGGACGTCGGCAACCACCTCCGAGAGAACTACCTGTTGTGGGAGGAGGGCGGCGGCGGGCTGGATTTCGTGATCGAGGTCACGTCGTCCTCAACCCGGCGGGAGGACACGGGGAAGAAGAGTCGCCTCTACGCCGAGAAGCTGGGCGTTCGGGAGTACGTGCTGTTCGACCCCCGCGGCGACTACCTGGAGCCATCCTTCCAGGTTTTCCGCCGCACCCGCGACGCCTTCCGTCCAGCGCGCCTGACCGACGGCCGGTTTAGCAGCCGCGTACTCGGCCTGGACCTGGAGCGCGACGGCACTCAGCTCCGCTTCCGCAACCCGGCGACGGGCGAACGGTTGATGACACCCGCCGAGCTGCGCGCGGCTGAGACAGCGCGCGCCGACGCCGAAACCGAGCGCGCCGACGCCGCCGAGGCCGAGCTCGCCCGCCTCCGTCAGGAACTCGCCCGCCTCCGCGGCGGGAGGAACGGATCATGACCCCGCCCGACGCCGAACCCGTCCGCTTCGAGCAGGCGCTGGCCGAGCTCGAGCGCATCCTCCGCGAACTCGAGGACGGCACCACCACGCTCGACGACGCCCTCGCCCGGTACGAGCGCGGCGTCGGCCTGCTCCGGCTCTGCTACGGCAAGCTCAAGGACGCCGAGCAACGCGTCCGACTCCTGGCCGGCACCGCCGCCGACGGCGGCCCCGACCTCCAGCCGTTCGAGCACGTCGCGACCCTTTCCGCGGCCAAGGCGGCGCTCGGGAAATCGGGTCGCGGCACGAAGTTGCCGGGAATAGACGGCTGAGCACGGGGTCGAATCCGCGGGCGGTTCGCGGATTCGTCCGGGTCGTGCGGCCCCCCGGCTAGTATAAATCACCCGACAGCCCCACTGCGGGGCGACCGGAAGGATCGGCCGTGGGCGGGGAGTTGTGGGCTGACCTGAAGGACCGGCAGGACGCCGTCGAGGCCGCGCTGCGACTCACCCTCGCCCGGTACACGTCGGACTCCCCCGCCGCCCTGTCCGCGGCGATGGGGTACTCACTCCTCGCCCCCGGCAAGCGGCTCCGCCCGCTCCTCGTCGTCCTCGCCTGCGAGGCGTGCGGCGGCACGCTGGAACAATCGCTGCCGGCGGCGTGCGCGGTCGAGATGGTTCACACCTACTCGCTCGTCCACGACGACCTGCCGGCGATGGACGACGACGACCTGCGGCGCGGCCTGCTGACGTGCCACAAGAAGTTCGGCGAGGCACTGGCGATCCTGGCCGGCGACGCCCTCCTGACGCTGGCGTTCGAGGTGGTCGCCGCGGGTTACCCGCCGCGCACGGCCGCGGTTAGCTGTGTGGAACTCGCCGCGGGGGCCGGGGCGGTCGGGATGGTCGGCGGGCAGGTACTCGACCTCGCGGCGGAAGGGCGGATCGAGGCGGACCGCCCGGCGGAGTCCGTCGCGGCGCTGGAGGCGATCCACCGCCGCAAGACGGGCGCCCTGTTCCGCGCGGCGCTGCGGCTCGGCGTCCACGCGGCGCAGGGCGAGCGCGGGGCCGACCCCGCAGCCCTGGCCGCGGCCGAGGACTACGCCGCCGCCTTCGGCCTGGCCTTCCAGGTCACCGACGACCTGCTCGACGTGGAGAGCACGGCCGAGAAGACCGGCAAGCGGGTGAACAAGGACGCCGCCCGCGGCAAGATGACTTATCCCGGCCTGCTCGGGGTGTTCGAGAGCAAGCTGCGGGCGGAAGAACTGGCGGTGACCGCCATGACGGCGGCGAACCGGCTCGGCAGCCCTCAGCTGTTCGAACTGGCGAAGTATGTCGTGCGACGCGATCGCTAACCGGGGGATACGATGTCTGCCCTGCTGCCCACGATCACCGGCCCGGCCGACCTGCACGAGCTCTCGGACGAGCAGTTGCAGCAGCTCACCCGCGAGATCCGCGAGGAACTCGTCCGGGTGCTCACCACCCGGCCGGCGCACTTCGCCAGCAACCTCGGCGTCGTCGAGTTGACGCTGGCGCTCCACCTCACCTTCGACTTCTCGAAGGACCGCCTCATCTGGGACACCGGCCACCAGGTCTACCCGCACAAGCTGGTGACGGGCCGCTACGACCGGTTCCACACCATCCGCACCCGCGGCGGGCTGATGGGCTTCCCCCACCCGGGCGAGTCCCCCTACGACCTGTTCATGACCGGCCACGCCGGCTGCAGCGTGTCCACCGTGTCCGGCCTGAAGGCGGCCGACGACCTGATGGGCAACGGCGACCGCAAGGCCGTCGCGGTGATCGGCGACGGGGCGCTGCCGAGCGGCATCGTGTTCGAGGCGATGAACAACATCGGCGGGATGAACCAGGACCTGCTCGTGGTCCTCAACGACAACAAGATGAGCATCTGCCCGCGCACCGGCGGGCTCGGCCGGTACCTCGACCAGTGCCGCATCACCGGCCTCTACCAGGGCGGCAAGCGGAAGATCAACCGCGTCCTTAACAGCATCCCCGTCATCGGCGAGATGGCCCACTCGGCGCTGGAACAGATCCGCGACGGGCTCAAGGCGTTCTTCAAGGACGGTATGCTGTTCGAGGAGATGGGCTTCCGCTACTTCGGCCCCGTGGACGGCCACGACCTGCCGGGGCTCCGCAAGATTCTCCGCGACCTGAAGGGACAGAAGGGGCCGATCCTGCTCCACGTGTTCACGAACAAGGGGCACGGCATCCCGGAGGCCGCGGCCGACCCGGTGACGTACCACACGCCGCCGGTGTTCGACGAGATGGGGCCGAACGGCACCATCAAGTCATTCAAGAAGAGCGGCGCCAAGGCGTACACCGACCTCATGAGCGCCGGCATCCACGCGGCGATGGCGGCCGACCCCAAGGTGGCGGTGCTGACCGCCGCCATGTGCCAGGGGAACAAGCTCGAACAGGTCCGCACCGACTTCCCCGACCGCTTCTTCGACGTGGGCATCTGCGAGAGCCACGCCGTGGCCTTCGCCGCGGGGATGGCGAAGGCTGGTATGAAGCCGGTCGTGGACATCTACAGCACGTTCCTGCAGCGCAGCTTCGACCAGATTTTCCAGGAGGTGTGCCTGCAGAACCTCCCCGTGGTGTTCGCCATGGACCGTGCCGGCCTCACCGGCCCGGAGGGACCGACGCACCACGGGGTGTTCGACATCCCCTACATGCGGCTGTTCCCGAACATGACCGCGATGGCCCCCGGCGACGAGGCCGACGCCGTGCCGATGCTGAACTACGCGATCGGCCACCCCGGCCCGATCGGCATGCGCTACCCGAAGACGAACCTGGACCGCGTCGAGCGGCCGAACGGCTTCGCGGACGTGGAGCTCGGCAAGGCCGAGGTGATCGACTGGGGCGAGGACGGCTGCTTCGTCGCCTACGGCACCCTGCTGGCGACGTGCGTCGCGGCGGCCGCGAAGCTACGCGAGGAGGGGCTGCACGTCGGCGTCGTTAACGCCCGGTTCGTGAAGCCGCTGGACCGCGAGACGATCCTGCGGGCCGTCGAGACGCTGCCGGTGGTGGTGACCGTCGAGGAAGGGACGATCGAGGGCGGGTTCGGCTCGGCGGTCCTGGAGGCGGCGAACGCAGCGGGGCTGGACGCCCGCAACGTGGTGCGGTGCGGCATACCCGATCGGTTCATCGAGCACGGCGACCGCGGCGAGCTGCTGGCGTCGCTGGGCTTGACCGCGGACGGGTTGGCCGACGTGGTGCGGAAGCACCGTGAGGCGCTGCGGCCGGTGTGAGTGTTATGAGCGGCGTCGGCGGCGAGCCGACCGCCGTGAGGCGGCGGGTGATGTGAACGTCACCCGCCGCCTCACGGCGGTCGGCTCGCCGGCTTCGAGTGAATTGTAATGCGTTGTCCGCTTTGCGGTCACGTCTACCTGCCGCGGCAGGCCGCTGCCGCGGCGCGCCACATCGTCGCCAGCTTCGGCTCACCCAGCGCCTCGGTCACCGTCGCCAGTTCCAGCCTTATTGCCGCGTCCCACGGCCGGTCCATCGCCTCGCGGGTCAGCGCCGTCGCCCGCTCCAGCGTCTTCCGCAACTCCTCCGCCCGCGCCGCCGCCCGACCCGACTCCGCCACGCGGCCGGTCGCCGCATAGGCCTGCGCGAGCAGGAACTGCGTTTGGTAGTCGGCCGGGAGTCGCGCGGCCGCCGCCTCCAGCGCAACGACCGCCGCGGCCGCGTTCCCGTCGTCGAGGTCGAGTTGGCCGCGCAACCGGCGCAGCACCCCGTCCGCCGGGTGAGCGGTGATCGACCGGTCTGCGGCCGCGGCCGCGTCGGCGCGGCGCGCGACCCCGCGCAGCGCCTCCACCCGCACCGCCTCGCCGACCGGACCCGGTGCCGGCGGGTCGGCGTCGAGCACGGCGAGGGCGTCCGCGAACTTCCCGGCGCGGTTCAACACCTCGGCCAGTTCGGCGACCACCTCGCCGCGCGCCGCTCCGGCCAGCCCGCGCCGCAGCGCCTCTCGGTACGCCGCCTCCGCCTGCTCGTACCGGTTCAAATCCTTGTTGATCAGCCCCATCAGCCGGTGCGGGCGGGCGTCGGCCGGGTCGAGGCGGGCCACCGCGTCGAGGTCGTCGACCGCCGCCGGCATCTGGCCCAGGTCGTAGGCCACCGCCGCCCGGCTGCGGCGGGCGTCGACGTTGTCCGGTTCGGAGTCGAGGACGTAGCTCAAGACGCGGTCGGCCTTGGCGAGGTCGCCGAGGGCGAGGAGGCAGCATCCGGCCTTCGTCGCGGAGCGGAGGTGAAACGGGCCGTCGCGCTTCACCTCCTGAAAGGCGTCGAGCGCGAGGTCGGGCCGGCCGGTCGCCAGGAAGTATTCGCCACGCAGTACCGCGGCGTGGTCGGCGGCGCCGGCGGCTTCCAACCGGTCGATGGCGCGGGCCGCGTCGGCCCAGTTCTCGGCGCGAATCGCGTCCTCGCCGCGGGCGAGTTGATAGTCCGGCCGCGTCACCCGGTAGCGCCAGCCGCCGACCGCCGCCGCGACGGCCAGTACGGCGGCGAGAACGAACCACCCCCGCCGGGCGCGGCGGCCGAGCGGGGGCGGGGCGGGTTCGGACGAAGGGGCACGCGGGTCGGCGGTCACTTCTTCTTCTCGAGCTTCAACTCGACCGGCCCGGCCGACGGGACGGTGGCGGTCAGCGGCGTCGTGGTCGCGGACGAGTACACGCCCGGGAGGTCGCCGATGTCGACCTTTACGCCGGCGCCGGTCTTAACGGCGGGAAAGCCGGCGGGTCCGGCACCGGCCGTCTTGGCCACGTCCTTGGACTTCATCTTCGCGAGGTAGTCCTTGTCGATCTTGGCCGGGTCGCCGGGCGCCTGGCCCTCGACCATCGCAGTGCGGGTCACCATCACCTTGTAGGTGCCGGCGGGGATGCCGGGACCGTTGTCGAACTGCAGGGAGAACTTGCCGCTGTCGTCGGTCCGGCCGGTGGCGGTCTTCGAGCCGCTGTCGTTCATGAAGATCACGGTGGCGCCGTCGACCGGCGTGCCGTCGTAGGTGACGGTGCCGTTGACGGGGGTCAGCTTGTCGCCGCACCCGGCGGTAAGACCAGCCGCGAGGGCGAAGAGGATGAAGGGGCGTCGCATGGGGCGCGGGCTCCGAGTCGGTCGTGGGTGTGGAGAGAGCCCGAGCCCGGCGGGAAGGCCCGCCGGGCTCGGGTGGGGTCGCTGTGGTCGGCCCGCCCGCTTACGGGGGGGAGACGGCCTGACCGTCGGCCCGGGCGCCGAGGTACTGGTACGTGCGGTGGTCGATCGTCGAGGTGATGAAGCGGACGCTGCCGTCACCCAGGACGAAGTTGGCACCGCCGGTGTGGCGGGACTTGAAGCCCCACGACAGGTTCCAGTTGCCGAACGACCTCAGCGGGTTACTCCCGCAGCGGGAGCGCTCGTCGGTCACGTAGTTGATCGGGACGATGGTGCCGACGTGCGAGTTCCCGCCGTTGAAGTGCGTCCACGAGCCGTCCCAGAAGTGGTCGTGCCACTCGGGGAGCATCTCGCCGATGAGGAGCGTGTTCGACAGCCCGTCGCCCACGGACGCCATGTTGATCTTGGCCCCGAGCCGGTTGTACATGCCGCGGATGCCGGCGGAGTTCTGGTCGTTCCCGTGGTCCGCGCTGGTGGTGATGCCGGGGTGGGTGCCGGTCTGGCAGTGGGTCTGGAAGGTGTCGGCGCCGCACCCGCCGGCGAGGCACTGCGGCCCGAGGCTGCCGCCGTAGTTCGAGATGCGCCAGTCGACGTTCCAGCCGTCGCTCGGGCAGCGGTAGGTGGCGACGCGGGCGTTGGCGTAGGCGGAGGCGGTGGTGGCGTCGCCGCGGAACCGGCCGGCCGAGTTGTACACCGACTCGGGGCCGCCGCTGCCGAACGAACTCATCGAGTTCCACAGACCCGCCTGCTCCATGTACGGCAGGCTGAAGGTCAGGAACGTGCCGCGGTCGTCGCCCCAGTCGCCGGAGGGGGCGCCGGGCGTGCCCATGAACGGCCCTATCTGGCCGCCCGGGGGGAAGCGGCCGACCACGTCGTGGTAGTTGTGCTGGGCCAGACCCAACTGCTTCAGGTTGTTCTGGCACTTGGCACGGGCAGCGGCCTCGCGGACCTTCTGGACGGCCGGCAGGAGGAGCCCGATCAGGATGGCGATGATGGCGATGACGACCAACAGCTCGATCAGCGTGAACGCCGCGGCCTTCCGGCCGGGGCTCCCGCGCGGGGGACAAGGAATCGCTTTCATGGCGAGCCTGCGAGTGGGAGAAGAGGGCGCGCAGCGGAATGACCCGCTATCCAAGACAATCGTCTAACACGAACCCCATGTCAAGAGTACCGCGAAATAACTGAGAAGATTTTTCGGCAGGCTCCACTCGAACGCGGCCCCGCCTCGGTCCGAAGCCGGGCGAAACGGCTTCACCAGCCGCTGCGAGCCTGGTGGGGAGCCGCGAGCTCCGCACGGTTCGTGCGGCGGTAGTAGTCCGCGAGGGCGCGGTGACTCGGGGTGTGGTCGGGGCGAATGGCCAGCGCCGACTCAAGCCAGCGAACGCCCTCGGCCTCGCGGCCGTTGCGGAGGAACAGCTCGCCGATTTCGCGGCGGAGGTCCGGGTCGGCGGGGCTGGTGGAGATGCGGCGGCCGAGTTCGCGGACGCGCGTCAGGTCGTCGCGGAGTTGCCGCCACCGGGCCTCGGCCTCGGCCGCCTCCGCGGGGGTGCCCGCTTGCTGGAGGCAGCGGAGGAGCATGAACCGGGCCTCCACGTCGGACGGGTCGGCGGCGACCGCCCGGCGGGCGTAGGGCAGACCGTCGGCGGCCCGGCCGCGGTCGAGGTCGAGCCGGGCGCGCTGCGTCAGCACGACGACGCTGGCGTCCGGGCGCGTCGCGGCCCGGTCGAGTGTCGCGACCGCGTCGTCGGCTCTCCCCTCGGCTTCCATCGCGGCGGCGCGGAAGCGGAGCACGTCGGGGTCGTCGGGATACGCGGTCGAAAGCTGCTCCAGGTGCGGGGTGACCTCGGCGGGCGGGCGGCGGGCGTCGAGCATCGTCCGCACCAACCCGAGCCGCGCCCGGCGGTCGTCCGGCACGGCCTCGACCCAGGCGGCGAACGCGAGCCGACACGCCTCGCGGCGCTCGAGCCGTTCGAGCACGTCCGTCCGCGCCGCCCACGCACGCGAATCCGTCGGCGCCAGCTCCACCCACCGGGCGGTCAGCGGATCGACCTCGACGATGCGGTACTGGCCGATGTAGCCGGGTACGATCACCGCCAGCGCGTCGGCGGCGTCCGGGCCGGACCCGTCCGCGAGCGGCCGCAGGATCGCTTCGACGGCGTAGAACGGAGCACCGTTCGCGGCCGCGAGCAGGGCACGCTCGTGGCGCACGGCGTCCGCATTCCAGCCGAACCGCGCGGCCTCGTCGAGGTGACGGCCGGCGGCGGCGCGGTCGCTGGTGCGGCGCGCGGCGACCGCGGCGAGGAAATGCGTTTCGTTGTCGTGCGGCCAGGTGGCGAGCGTGCGCGCGAGGCGGTCGCGGGCGGCGGCGGGGTCGCCGGCGGCGAGGGCGTCGCGGGCCTTCGACAACGCCCGCCACGCGAGTACCTGATCGGCGACGACCCAGCCGCCGGCGAGCACCGCGACCAGAACGACGCCGAGGACGCCGATGGTGGCGCGGCGGCTGAGGCGGGCGGGGGCGGCCATCGGTTACTGCTCGGCCGGGGGCGGGTCGAGCTGGGCGGCGAGTGCGGCGTCGACGACCTTGCTCCAGTTCTCCGGCGGGGAGTGCTGCATCCGCCTCCGCTCGTCGGTCCAGCGGATGACGCCGTCCGGGCCGACGAGGAGGATGGTCGGCGCCACCTGGTAGCCGGCCCCCGGCATGCCGCTGCCGGCGCCGAGGCGGATGATGGTGTCGGTGCTCATCAGGTAGCCGTTCGCCCACGGGATGCGGGCCTTCGCCACGTACGGCTCGACCATGTCGTCGGGCATGTTGGTGAGCCCGACGAACTGCACCCCGCGGGGCGAATACTTCTCGTGGAGCCGGACCAGGTCGGGGGCGGAGGTCTTGCAGAACGGGCACCAGTGCGCCCAGACGTCGACGAGGAGGAGCTTCTGACCCGGCGCCCCGACGGCGGGGGGCGGGCCGTTGATCCACCCCTTCGTCACCAGTGGCGGGAGCACGTCGCCGACTTTCAGCTGTGGCGTCGACGGCACCGGGGTCGTCACCTCCGGCACGTCATCGGGCACGTTGGTCGGGCGCGGCACGGGCGTCGGCTCGCACCCGGCGATGAGGAGCGCGGCGGCGAGAACGACGGCGGGGCGCACGGTAGACTCCGGCGGAGGTGGGGGTGAAGGGATTATCCGCGCGCGGCGGGGGAAGTTCAACCGCGGTGTCGTGTTCGGGGTAGCCGCCCAGGTGGGCATCTCACTCCACCCACCGACTTCGGTGGATGTCAAGCTGTGCCGCCGGCCGGTGGCGACGTTTTGGGCAAGATTATTGTTTCCGCCGCGCCCCCCACCGGGTCGCGGAAACAAGTGTATCAGTCGATGTGACAGAGGTGAGCGATCGCACCGTCGGGTAGCGACCCAAAACGCCAACCGGCGGTCGTCGGCCGCGCATCGCTGCGCGGGCCGGCGGCCGCCGGGGGCGGAGGTGTCGGGTTCCGACGAATCGCTCCCCCCGGGCCGCACGATCCGCCACGGGGGTGCAGGCCGAACCTGCCGCGGTCGCCCGGACGACCGCCCCCGCGGCGCCCCGGTAAACGGGGACGAGACCACGCGGCGCGCTGAAGGGACTTGCGGGCCGGTGTGTTAACCCACTCCGGGAGCTGCCTGTCCGACTTCCGGGCGGCGGACAGCGCCGGCGGGAACACCCCGACACCTCGACCGCACTATACGGAACGGGCGTCCACTAGTCAAGGCCGATGTCGGTACCTTGCGCGAGACGACAACTTCTATACCCGCTCTGGGCGCTCCTGACGGCCGCGGGACCAGCAACACCCCTTGCGGACCCCACCTCGGCGCCGTTACGGTAGTTTGAGTAATGCGCACTTGACCCGCGGCCCGGGGTTCCACGGCGATGGATGAGGTTCTGTTCGAGAGCCTTCTTGCGGAAGGCGAGAGCGTCCATCTGGACTTTAAGGCCGAGCAGTACAAGTTCTCAAAAGCGACACCGGAGGAACGCGCCGAGCTCGTCAAGGACATCCTCGGCTTCGCCAACGCCACACGACGGGCCGACTCGTACATCCTGATCGGCGTGAAGGAACAGCCGTCCGGGCCAGCGCAAGTCCTGGGGATCGACCAGGCCGACCAACTCCAAGATCACGCGGTTCAGGGGTTTCTGACTCCATTGCTAAACCGCCCGGTCAAGTTCGCGTCCTTGTCGATCGTCTACCAGGGGAAGCACGTTGGCGTCATCCGTGTGGATCAGCACCAGGTTCGCCCCTTCTTCCTGACGAAGAGTTTCGGGAAGCTGCAAAAGGACCAGGCCTACGTCCGTCGCGGCAGCGGCACGGACCTTCACTTGCCGGCCAGGCCGGACGAAATCGAACAGTGGGTGGTATCGCGGGAACCGGCCTCGGCCGAGCTGGATGTGCAGTTCGTGGGGGAGAAGGATCGACATCTCAAGGGGAAGTCGCTGGTCGGTGAGTTCACTCGTTTTGTTCCCCCACCGGTCACGCAAATGCCGGATTACTCGATACGAGGCGACGGGGCACAGTTCGGCGATTTGCTTGTGAGCTACGGGTCGGCGAACAAGAACTATTGGCGGCAACTCGCTGCGCACCTGTCGGTGTTGACGGGCTGCGTTAGCCTTCGTGTCGCGGTTTCTAACACTGGCAAAACACAGGCGGACAACGTACGAGTTGAGATAGACGTTCCGAGAGGGATGAGCTCGTTCCTGACTACCGCAACGCTCCCGAACCGCCCGAAGGACAATGTCTTGAGTTT
>Ga0209181_10003789_pt1 | contig 23004 bp, 22 predicted proteins | sample MAT05_FD_187208 | JGI IMG/M metagenome (GOLD analysis project Ga0209181, IMG submission 187208) | Freshwater microbial communities from Lake Fryxell liftoff mats and glacier meltwater in Antarctica - MAT-05 (SPAdes) (version 2) | ecosystem: Environmental > Aquatic > Freshwater > Ice > Liftoff...
TCCCTTCATTTACAAATAAAGCAAAAAAAGGCGCTGATATTAATCGAAAGTATGGGAGGCGAGCTGGATAATCTTACCAGGCTTTTTACCACGCTTGAACTGGCTACACTGCAACAATTGGAAGCCCTGAGCACCGACGAGCTGTCGCTGGCCATTGGCGAATTTTTGATTAATTGCCCCGTGTACAGGTATTATGGAAATAAAATGCCACTGGCCCCCGTAGAGGCTGCACACGTAAGGGACATTTTTGATGAAATAAAACAAAACAAGCCTGCGCTGACCAATGCAGTTGGGCTGTTAGAAGCTACTTTTTTATATGCGCCACTACAGCAAAACGAAGCCTATAACCAGGCGGCACTTCGCTTTTACCAACGCTGTATGCAGTTTACCGGTCCGTTAATGGCTAAGGGGGTAGAAGATACCCTGATGTATACCTACAACCGGTTTATTGCGCACAACGAAGTAGGCGATTCCCCCGAAGCTTTTGGTATTTTAATAAATGACTACCACGAGGAAATGACCAGCCGCAAACGCAATTGGCCCCTGACCATGAACACGACTTCTACCCACGACACAAAACGGGGCGAGGACGTAAGGCCACGGCTACAAGTGCTTACCGACCTTGATAACGAGTGGTTTACCCACGTAACTCAATGGATGCAAATGAACGACGGGCTAAAAGTTAATGGTGCGCCCGATGCCAATGACGAATACTTTATTTATCAAACCCTGCTGGGCGTATATGCCATGCCCGGCCAGTTTGAAGATGATATTGTAATACGCCTGCCCCAATACCTTGAAAAAGCCCTTCGCGAAGCAAAAACAAATAGTAGCTGGGCAACCCCCAACAAGGAGTACGAAAAAGCCACCAAAGAGTTTGCCCTTTTATTGTTGGATAAGCAACAGCCTTTTTGGAAAAGTTTTAGCAGCTTCCACCATAAAGTTGCTGGCTTTGGCGTGGTAAACTCGTTGGTACAACTACTGCTAAAATTTACAGCACCCGGTGTGCCCGATGTGTACCAGGGCACCGAATTGTGGGATCTGAGCATGGTTGACCCCGATAATCGCCGCCCGGTAAACTACGACCTGCGGTGGCTTTGGTTAAGCGAGGTAACGGCGGAGCATGCCATATCCCCTCAAAGTTGTTGGGCAAACTTATGGGCCAATTGTTTTGACGGTAAAATAAAGCTATGGCTTACCCATACATTGTTTACTGTGCGCAAACACTATGGCCATGTTTTTGCAAACGGCCAATACCTGCCAATTGAAGTACTGGGCGGGCACCGGCAGTATGTAATGGCTTTTGCCCGCCGCCATCAACAGCAAACCATATTGGTAGTGGTGCCCTTGCACCTGGCAGCATTGTGCAAGGCGCAGCAATGCACTATTGATAAAATAGACTGGAAGGATACGCGGCTAATATTACCAGCGGGCAGTAAAGGCAAAACCATTAACCTGCTTACAGGCCAATCCATTGCCTTACAGGGCGAAGTATTGGTACACGACCTGTTGGCCGAAGTGCCTTTTTCAATTACCCTGTTGCAGCAGGTAAAAACTACCAAACGGGCATCGGGCATACTAATGCACATTACCTCCTTACCATCGCCCTTTGGCATTGGCGATATGGGCCCCGAGGCGTATAAATTTGCCGATTTTTTAGCCCGCGCCAACCAATCGTACTGGCAAATACTGCCTTTAACCCCCACCCAAGCGGGGCAAAGCCACTCGCCGTACAGCAGTACCTGTAGCAGGGCCGGCAATACCTTGTTAATAAGTCCGTGGCAACTAATAAAACATGGACTGCTGGCCGAAAACGAGGTGCTCCGCTACTGGAAAAAGGCTACCGATACCATTGATTTTGAATATGCCGATGAGGTAAAAAATGTATTATTCACAAGGGCATGGCAGGCCTGGCAACAGGGCCACGCGCCACATTTGCAGCAAGGTTTTAAAGCATTTTGCTTACGCGAAAAAGAATGGCTGCACGACTTTGCTTTATACATGGTACTAAAGCAGCTTAACCAAAATGAACCATGGAGCAAGTGGCCGCCGCAATATAAATTGCGCCAACAGCCGGCACTACAACAACTGGCTGCCGACCATGCCGCCGAAATTGAAAAGACCAAATGGTTGCAGTTTATTTTTATGCACCAGTGGAAGGAGCTGCGCAGCTACTGCAACCGGCATAATGTGCAGTTGTTTGGCGATCTTCCCTTTTATGCCAGCTACGACAGTGTAGATGTTTGGGCCAACCCCCAAATATTTAGCATAGACAATAACGGCGAAATGTTACAAGTGGCCGGCGTGCCTCCCGACCGCTTCAGCGCCGGGGGACAACTGTGGGGCATGCCCGTATTTAAATGGGATGTACTGAAGGAAACTAACTACCATTGGTGGATAGAAAGGCTTCGCAAAAATGTAGAGTTGTTTGATATGGTGCGCCTTGACCACTTTAGGGCATTTAGCGACTACTGGCAGGTGCCTGCCAACGAAACAACCGCCATTAACGGCAAATGGATACAAGGCCCGCGAAACGATTTTTTCAGGACCGTAAAAAAGAAACTGGGCAACCTGCCCTTTGTAGCCGAAGACCTGGGCGATATTGACGAAGAAGTACACCTGCTGCGCAACCAGTTTAATATGCCGGGCATGAAGGTGCTACAATTTGCCTTTGGCGAAAAAATGGCCACCGGCAATTATATACCGCATAACTATACCAACGATTTTATAGTGTACACCGGCACGCACGACAATAATACCACCAAAGGCTGGTTTATAAAAGATGCTACGCCCATAGAAATTGACCATGTAAGTAAATATGCCGGCCGCCATGTTACGACCCAAACAGTGGCAGATGTATTAAACCGCCTTGCCATGGCCTCCGTAGCCGATATAGCCATACTACCTCTGCAAGACCTGTTGGAACTTGACCATACCGCCCGAATGAATACGCCAGGCACAGTGCAAAAAAACTGGCTGTGGCGACTGCGACAGGGGCAACTGACCAGCCATGCTGAAAACCATTTGCGGTTTTTGACGGGGATTTATAACAGGTAGCGAAGGTGCCACAAGCTGCGCATTGGCGTGAACGTTAGTTTTTTTTGGAGGCGAGCATTTAATCTTCAGGCTACATTCTTGTGTCACACCCTTGTACAGCATCTCTTTATGCAACCTTTCCTTACGATTAAAGGGCAGCATATAACACCTATTTTATTACATGCACAAAAAACCAATTTATAAAGCCTTTTAAAAGTCAGCCACCTCTAATTATTACCGGGGTAAAGGTTGTAGCCAATTTGGTACATGCTTAGTTAATGTTTATACGTTAAAGCATGAAATACAGCATAAAAGCCAGGGGTAAACAATACTAATTGAATAAAGGTGAATGCATGCCTGTTTTAAAATAGTATTAAAAACAGGCATGCTTTTTTGGGTGGCGTTTGCAAGGATATTCAAAATTGGTTGCAGCTTGCCTTTCTGGTCAAAGAGCTACGACGTGCCGTCCGATTGCCAGCCCGACGAAATTATTCTGGCCGTCCTGTCCGAACGTCGGCCCAACGAAATTATTCTGGTGGGACCGTCCAAATGCCAGCCCAACGAAATTATTAGTTGGGGCGTTCCTCCGGGCGGGCCCGTTCGAAAGGCTTCTTTTGGGCAGGCCCGTCGGAAAGGCTTCATTGTCCGAACGCCAGCCCGATGAAATTATTTGGTGGGGCGTTCCTGCGGGCGGGCCCGTTCGAAAGGCTTCTTTTGGGCAGGCCCGTCGGAAAGGCTTCATTGTCCGAACGCCAGCCCGATGAAATTATTTGGTGGGGCGCTCCTGCGGGTGGCCCCGTTCGAAAGGCTTCTTTTGGGCAGGCCCGTCGGAAAGGCTTCATTGTCCGAATGCCAGCCCGACAAAATTATTTGGTGGGGCGTTCGAATGTCAGCCCAACGAAGTTATTATGGCCGGACCGTCCGAATGCCAGCCCGACGAAATTATTCGGTGGGACCGTCCGAATGCCAGCCCAACGAAATTATTCTGGTGGGACCGTCCGAACGCCAGCCCAACGAAATTATTCTGGCGGGACCGTCCGAATGCCAGCCCAACGAAATTATTCTGGTGGGACCGTCCAAATGCCAGCCCGACAAAATTATTTGGTGGGGCGTTCCTGCGGGCGGGCCCGTTCGAAAGGCTTCTTATGGGCAGGTTCGTCGGAAAGGCTTCATCGTCCTAACGCCAGCCCGACGAAATTATTCTGGCGGGGCGTTCCTTCGGGCAGTACGTTCCTCCAGGCAGGCCCGTCAGAAAGGCTTTCTCGTCCGAAAGGCTTCCTCTGGGCAAGCTTACACGTTATATTTATTATTTAGTACAGTGCTGTTGTTTTTACCTATTACAAACAACGAATAGTTATTCTTTTTATTGAAATTCAGCAACGTAAAGGGGGACTTTTTTTAAAAGAATTACTACAGTAAACCACTGCTTCTTGCATATTCAATTAACTCGCTGCAGTTATTGGTGTTGGTTTTGTGAAGCATGTTTTTTCGATGATTGTTTACCGTGTTTAAGCTGAGGTAAAACTGTGCTGCAATAGCCTTGCTGCACATGCCCTGTTTTACGGCAGATAAAATTTCCAGTTCGCGTTTACTTAAAATGCTGTCAACTTTATCAGGATAATAGATTGATTTAAGTAAGGGAATTTTTGAAAGGGTGGTAAAATTCCGGTCAATTTTATCAATTGTCAATACCATGCTGGTGTCGGTTTTAAAATGCGTAATGTCAACAATAAAACCGACTGCCGCCAATGGCCAGCCATCGTCGGATACTGCAAAATAGGTACAACGATTCATAATGGTTAGGTAGTGACCGTCCTTAGCCTGAACACGGTAATTATACGACACTGAATATTCGGGATACTCCGAAACCTCCCTGTTTTTTAAAAAGGCCATCACCTGTGGAATTACCTTTTCGTTGATGCATTTATAGTCGTTTTGATTCCATAATTCAGTAATGTAAACGGGTCCTGCGTCCGCTAAAAATTCAACACTATATCCCAGCAACTTTTCGCAGGAAGGGCTGATAAATAAGAATTTTTTTTGGGTGTAGTCAACAACATAAAAAACAGGTGCCTGTGCATGCAACTGTAATCCCTGCAAGCCAAGACTATTTATAATGTCAACTGTTTGGGGTTTACTAATATGGCTGTAATTACCGGCATTAGCCAGCAGCTCCTGGTACGAGTTAGGGATTAGGGACATTCTGTAGGTATTAGGATTAATTAAAATGTAAAATAGCTATAAATGGCTATTGTGTCAAGTGGGGAAGGGGATTATTTTTAGGAGATAATCACGTTTTTTAATGAGGGGAAAACACGGGGTGGGAATGGGTGGTTTGGACGTTGTGGTGGGAAGGTTGGTGGGAGTAGGTTTGTGTCTTAGAGTATAGAAATTGCTGTAACCTTAAATCCGTAACATGTCTAATAATATTGCTTTGGACGTCTTCATTGGGTTGGTTTTTATTTATTTGCTCTACAGTTTATTAGCTACCATAATACAGGAGCTAATTGCTCAATGGTTTAGCCTGAGGTCCAGGTTGCTCGTTCGTGCTTTAAGACGAATGTTGGAAGATGAGAATGCAGATTTGAAATCCTCGGAAAAAAATGGGTTAGTCGGCTTTGTGTATTCGTTCGGGAATCTATTCGGAAGATTTTTTGTGCCAATGCGGAAAAATGAGACACTGCTAAAAAAGTTTTACAACCATCCCACTATAAAATACTTGGGTGAAAATACGCTCTTTACCAAGCCGGCCTATTTGCACTCCCACAATTTTTCGCAAACAATCATTCAGATGTTAAGGGGGGATGAATACGATGGCAGAACATCAAACGAATCGACTGTAATAAGCCAGGCTTTGGAGAACAATAGCTTGCAGGTAAAACCCGAAACACTCCGTCACCTACGTTTACTATATGCAGATGCCAGAAGGGATAGTAGTTTGTTTAAATTGAAGTTGGAAGACTGGTTTGATGAGACAATGCAGCGTTGCACTGGTTGGTACAAAAAACAAACACAGTTTATTTTGATTATCGTAGGTTTTTTTCTCGCCTGGGCTTTTAATGTGGATACAATTGCGATAACCAAAATACTGAGCAAAGACAAAAACGCTCGGGAACAAATGGTACAACTTGCTATAAGCCGTCAAAAAGAATATGGAGTAATACTTGACACATTGTCTAAAACTACCGTTATAACATCGGATGTTAAAACTAACGGAGACACCACTACAAATACTGTAGAAACAACCATTAAAACCAATCCATCAGAGGCATTTTTGAACGACACCTATAACGATCTTAAAGGAGATGCATTGTTAGCTCAGGGTATTTTAGGATTGAATAGCTTACCAGATTCGGTTTATGTGGTGAAATGTAAAGAAGATAGTTTGCTGTTTGACTCTGTAATAGCAAGAGAACCTTCTGAACAAGGTAAAAAGAGGCTACAAGAAATAAGAAAGGACTTGTTGGAGAATTGCGCTGCAAAATCGAAAGGAAAATCACCCTATCAAAATAATGATCTGAAAATAATTGGTTGGTTGATTACAGCCTTAGCAATAAGCCTTGGTTCTGCCTTTTGGTTCGATCTTCTCAATAAACTAATAAAGCTTAGAGGTGCCGGTACAAAGCCCAACACCTCTGCCGACACTGATTTGCAGAAAGGCACTTCCAATTCGCCTGCAAAAGATGCCAATAACCTCGATATAAAAGGTTAACACAACAAATGAAAGCTATTCTATCATACTCACTATACCGCAGGCCAAAGGCCACCAATGAGGAAGATGCAATTGGCTATCTGTCTGCCGGGTCGGTGATAGAGGTATCACGGATAGAGGCTGGTAAAATGCTAGATGGTATTTCTATTTGGTTTTTTGCAGAGGATGGATTTTACTATTGGGGTGGGGGAGTGCAGTTTAGTGATGAGCAGGTTTTTGGAGAGTGGCAAGGACTGAATAGAGAGATAAAACTCGCAATGCTAACGAGTATTATAAGTGACAAGGCTTTTTGGATAGAAAAAAAAGTCATTGGTGCGGTAGGTTTTGCGATAGGATTCAAAAATGACACAATGGTTGCCGGTTTAGCCTTGAGCATCTTTGTGGATAAAAAAGTTGACAACGAACAAACAGCTAAAACAGTAAACTATCTGGGAATTAGAGGATTGCCAATAGACATTAAAGTAGCGGGTATAATATCTCACAACGGAACGGAAGAAATGCTAACACCAGATGAAGACTTGCCAATGAGAATGGGCGGGAGCATATCAGTTGTAAAGTCCCAAGAGTTTGGAACAAGAGGGCTTTTTTTAATTAAAAACAAAAAACAGTTTGTTTTAACCTGCTTTCATGTTTTGCTCAGCGAATTCTTTCCTAAGAATACTTTGTATCAAGGCCTACCAACGCGTATAGCAGAGTATCCGTCTCCGGTCAAAAACACTTCAGTTGAAGTTAAAACGGGATTGATTACCTATGGATGTTATAACAATAACAATGATTTTGCAATTGTGAAAATGGAAAATAAAAATGAATTTTTAAACGGATTTGGGCGCCGACGGTTTAAGGGATTTTATGATGCAGATACATTGCCATCCTTACTGCATAAGAATGTAATCACTGCTGGGGCAGTCACAAATATAAAACAAGGGAAAGTGCTTGACACCAACGGAAAAGTAGTTATAACCAATACAGGACAGCGATTTGAAAATGTTGTAGTAACTGAAAAGATTTCATTGCATGGAGACTCTGGAGCTCCTGTAGTAGATGAAAACAACAAAGTTGTAGGAATAGTAATTGCCAGTGATGAGATAGAACGAAGCTACGTTTTACCTATATATAACCTTTTAATTTTAAATGGATATGCTTTTAACTAATAATAAGTTTATGAATGGTTTGTTGGTTGCAACATGTATAATTCTTTTTAGCAATTCAGCGAATGCCCAAAACATAAATAAAAGTTGCTCAACCTTAAGCGGGAGCAAAGCAGATTTTAAAGGAAACGCTGTCAATCTGAATTTTGAAGGAGAAAATAAAACAGAAGTACTTAATTTATTGAAAAATTCCTACTACCAAGTGTTAGGTGATTCTTCAAAGAAACAGAGTTTTGAAAAGCTTGCTGCCGAATCTGCCTCTAAGAAAAAGGTGCAATTAGAAAATATTATTTTGCCAATCGATTCAAGTGATCCTAATGGAATTGTTCAACTAACGATCTCTTTTGATAGCAAGCTTTTGTTACCTAATAGTGACTCTTTCCTATTCGTTTTTGGTTGCAAAGAAATTAAAGCTGATACAGTAGAAGTTTTTTTGAAAAAGGAAGAAACTGAAACGACAACAGTATTAAAAGATAAAAGTAATAGTGACCTTCCTTTTCGCCAGATTTTATTTATTGTGCCTGATATGATGAGTACTATTCAAAATGGTAATACTTGTAATTTATGTGAGATCAGGAAGTCTACAGAAATAGATAGCCGAAGAGATAGAGTCTATTCTACTGATTATATAGTCACTTTCGATCCTATGCTAACAAAAGATGCATATACAATATGTAAGCACATTTTTATTAAAAAGGGGCAAAAAATTGAAGAGAGATATCGAAAGGTGGGAGCTAAATGGTTTGCCCCAGCGGTAGGATCGCAAATCAGATTTGAGGTAGTTAATCAACCACTTACCGAATCAAGGAGGGTTACTGTAGATGCTATTGATATCTTTAATAACGGAGCAACACAATTTCAGGGTATTATTAATTCCCAGGTGAATACGCAAATTATCAGCCGTTTAAATCCTTCAACACCGACGCCTTCTGTTGACACCACAGCCGCGACTAAGACTCCTAAAGCAAATCAGAATTCTAGTGGAAAAGGTAGTGTACGAGAGCCGACGGATAAAGAGAAGTTACAAATGTTGCATTCCCAATTAGTAGATTATATAAGTGTATTTAGGCTATCGTCTTGTACTATTGACGAACACATGAGAAATCTTCCTAAAATTATAGCTGCTGTTAATACTGCATTTGGCACTACAGCGGCAGGAGCAGTTTCCATTACGCAGCAATTAAAGGGAAAGTTTGCAGACTCTGTTAACCTAACACGCTTAATAGATGAAATTGGAAGCATATTCAATATTCTTAAAGATGTGAGGCCACTTGCTTATACAACCCTTCGTGCAAAGAACCGTGATTACCTTGCGGTAAAAACCTTTGATGGCAATAATGCTGAAGTAAGCAACGAAAACATCAGGCTTTCGGGTGGAATGAAAATTGACTATAGTACCGGTTTTGTTCTGAGTGGCTTAAGGGACTTTAATTACTCACTTAAAAATGATACTGCATCGGTTGGAATAGGTACAAACAGACGAGACACGTCTGGCAATATCATTATTAAAGAAGACGACGGCAACAATAATGTTGGTGTCGGCATACTTACTCATTTCTACCCACGGCTTTCCAGTCACTACAATATTGGCGGGACAGTGGGCTTAATGACCTCAACCAATCTTAATCTTAGATTGATGCTTGGTGGTTCCTTTATGGTGTCCTCTCTTTTTGGTTCTAACAACCGGGTTTCTTTTTCTTACGGTTGCGTATGGGGCAAAGTAGCAAGGTTGAGCTCGCAGCACGAAGATTTTTTTAATAAGCCAAGGGTGGTTAATGGAATACCTGAATTTTATTCGCAGGCTGCTGCACCACAACCTATACAGCGGAATGAAAAGAGCTGGTTTTTTGCCATTACAATGAATTTCGGGGGTAATTAAGAAGCCTTAAAAAAATTTAGTAAATCTGCTAAAGAGGCGCGATTTCTTGTCACGAAGCAATCTGTGTCTACCAAACTTTATTACAGTAGGAACTATGATTGCAAAATTATTAGTTTTTATAAAACAGTTTTTGCCTTTGTACGCCGGAGTCAAGTCTTCGACAAACACCTTACACAATTTAATGAACCATGAAACGAATAATCGTATGCTGCGATGGCACCTGGAATAAGCCCGGTATTAAGGACCGGGGTGTAATTGTTAGGACAAATGTTCAAAAAATATATGAAGCTGTTAATACAGAGACAGGTAACGATAAACAAGTAAAGTTTTATGGGCAGGGTGTTGGCACCGGATTTTCTGTACGGGATCGTTTCTTAGGTGGGGGAACAGGTTTAGGTATTGACAGGAATATTCAGGATGTTTATAAGTTCATAATGTGGAATTATGAACCCGACGATCAATTGTATTTGTTTGGCTTCAGCAGGGGTGCCTACACAGTGCGCAGCCTTGCCGGTCTTATTAGAAACTGCGGCGTTATGAAACCCGAGTATTTACACTTGGTAAATGAAGCTTATCAGTTATACCGCGACCGCACTGCACTTACAAGCCCAGACAGTGATCTTATGAAAGCTTTCAAAAGATCGTATGGTATTGACAAACATGATACGCCAATACAGCTTTTGGGAGTTTGGGATACTGTTGGTGCTTTGGGCATTCCGCTTTGGTGGTTCAAGTGGTTTAATAAAAAATACATGTTTCACGATGTTAAGTTAAGCACCCAAATTAAACATGCTTACCATGCATTGGCCATTGACGAACAAAGAAACATATTTGAACCGGCGCTATGGGTAATCAATGAAAGTTCAATTAACGAGTTTAACCCACAGAAGTGTGAACAAGTTTGGTTTCCGGGCGTTCACAGCAACGTTGGTGGTGGTTATTGTGATACTGGTTTAAGCGATACGGCGTTGTTGTGGATGGTTGAAAAAGCATCTGAAACCGGGCTGGAGTTTGAGGGAGGATCCGTAGAGAAGATTAAATCGGATAGTTGCGGTGAGTTGCGTAATTCGGCTACAATTATTTATTCAATTATCGGCAAAAAACAGCGGAACATCAACAGCGGAATTACCATCAGAACCGATCAAGAAACAGGTAAAAAAACTACCGTACCAATATTACGAAACGAAAGTGTACATTATACCTGTCTTGAGCGCCGACACAAGAATAATGAATATCGACCAGTAAATTTGACCAAAGCATTATCCCTAAAAACTCCTTATGATCCAAAAATAGATAAATGGGATGATACGTGGCGTGACTATATAAAAGATCTATAAGCAAGCGCTTTTGTATTTGTTTTTTTGAGTTTTTCAAAGTTGTTTAACAATAATCATCTTTATCATTTCATAGCATAAGTAATAATCTAAATTTTCTATGGCAGACAACAGTAATGAAAATATCTTCAGTAGTCTGCGTACCCTTATATGGGGCGCCTTTATTGGTGTGGTATCGTTTCAGATACTTGCACCAGAGGTATGGGGTTACCTTCATAGGGCACTAGGTATCCCAAATAATTGGTCTTATTGGATCTTTACAGTTGTATATTTTCTCACAATGCCTGTGATAGTTCTTCTTTGGTTGAAGAATAATAAGGATTTGATAACCCGTTATCTGCCTGTGTATAAGGGGGAAGTTTCAGAGAATAGCAAGCTATTTTTAAATGGTCTATTTGTATTCATAGCAATCCAGTTAGTTGTAACTGGTTCGGGGTTTTTCATTCATTGGGGTTGGATGGTTTATGTTATTTTGGCTGTGTACACCATTGTGTGCGGTATCTTTCTGATGTTATGTTTTCATTTTTGCAAGGACCATATCAATGAGGCATTCAGCAATATCACTAATATGGTTACCGACTTTGAACCCACTGAAAGTGAAAAAATTATAGAAGGAAAAGAATATATCCCAAATAGGGATCACGTAATTGCAAGGGCTTATAAAAATGCCAATACTTATTTCTTTCAACTTTTCCGGCCAGCGATACTTGTGTACTCACTGCTTTTTCCTTTGGCCTTCTGCTTTATCCTCAACTGGCATACCGTAGATAACAGAACTTCCGATAAAACTAAATCGTCTTTTGATGCTGGTGAAATAAGTTTCAAATTGCAAAGCCTTAACGATAGTCTGCAAAAGAATAATGCATTTTTGCCGATATTGGAGGCTAGTGTTAACAAGGAAAATTTCCATGAAGAAATCGATTCTGCTGCGAACAATAAAACTTCTTTTTCAAGCAACTCAAAAAACGACACAATTAATCCGTTTATAAAAAGCTATTATTATAACTTAAAATCTTGGGGTCTCTCTTTGAATGTTTTAGATAGCATGGAAACCCTTCATAATACCGTGTTTACTAAAAAAATTGAAACCCTATCATACAACACAAATTTTGCTACCGAAGATTTATTAGGCCACAGTAGTGCTTTAAATAAAGGTGATGAAACGTTTGTTAGATTGCTGCGAACGTATCTTTCTGCAGCATCTGATAAAATAACCAAAGTGTCCAAAGCTACATTAGGCAGACAATTAAGAAGTGTACAGGCAAAAGGAATGATAATGCTGATAAGTTTATTCTTTACATTGCTTGCTTTGTATATTTTTCTCAAAGTCATCAACCGGATACAATTGCTTGGACAGGAGATTTTTAATAAGAAGAATATTAGACAGGATGTATGGTCAGATAATAAAAACCAAGATGACCTGGAGCATGAAATTGCTGACTCGGGAACCGCTCTGAATAGTTTGTGGCTTTTTATAACAATCACTGCGTGGTTATTGCTGCCAATATTTAAGCCTGTGATAGATGAGGATATAAATCTCAACTCACCTTATAAAGCATTCACGGTTGCAGGTGCGGCTCCTACAGTTGACGGGCTATTGCCTGCAGATATAAGTTCTTATAATAGAAAAGATACAATTCGCATTTTCAACAGATACGATACTCTTCAGGTAAACCTATTAAGCACGCCGCAGGGTCTTGACTCACCCAGCGTGAACGAATTGCTAAAAGAGATTATTAGAAAGACGGACAGCATTGATAGGAAAGCAGGTAATATTGATAAAAGAGTTGATGGTATCGACAAACAATTAAAGAACTAAAGCTAACCGGTATTTATGCGCAAAATTACTTTCGTAATCGTTTTCCTGTTTTTTGTAATAAGTGTTGGGGCACAAAAAAAGATTCGCAATCTACAGTTGTGGAGCGATAAGCAATTGATTGATTATCCTTATGATCAGGACAGCCTCTACTCGTATATTGATAATTTAAACCTTTATTCAATTCTTCCGTTAAAGCAGGCCTTCGATAATTGTAGAGGAAAGGATGTTACTTCTAATTACCGGACGATATTAAGAGCTGAAATAGAAAGGGTAGAAGATAAAATTGAAAAGAACGTAGATAGTATCGAGGGCAGCCATTTCTATTATGATTATTCTTCAGGTTTAAGTAATAAGAAGGATAGTTCATTTCTTTTTTACTATACTAATAAAGAATTAAATGATTATATGAATACACTGCGTGCTTTTAAGCAGGAACTACCGTCGCTGATGAACCCTATTCCGGACAATTCGATGAGTGTTTTTAACAAAACCAATTTTTTAAACGCTTACTATAATGTGAATTTAAGTCGTTCCCTGTTGTTGGCAGCAATGAATAATCTGGAAAGATACTATCTGCTTGGCACTGCAACGGATTCTATAATTAGCAGTTCGGATAAGATACTGAAAGACCTGACGGAAGTATATGAAAAAGCTACTAATATAGATAGTAACCTGACAATTACAGACTCCGTAGTTAAGCATACAGACACCTTACTATCGAATTCTTTTTTACCCTACAAAATGGGACAGAAAAGTATTAATAGATTAAAGACGAAAAGTTCTTCTGATAAAATCAGTATGGCATCTAACGCGGTTTTAATGGATAGCCGCCGAAACTGGTGGTGGAGAACACTGATCAGCGGAGTAGTCGGTGGCCTTGTAGCAGGTTTTTTTGTGAAATTGTTTTGATTGTGAGTTTGTGTTTTGATATTTAATCCAGCACAATAGAAGCCCCACATAGCGGTGCCTCTGAACCGAGCGTGGCAACGATTTCTCTTAATCTTGGTTCTGCCAGCCACCAAAAAAGCCAGCTTACAGGTACCTGATAGCAGTTCCTTTTAACTCAATCACCGCTGCATCCGTGAACCACAAACACCCTCACCAAACCCTCCCCTCCTCACAACCTCCCCAACCTATCCACCACTTCGTCAATCGTTATCCCCCGGCAACAACCCGCGTTTCAAACACCATATAATACCGGTAATCATTACCGGCTTTTCTGGCCCAGGCTTCGCCGGGGCGGATTTTTGCCAGGCTGCCGCTGCCGTCTTACTCGTCACCTTTAATTTCTATTAAAACCTTTTTGCCCTATTTTATCAGCACTAAAAAATCAGGATAGTGCTTTATAAAACCATTAATCATAAAGCCTTTGGTTACAAGGTTTTGTGCAAGTATAATACGTTTTCAAAAAAACTATGAGGTTATCGATACCATCGTTGATTGCCCTACCAGCTAACTAAACCATCTCTAGCCTTGTCTCCCAACAAGCTTTAAATAGTCGCTATTCTTAAAAATGATAAGTCACCCCTAACCCCACGCCCGACATCTTGTTTCTAAAACGATCGTTTTTTTGGCCGCCGGGGGTGGTTTGTATTTTGGTGTTGGTGGTGTATTCGGCAAACAGAAACTGGTAGCCGAGCTTAACACCCAGTTTTTTGCTGATTTTATAGCGTGCAAAAATTTCACTGTTTAGCGAGCCAAGGTCGTTGTCGCTGGTAAGCAATAGGTTAAAGCCTGTTGGTTTGGCAGTTACTGGTCGGCCCTGTGTGCCTTCGTTGCTAAAATAGGTGCCATTTTGTTGTTTGCCAAAGCTAAAGCCAATAGCATCTATGGTAAAGCCAGCGTATAACCTGGGGGTTATGTTGTACCCCAGGTTAAGCGTTATATTAAGCATGTTAACCTGCGATTTTGGGAAAAATACCGTATCAATATTAGCTGGTATAGTTTCTGAAAATAGTACGCCCAGGCCCGTTTTACCACTGGTTAGTTTGGCAGGTGCTGTACTATAATTAATGTCGGTGGCAAAGTAGCTGGTAAACTTAGCGCCCAAACCAAGCTCAAATTTTTTACGCTTACCAACCTGCCAGTTGTGTACGTAACCTATGGCACCGGTAGCTTGCGACGATCCAAGACCAAGGGTAAATTCAGTAAACTGGTCAATATTTTTTACTTTTTTTTGCTGGGCATTTGCAATTGAGGAGCATGCAATAATTACCAGCAATGTCATTAAACCATTTTTCATAATAAACTTTTTTTATGGCCACAATAAAATTTTTGTTGATCGGCCTTTTTTTTAAGATAGTAGCAGAAATTAGAAATAAATTGATTGCTTATAAAGTACGTACGATTGGTTATTGTGTTCCACAGTTGACGACACTATTAATGTAACCTTACGCTGTTTGAAAGCGTTACGTTGATAAATCCTTTATTAGCGCACTATTTTTTTATTTTATTTAACTAAATGGTCAATTTTTGCAGTAGTTGACATATGCTAGCCAACATGTTGTTTAATAATGGTCGTATTGATTATTTTTGATAGTAAACGGTGGAACGTTTTTGTTGAATAAGCAACCAGCATCATTTTTTTTACGGGCATCGTAAAATTGGTATTCTATCATGAACACGTTACGTACAGCATGAAGCAGCTTTTTAAGAAACTTTTTTTAGGATTACCAAAAGTGAACGGGCAGCCAACTGCCAGCGCCATACAAAAACGTATTAGGAATATCAGGGCCATCTGGAACAACGAGCAGGACAATGATATAGGTATTGAAAAGCTGTTGAGGCTATTTCTTGCTTTGTCGCAATTTTTGTTTGCAGGTATTTACATCAAGGAATTTTTTGGACGAAAAAACAGTTCCTACCAGGACCTGTCAATGGATTTTTTTGTAGTAGTTAAAGTGGTGTTGCCTATAATTACATTGTATTACCATTGGCAAAACAGCCATTATCTTTTTGCCTTGCTTCTTTGGTTCCTTTTCGAAACGCTTTTATATGTGCCCACCTTAATATTTGCTTCCGATACTTTTTTGAGGCCGCGGTCGTACAGGCGTTCAATGTTGCTGCTGTTTTTAAATTATACAGAGATTGTTTTGAGCTTTGGAGTTATCTATTCCCGCGGCAATTATTTAAACCAGCCACTTACCCACTGGTATGATCCTATTTATTTTAGCGTGGTCACATTTGCCTCCATAGGGTATGGCGACTATTACCCGGTAACGGCAACGGGCAAGTTTTTGGTAAGTGTACAATCGGCTATCTTTTTAACCTTTATTGTACTGTTTATAAATTTTTTTAGTAATAAGGTTACTAACAAGGGCTACTTTAATCATAAGGAGTAAAAATACGGGGGTTAGCTATTGCCAGTCTACGCCATTATTGGCCGTCGGCTAAGTCATTGTTGGCCGTCGGCTACGCCATTGTTGAACGCCCAACCAACAACAGGCTTGATAGTTTGTCGCCTGACTAACAATATCACATAGGTTGCCGCAAAATAGTCGTTCGTCAGGCAATTAATAAAGGCGGAGGTATAGTTGGTCAGGCTGCCAGCAATGGCAAAGAAAGTACTACCCCTATAGGATTGCTATGCTATAATAGGAAGTTTTTACGGATAGTATAAATTACCGTAAGAAGGAGGCGGAAAAATTTTTGCCTATAACATCTTTTTGCTCATCGCTTTTTGCCTAAAATAAACAATCTGTTCACCTTTGGTATAAGCTTATTCTGCAAACAGCGCAAACTGGTTCATTAAACTATGGCCCATTGCAGATAACCGGTACTCAACCCGCGGCAGAACCCCGGCATACACTTTTCGTTTTATCAAACCATCGTCTTCCAAATTACGCAGGGTTACGGTTAGCATGCGTTGCGATATGTGGCCGATTTTGCGTTTTAGTTCATTAAAGCGCAACGTACCATAACCGCCAAGCGCATATATGGCCAGCATACTTTATTTATCACCAACCCTTGCAATGATATCGCGTACCGGGCAAACCTGGTTGCGGGTAGTATTGGGCAGTTCAAAAATTTGTTGAAATTTTTTTTCGTCGCCAAATGCACTAGGGCGCTATTGGTTACATCTGTGTTACTTAGTGTGGTGGCTGTGCCTTTTTGTTTGCCCATTGCTTACTATTTAGCTTTAAGTTATTAAAAGTGACTATTCAATTTAAAAAAGATGAAAATGACAGATAAAATTTTAGTAACAAAGGCCACAGGTACCGTTGGCAAAGCACTGGTAAAAGCTTTGCTTATTCAACACGAACATTTGTTGGGGCAGTACGTAACCCCGAAGCTGCAAGGGAAAAACTTGGTTCAGCCGTTAACATAGTGACTTTTGCTTTTGAAGATGCTACCACCTTTGAGGCGGCAACCAAAAATGTTACTAAAGTATTTTTGCTTGGCCCTCCATTAAATACCAATCTGGAGGCATTATTAACTCCCTTTATCAGCTACTTAAAAAGGTTACCATTAAGCGGGTGGTGTATGTTGGCGCTTTAGGTTTGGAGCATGCTAAAGGGGTGCTTTTATACACCAACCTTAGTGCAAAATTGGCGAACGATGGTTTTGACTGTACCATTTTAAAGGCTTCGTTTTTTGCCCGGAATTTTAAGAATTATGAATGGGAAAACATTACACAAAGAGGCGTAACCTATGTTGCAGCCGGCCGCGGTAAAGTGGCTTTTATAGATGTTGAGGACGTTGCCGCAGTTGCCGCCATGGTACTTACGCAAGAGGGTCATAGCAAACAGTCGTACCAATTGACCGGCCCGGAAACACTGTACTATTTTGATGCTGCAGAAGCGCTTTCAGAAGTTTTGGGCAGGCTCATTGTTTACCCCAACCTATCGCCTGCCGGGTATACTAATACTTTAAAAATGGCAGGGGCGCCAGATTTTATTGCACCTTACATGATTGGTGTTTACTCGCTTATTGCCAATAATTATGTTGATTATGTAACGCACGATGTGTTGCATATAACCGGAAAAAATCCTGCCTCATTAAAGCAGGTTTTGCAGCAGGATTTTGCGGCAGTGTAAGTATTAAGGGTAGAAAAAAGTTAACTTTTAAAATGTAAATAGTGCATGGGTAAAATACTTAGGCACTTTCTTTCTCTTTTAAAAAGATGAATGGTACAATTAATATTTTGTGCCTTTATAAAATTTAAAACCTATTACTTTTTGCATCCTACAGCGCAAAAAACGTAATGTTTTTTGGTCGTCTATTTTTGCGCCAATTTTGGTCGCCGACCAATAATATTCCTATACTGGCCCACAAAACAGTTTTTGATTGGCCCACCAATAAAATCAGGGCAACGATTGTCCCGGATTATTTAAATACAAAGTGAAGTTGTGAATTAAGCGTATTGTTGATTGGCGACTAATAAAGGCAGGAGAGTTGTTGGAAGGCAACCAAGAGCGGCAAAACACACTAACAATGGCATAAGAAAACCTACGTGTTCAGTGCATTTACTGCTATTGTATGTTTAGATAGAATACTTATACCCTACCCCCCTTACCGAATGAAAGTATTTTGGATTACGGCTATCGGGTTCAAAATACTTGCGGAAGTTGAGGATAAAGTTATCGATGGTTCGGGTGGTTGGATACACGTTGTAGCCCCATACGCTCTGTAAAATTTTTTCGCGGGTAACCACTTCGTTTTTGTTTTCAACCAGTAATTTTAGCAGCATGGCTTCCTTTTTACTAAGTTGTATTACGTCTTTGTTCCAACATATGGCTTCCTGTGCTTTAAAGTCAATTTTGTTATTACCAAACTCGTAGGTGTCGCCAACAGTTTCCTTATCGTGCAGCTTTTTGTTTTTTAAAATCAGTTTGTCAACCCTTAGCAATAACTCCTCCAGGTTAAAGGGTTTGGCCATATAATCGTCTGCCCCTTTTTTAAGCCCCAATATGCGGTCGGCACTGGTGGTTTTGGCGCTAAGCATTAATATGGGTACGTCGTTGTTTTGCAGGCGTACGCTTTCGGTTACCGATATACCATCCACGCCCGGCAGCATTACATCCATTATGATCAGGTCAAAATATTCATCTTTAATGGCTTTTATGGCCTCGGTACCGTCGTATGCGCTGGTAATTTCGTAGCCTTCCAGTTCAAGGTTCAGTTTTAGTGCTTCGTGCAGGTTCTCCTCATCTTCAACCAATAAAATATTTGCCTTACTGTTTTCTTTCAACATGGGTCAGCTTTTTAATTCAACTAAAAATTGAGAACCACCGGGCGGGTTGTCGGTTACTTTAATATAGCCGTTATGGTCGGCGGCAATTTTTTTACAAAGGTATAGGCCAAGCCCGCTACCCTTGGCGGTGCGGGTGGTTTCGTTGCCTATGCGGTAAAACTTTTCAAAAATTCGCTTCTTTTCGCTGTCGGCTATGCCCGGCCCCTCGTCGGTTACCTGTAGCAATACGCCATTACTTTGCTGGGCAAGGTCAATGGAAATGCCTTTGTTTTTCGCGCTGTATTTTAATGCATTGTCAACCAGGTTATTTACCAGCATTTGCAGCAACAGTTCCTCGCCCGGCAGGTGTATGTTGGGTTGTATGTGTTGGTGTATGGGCCGGTTGGGAAACCGCGTTTGAAACGCTTCGGCCGACCGCTCAACCAATTCGCTCAATGCCACTTCGTTTTTATTTACCTTATACCCACCTGCATCTAACTGCGATGCCAGCAATATGTTGTTGCAAAGCGAGTTTAGCCTATCGGCCTCCTGCAGGGTGTTTGAAATAAGTTTTTGTTGCTGCGTTTCTTCCAACCGGCGCTTTTGCAGGGTTTGCAGGTTTAACTGGGCTACCGCAATCGGCGTTTTTAACTCGTGGGTAACGGCCATCATAAAGTTTTGCTGCTGTTGCGATAACCTTATTTGTCGCCGGGTGGCGCGGTAAACAAATACTGCACCTACTAAAATAAGGGCAAGAAAAGTAGCGCCTTCGCCAATGTATTGGGCAGTTTTCCTGTTTCTGGCATTTAATATTCCGGCGGATTGTTTGGCATACGAAGGGTGTTGTATGTTAAGCTCGTTAATGAGCAGCGTGGCCATGCGGTCATTTTGCCGCGTAAGCGCTATAAACCACCATACCAGCGCCGACACTACATATACTAAAAGTACCCAGTATACCAGGGTAATTAATGCCAGCTTACTCGACTGTAACCTTTTCATAACGGTTGTTTAACCTTTTCTACCCGTATGCCTACGTTTAGCACATGCTCCAGCGGGTCCTCACGCATTTTTTGTTGCAGGGTAAAGTTGTAAGTGCCTTTTTTAAGTGGGGCAGGGGTAGTATTAAATGGTATGCGGTGTTCATATATATCGTCCATGCCGCTGCCCAGCCAGCCTTGTGCGTTGTTGGCCAAAATAAATTCGCGCCGTACGTTAAAGCTATCTCCAGGTCCATTCATAACTATGTTTACCCACAAATTGTTGTAGCGGTAGGAGTCGTGGTGGCGAAACACCAAAAAAAGATTGTACAGCCCGGCGGTATCGGTTACGTTAAAGTTAAACGATGGTTTTTCAGCCTCCTTCCAGCTATGTGTGGAAAACAGTTTGTTTTTTTCGTATACATCAATGGTGTTGCACGAAACAATGAATAATAAGAGGAGGATGGAGCAATATTTCAAGAGCAGTTTTTTGTAAAGGTAAGGCGGGTGGGAGTTATGAGTTATGAGCCATTATTTTGAATTTCAAATTTTGAATTTTGAATGAGTTGAGTGTTGAGAATTATGAGTTATGAGTTATGAGTTAAAAGTTATGTTCAATTTTAAATTTTGAGTTGAGCGCTATCATTTTAAATTATGATTTTAAATTTTAAACGAGTTGGGCGGTGAGAATTATGAGTTGAGAGTTAGGTTGAATTTTAAATTTTGAATAAGAGCTATCATTTTAAATTATGATTTTAAGTTTTAAACGAGTTGGGCGTTGAGAATTATGAGTTATGAGTTAAAAGTTATGTTCAATTTTAAATTTTGAGTTGAGCGCTATCATTTTAAATTATGATTTTAAGTTTTAAACGAGTTGGGCGTTGAGCAGTATGAGTTGAGAGTTATGTTGAATTTTAAATTTTGTATGAGATAAGAATTATAAGTTGATATTATAGATGATTTTGTCGTGTATGCCCAGGACAAAAAATGAATTTATAGTGCAGAAAGTGGTTATTTAACCCCGAAGGGGTTGCCCACTATTAAAGCCGGATATACGCTGTAACGTATGGGTCTCAGTTCTTTAACCCTGGAGAAGGTTACCTAACAATAACCACGGGTGCAGCCCGTGGACGACGGAACATGCGTTTATCCAACCCCGGACGGGTAACCTAATAATTTATGCGTATATACGTTTTAACGCAAAGGTCTTGGCTTTTTATCCCCGAAGGGGTTACCTAACAATAGCCACGGGTGAAACCCGTGGATGACGGACACGCGTGTATCCAACCCGGACGGGTAACCTAATAATCAATCCGGATATACGTTTTAACGCTAAGGTCTTGGCTCTTTTGCCCCCTGAGGGGTTACCTAACTATAGCCACGGGTGAAACCCGTGGACAGGGCAATTCTGGTGTATTTCAACCCCGAACGGGTTGCCTACTATTAAAGCCGGATACACGCTGTAACGTATGGGTCTCGGTTCTTTATCCCTGGAGAAGGTTACCTAACAATAACCACGGGTGCAACCCGTGGACAACCGAACACGCGGTTAAATCCCGGAGGCGTTGAATAATACAACCATCTTATACAACCGACATAAAATTGTGATTAACACCAACCGTTTATGGTCAGTTACAACGCATTCAACACCTGCTCTTTTGCCTTTTCCAATTCGTCTTTCATTAATATCACGCTTTTTTGAATTTGGCTATCGTAAGCTTTGCTGCCGGTGGTGTTTATTTCGCGGCCTATTTCCTGCATAATGAACGATAGCTTTTTGCCTTTACCATCTTCGGCCTCAACCAAAATATCTTTAAAGTAGGCGCAGTGGTTGCGTAAGCGCACCTGCTCTTCGCTGATGTCAATTTTTTCGATGTAGTAAATCAGTTCCTGCTCAAGGCGGTTTGGGTCGTAGTTTTCTTTGCCCACATTATCTTCCAGCACCTTGCGCAGGCCATCTCTTATTTTTTGCTGACGGGCAGGCTCCAATGCTTCAATTACCCGCTGTTGTGCCAATATGTTGTCAATCCTCAGCAGCAGGTCGCCCTCTATAGATTTTCCTTCTTCGGCGCGGTGGTCAACCAACATGGTTAGGGCGGTCACAAGTACTTTTGAAAAATCGGTAAACTCGGCTGGGGTTAGCAATTCATTGGTAGGGATAACTACTTCGGGTAGTTTAAGCAGGGCGCTTAGTACGCTGGCCGTATCAAGGTTTAGCTCGGCCGATAGTTCAGCTATGGGCTGGTAGTATGCCTTTGCCAGCTCTTTATTTATGGTTACCGGTTTACTGGCTCCATTTTGTTTTAAAAAAATGTTGCACTCCACACTACCTCTTATCAGCTTATCCTGTATTATTTTACGCACATCAAACTCGTATGGTTTTAATAGCGTGGGAAGGTTTAACCGTATATCGAACTGCTTGCCGTTCAACGATTTTATTTCTACTAAAAACACCTTATCGCTTACGGCCTGTTCTGCACGTCCAAAACCTGTCATTGAGTATAACATAATATCAATTAAATTATGGGTAAAAGTAACTGAAAATGGCGCAAAGCGGCAAAAGGCAGCTTATAAAAACTAAGAAGGATATTTTTACCAACAGGGGCCCATTAAAAAAAGATGACCAATGGTTTGCCTTTGAACCGAGCGTTTCAGTACCAACCGGGCCAAGCCTGCCAACTGAAATTATTAAGGCGGGAATGCCGCCCAAAAATAAAATGCGGGCTACCAAAAATTTATATGTTTTGAGAAGAAGTATTGCAAAGCACCCTAAGGCGGTTTATAAAAACTAAGAAGGATATTTTTACCAAAGGGGCCCATTAAAAAAAGATGACCAATGGTTTGCCTTTGAACCGAGCGTTTCAGTACCAACCGGGCCAAGCCTGCCCAACTGAAATTATTAAGGCGGGAATGCCGCCCAAAAATAA
>Ga0209181_10003792_pt1 | contig 22986 bp, 16 predicted proteins | sample MAT05_FD_187208 | JGI IMG/M metagenome (GOLD analysis project Ga0209181, IMG submission 187208) | Freshwater microbial communities from Lake Fryxell liftoff mats and glacier meltwater in Antarctica - MAT-05 (SPAdes) (version 2) | ecosystem: Environmental > Aquatic > Freshwater > Ice > Liftoff...
TTTAATAAAAAACGGCCTTACCCCAACCCCTCTCCATCCTTCGACAAGCTCAGGAGAGAGGGAACTCGAAGATTACATTCGCAATCTTCGAGTCTTTCTTCTACATTTCCTTCCCCATGGGGGAGATAGAGGGGGCTATTGATTCACAACTTCCACCCACTTTCCATTCACACCCGCGGTAATATTGTTGTCATACATGGCTTCGCAATACGTACCCGGTAAAAAGAAACGACCCAGGTATGATGCATTCAGTTGTATGTAATAAGTGTATGTTTGATTGCTGCCAATATTGAAATAAGTATATACGCGGTCATCACGAATATCCTGGTAAGTTGATGAAGAAGATTTGAAAGCACCTTCGCCATCAAACATACGGGCATTTAAAATTTCCCAGCCGCTGGGGAATATCTGCGATAAAGCCATTTGCGAATAATAGCCACGTTTGCCGGGATTGGTGATAACAACCTTGGCTACGAAATCGCTGCCCTGCGTGAGTTTGCCGATATCAATGGCAGTGCCATTTTGATTGAGATAACTCACATTCATGACTAAAACGGCAGGGTTGTTTGTTACTTTGATACTGTCGCCGGCAAGTGGTTGGCCCTGTATAATTAAACGAACATACAGCGTATTGTTACCTTTATTATTGATGACCACATTGCTGCTTCCTTTTGAAAAAAGAATAGGTAGTTGTTTGATGTAGGAAGCAGAATTGATGTCAACATTCTTCCCATCAACAGTTCCTGTTGCAAGTATTTTTGCACCGGATGGATTTTTACCACAATACTTTGCAATGGCAATTAAAGCATAGGCAGTTGTTTGTGTACTGTACCAATTATCCTGCGATAATTTTGCAGCTATGGTTGGTAATAGTTCAGCAGCTTTTGCTTTTTTACCCATGATGGTTAAGGTTTCAAAAACCATGGCCTGATCTCTTAATGCAGAACCAAATGTATTGCCGGGTGCAGCTCTTTCTTCAAAGCTGGTTGAAAGTCCACTGATAAGATCAAGCGCTGTATTATCCTGCCCGGCCAGTTTGTAAGCTGCTGCCAAACGCCACTTTGCTTCTATAGATAAGTATTTGAATTCTTTCAAACGGTTCATGGCACCGAGTTCTGGTGCTTTCGCTAATGCAAGGCCATAGAGCCTGTATGCCTGTGTAAGATCGCCACCATAAAAATTGGTAGTAGATGGCGCCCAACTGTTAGCCTTACCACGCTGGTAATTTTTCCAGTTCTGCAACATGTAATCGCTGACTAAGTAACCATTATTTTGAGCCTCTACCAAAAAGTGCCCTGCATAGTTGGTGCCCCACTCATCGCTTTCGCTGGCGCCGGGCCAGTAGCCAAAGCCACCGTCTGACCGCTGAAAGTTCTGCAACCTGGCAATACCCGATTTTACGTTTCTGTCAACCTGTGCTTTTTTAAGATCATCCAGGTCGGTCAGTTGATTTAAGACGAGTTGTGGAAAAACTGCCGAAGTTATTTGCTCCACACAACCATGCGGGTATTCAATTAAATAATTCAAACGTTTTTGCAGGTTCATAGACGGCACACTTGAAATTTCCAATACAGCGGTGCTGGATGCAGCTATGCCGACAGGATTGGCAATTGTTTGCCATTGCTGCCCTGCAGATAATGTCATTTCTGTTACTTGTGTAACTGGTGGATTGGGATTACGAATATCCAGTTCCACTTCATAATCTGCTTTTTCGCTGCCGGAACTTGCCAGCAATTTTACTTTGCCAATTCCAACATTTGGTTTTACACGCACATCAAAATAAACCATCTGCTCACCATTCTCAGTAAAGTTTAACTGTTGCGAATTTCCGCCAACAACTTCCAGAAAAGGATTTGCCTGCAGCGATACATTCACTTTTCGGATATTATTTTCCATGGCAAAAACAGTAACCGGCAGTTTGATTGTTTCGCCAGGGCCAAGCACACGGGGCATGGTAGCCAGCATCATCAAGGGCTTTTTAACAGCAACTGTTTTTTCTGTTGCACCATAACTGCCATCGTGAGCCGCAACAACCATTGCTCTTACCGAACCAATATAAGATGGCAGTGTAAAGGATTGTTTTTGAGTTTGACCACGGTTTAAATGAAATGGCCCGATATATTTAACAACCGGTTTAAAACGGTTGGCTGTTTTTTGTTTACCAGGGCCGCCTTCATTATCACCACCAATGGTTAAGATCCGTTCCAGGTCGCCACCCCAGGCGCCAATCACATAATCAAAAAGGTCGAAACTTTTTACACCCAATGCTTCTCTTGCATAAAATGCGTCATGCGGATTTGGCGTTTTAAATCTTGTAAGATCGAGTAATCCTTCATCAACAATGGCCACACAGTACGTCATTTCTTTCCCATTCTGTTCGCTTACAGAGAAGGAAACATTGGTTTCGGGCCTGATGCTGCTGGCGATATTTAACACCGGTTTTAGTACAGTATTTTTATCCTCAATAAAAATGGGGACAGAGCCGTACATTCGTATTGGCAGATCGTTAATGGTTTGCGAATGTGGCTGCAACAGACTAACCGTCGCATAAACATTCGGCGCCATGCCAGCTTCGGTTTTAAATTTTACCTCGGTCTGTCCCTGCTTTGTTTCCTGCCAGAAAGATTTTAATACCTTACTGCCGTTCTCAATGCTCACCAACATACGGCCACCTTTGCTACTTGGTATTTTTAAAGAAACCTCTTCGCCCACATTGTATTTTTCTTTGTTTGGCTGAAAAGATAACATCGAAGCTGCAGTCTGGTCTTCTGTGCCAGCACGGGTTTGCCAGTAAGCATCTTCCACATAAAAAGTAGAACCGGTGGTATGACCACTCTTTATATCTTTTACCAAAATTAAATAACGCCCCCATTCATTTTCAGAAGTGCCAAAGGTCCAATTACCACGACCATTATTTAGTTTTACTTTTTCAGTCTTCAGCAGTTTGTTATATTCATCCTGAGTAAAATTGCTGAGGTTGTCGCCGTTATTATCCCACCACCAACGCCATTGAATGCGGTAAAACTGTACTTCTACCTCACCGCTGCCTGTCAGTAAATTTCCTTTGCCGTCAACATCTACAATTTGTACTGTGTGGTTTTTTCCAGCCATCAAATAATCAAATGGCTTTTCTCCTTCGGGTAATTTAATGCCAGCATAACTAGTGTAAGGACTGTAAGGCATCGTAACATTATCAATACTGAAACTTCCACCAGGTTCAAAAACTTTTACCATCATATTTGCGCTTAACATGCCGGGTGCGCTTTCATCAATTGCAAAATTTGTTTGTAATGCTGCATTGCCCTGTTCATCCAAAGTGCCCTCGTAAATGGTTTTGCTTTGTGTTGCATAATTAGATGTTGGGTTATCGAATTCAAAGCCTGCAAATTTGGGGAAAGATGTGCCTCTGGAAGAAAGCGAGGCATCAATTTTTGCTTTTAGATTTTTGCCCAGCGCACCAAACAACCATTTGGCGTTGATGTTACCGGTTTCGGTATTGCCTTTGCCGAGTACCGGATCTTTCCCAAAATTCAAATCTATCTTCAGCCGGTTTGGCATAATAGTCTCCACCTTAATTCTTTTTTCAAAAACAGCACCGCCCACTTTTACTTTGGCAAGCCAGTTGCCCGTTGGTGATGCAGCATCGGTATTGGTTTTAAAAAGATAAAAACCATCTTCAGCATCGGTTTGAACACTGTGAGTATATAACTGTCCTTGTGGTGTAAACAGGCTAAACTCAACAGGGTGGTCTTTTGGTAATTTGCCCTCTTTATCTTCTACAATAAAATTCAGGTACATGGTATCGCCGGGGCGCCATACACCACGTTCGCCAAAAATAAATCCTTTAATGCCGTCTTTCACTTCTTCACCACTTACATCAAAGCGGCTAAGCGCCAGCGAACTTCCATCATCTAATTTTAAATAACCTCTTTCATTGCCTTTGCGTGCTATCAATAAAAAAGGTTTTCTTTTCAGATCTATATTTACAAAACCATCATTGCCGCTCTGGCCTTTGCTGATGATGGTTCGCTGGTAATCCATGATCTCAATATCAACACCGCCCATAGGTTCTGTTGTAAGAATATTACTTACTGCAACCACCAGGCTGTTGTCGTTGCCACGCTTGGCTGTAAGGCCAATGTTACTTGCTAAAATATTCCTGCTTGCCCACCGGTCTTTGTTGTAATAAGATTTGCTGCCGGGGTCATCCCTGCGTTCCCAACTGTAACCAAAAGGGTAGTAGCTATCGTATCTTTCCCAAAATGCATCGTCTTCATCAACGCTATTATTATTTCCTCCTTCATAATCTCCGTAATATTCTTCTCCGTCACTTTCTTCGGTTGTTGTAGTTGATGCTGTATCGGTTGATTGGTACAAAGAATACTCAGGCCTGAAACCGATGGTTACTTTATAAATAGCGCCCTGCTCAGTTTTTAAATACTTATCAATGTCTAAAGAAAAATGTTGTTTCTTATGCAGGTCTAAAGTTTTGTCATCATCAAGTCTTAATGTTTTTTGTACGATGGGTTTGGCAACTCGTCTTACTTCGTTATTTCCACCCAAATCGTTTTCCTGTAAAAACTGCGGAACATTATTTTCAAAAATTTTAATGATGCTGATATCTACAGCATTTAAATTCATAGATTCGAAAGGTAAAACCAGCCTGCCACTGTTAGGCAGTATATTTCCCTTACCATGAATTTTTACAGATGGCATCCTGTTCTGAAAATTGATGTTGGATGCAAAGCCTTTATCCAACACATCACCCCAGGTATTTTTTACACCAGTATTTACATTTACGGTGTAATTACCATCTAATTTTCCATTGCCAAAAACTTTTACTTCGCTTCCGTTGATCGTGTATGAAATATCTGACTGTCCACTGATGGTTATCAATCCGGTGAGATCCTGTCCCACAGCAATCATATCGCTGAACTGCACCGAAGCATATTGCTGTGCATCATTTATAGCCACCACATTTAAAACCTTAAAATCGCCTGCGGCAGGTACTGCTACCGATTCTTTGCCATTTACATCCATGCTCATCGGTTTACCATCCCAGCTTAGTTCTACATTGCTTTCCGATTTTGAACGGTCAATATTTTCAATAGTATAGCGATGCGTTTTTGTTGCATCGTTATGCTGCCAGCTTATTTTAAGTGCATTATTATTTTGAGAAGCAGACAATAATTTTTCTGTCAGCTTGCCATCTTCAATATCGGCAGTTTCCATTTCACCACTCAGGCTCATTTTATTTTTTACACCATTGCTTCGTAAGCCATCGTTGCCCACTTTAAAAGAAGGCTTTACTGTTTTCATGCTGAATTTAAATTCAGCAAACTTGCCAGGAGTCTTTGTTACTTTACCCAGGTCGAAACTCACCTGGTACATCTGGTTGGGTTTTAACCAGCTATCGGGTTTAAACTCAATAGTACGGGCATCAATCCAATACGCTTTTCCTTTTACAGAAGGAGAGATGCTGAACAGCGATTCCTTAACAGCTTCACCAACGGCATGCGTGGTGTTGGCATCGGCAGCCAGTTTAATGCGTACAGAAGAAGTTTTGGAAATGGTGCCTGTTGTGTATGCATCGATGTATTTGCTGAAAGCAGGATCTACATCAATCCATTTGTCTTTTTTGCTGCAGGAGAAAAGGCAGATGCTTACAATAAAGCATAGCAATGTTTGTAACAAAGTTGCTTTGAACTTGTTGCTACGGGGTTCACGGTCGTGTTCCATAAAATTTGTAGTTGATTGTTGAAGTTTGGTTGACGCTGGTTGAATCATCAGCATCGGCATTTTTTATTTGCTATGTAAATGTGGAGAGAAAAGTTGACATCTCCAATAGCCTGAGAAATTAATTTTAGTTAAAAGAAAGATAAAGATGCAAGACATTGGTCATTGAGTCAGTAGTCATTAAGTCAATTGTCAATATGCTATTGATTTTGCTAACCGCTAAAAGCTATGGGTAACGGCTTTTGTTACTTAGTTGATCTTTGTTACCACAACATTGTAAGTGCCGTTAGTTAGGGAAGAAGTTGTTTCCTGTGTGTAGCCATCGGCTACAGTTGCGATGATCTTTACTTTAATTTCCAGGTTGGATGGGAAGTTTATCTTATTCTCGTTCCTCATTACTTTATCCAGTTTCAGGGTGTAGCTGCAGTTATCCTGCCAGGAGATTTTGAAACGCACCACCGCTTTTAGAACTTCACTGGTTTCGGTTTGGTACATGCTGTTTCTTTCCGCAATGATTACAGCTCCGGCACGGGTATCGGCAATGCGGAATTTGCCTTCACGGAATTTGGTGCAGTCGGGGGTTTGGCAGAAAGCGCTGAAACTGCAAAGAAGAAATATTAGTAGGAAGAATGTCTTATTCAAAATGTAAATTTATTATCTGAATCGTTTGTCAGGGTGTTTGTAACAACAATGTACTGAATAAATAATTATTTTATCTTCTTCAACTTCGTATACCACCAAGTATGGAAAATTTTTGAGTTTTACATCCCTTATTATATGTTATTCGTCGATAAAGCCATAGTACTGAGGATGTTTACTGATTTCTTCAAATCGCTTCAAAACTTCTGCTAAAAAGCGGTCACCTAAACCGAGCTGTATTTTTTCGTAATGGTTGAATGCTTCATCAGTATCTTCCGCTGCTACTTTAAGGATGATTAACCCATATAACATTTATAGTTTGTTTTTACGAATGTAGTTTTTGAATTCTTCAGTAGTTAAAGTTTCCTCTTCGTCGTTTTTATATTTGTCACGGCGGGCATAAATTGCAGAAAGTTCGTCTTTGCTGTATTCAAAATCAGGGCTGATACTGTCTTTTAGTATGGTATAAATAGCTTCCAGCTTTTTATCATCGGCGGTCTCTATATATTCATGGAGCGTTTCTTTTATTTGTACTGCTGACATAATTTTTTATTTTAATCAAATTTACTTAATTTATTTTAAATTTTAAATCACCTGGTTCCTCAATAAATCCTCAAACTCATCTCTTCTTCTTATTAACTGAGCTTTACCATCTTTTACCATCACCTCCGCCGGTTTAAGCCGTGCGTTAAAGTTGCTGCTCATTTCAAAGCCATAGGCTCCGGCATTGTAAAAAACCAACAGGTCGCCTTCACGTACTTCATGCAGTTTTCTGTCCCAGGCAAACGTATCTGTTTCGCAGATGTAACCGGTTACAGCATATTTTTTTTCTTCGCCGGTAGGGTTGCTGATGTTTTCAATTTTGTGGTAAGCATCGTAAAACATGGGGCGTATCAGGTGGTTTAATCCGCTGTTAATGCCAATAAAAGTTGTGGTTGGGTTTTCTTTTATAACATTTACTTCGGTTATAAGGTAGCCACAGCCACTCACTAAAAATTTGCCCGGCTCAAACCACACCTGCAAATGTTTACCAGTGGGGTTGGGATGGTTGCTGAATGCTTCCTTTACTTTTTGTGCAAGCAATGGCATATCGGTTTCACCATCACCATCTTTATAAGGTACTTTAAAACCGCCGCCCAGGTCAATAGATTCAAGTTCTTTAAATGAAGGAATTATATCGAACAGCACTTCAATTCCTTTCACAAAAATATCCACGTCTTGTATGTCGCTGCCGGTGTGAATGTGCAGGTTTTGTATGTGCAGGTTGTATTGCGAAACCATTGCCAATATTTCATCATGCTGATCAACCGGTATTCCAAACTTGCTTTTATCGTGCCCGGTTGAAACTTTCAAGTTGCCACCACCCATAATATTGGGCCGCAGCCTTATACCAACTGGATACGTATGGCCAAATTTTTTACCAAACTTTTCAAGGTTACTCAGACTGTCAATATTAATATGTACAGCGAGGTTTTTTGCTTCTTCTATTTCGTTAAAATGAATACCGTTGCTGGTATACAATATTTCTTTAGGCTCGAAACCGGCAAGTAAAGCAAGCTTTACTTCATTAACCGAGCTGCAATCTACATGGCAACCAATGCTTTTAATGTGTTTTAAAATATTGATGTTGGTTAATGCTTTGCAGGCATAAAAAAAACGGGTATCAGTTTGCGTAAAAGCATCAGTTAATTTCTGGTATTGTGTAGTTATATGTGCCGCATCGTAAACATACAACGGTGTACCAAACTCTGCTGCCAAGGTATTTAATTGTTGATGTGATAACGACATGTTGCGAAAATAAGAAAGGAAACGCTGATTTTGTAAATGAAAAAATGCAAGAAAAAAAAATCTTAACCATTTGTCTCCGAAAAAAAATATTGCCGCTAAGGCACTAAATAGCAGGAACACGGAATTTTCAAATTTATTTCTTTTGTGCTTCCGTGCCTCAGTGACAAACTCATTTCCCCGCAGGAGAAACAAAATATTACTCAATCATTTCCACAATCTCCGTAGGCTCCATGTTTGCATTACGCATGGCTATTCCTCTTACTGCATTGGCAGTAAAATCCATAAAGGCTTTTTTTGTAATGGCATCATCGCCCACCATGGCAGGCATGCCAATATCACCAGCTTCACGAATGCTTTCAACAATCGGTATTTGCCCCAGGAAGGGAATATCAAACTCTTCTGCTAAATTCTTACCACCATCTTTTCCAAAAATGTAGTATTTGTTATCCGGCAGTTCGGCCGGGGTGAAGTAACTCATATTTTCAACCAAACCAATTACCGGCACTTTTAATTGTGCCTGTCCAAACATAGCAATGCCTTTTTTAGCATCGGCCAGGGCAACTGTTTGCGGTGTGGTAACTACAATTACACCCGTAACAGGTACGGTTTGTACAATGGTTAAGTGAATATCGCCGGTGCCGGGTGGCATATCAATCACCAAATAATCCAGTTCGCCCCAATCAACCTCAGTTACAAACTGGCGAATGGCACTGCTAACCATCGGCCCACGCCAAACCACCGCCTGCTTTTCATCAATAAGCAAACCAATACTCATCATTTTAATGCCAAATTTTTCAATGGGTACAATCATTCCTTTTCCATCTTCCTCTCTCATCAACGGTCTTTCGCCACGTACCCCAAACATAATATGCTGGCTGGGTCCGTAAATATCGGCGTCCATCAATCCAACTTTTGCCCCGCCCTGTGCCAGTGCAAGCGCCAGGTTTGACGATACGGTGCTTTTGCCAACACCACCTTTGCCACTAACCACGGCTATTATATTTTTAACCCCGCTTAAAATCGTTTTACCATCCTTGCGGTTGCTGCTGGTATTGCTGGTAAAGTTTACTTTAACAATTGCTTCTTTATTCACGAGTAATTTCACCGCATTTATACAGGCATTCATAATCATATCCTTTAGCGGACAGGCAGGCGTAGTAAGCACTACCGTAAATGAAACATGATTACCATCAATGGCAATATCTTTAACCATGTTTAAGGTAACCAGGTCTTTCCCAAGGTCGGGTTCCTGCACATTCGATAAAGCCTTTAAAATATCCTCATTTGTCATCGTTCAATTATTTGTTAAAAACCACTGTAAAACACAAATTTAAACATTGATGCCCTTACTTTGTTTATTAATTAGGGAATGTTGGTATTTTTGAGTCAGGGGGTTGTGGTAATATTCAGCTTCACTGGCAACATTTATTTTTAATTTTATACTAAAAAAATATAAATGAATCACTATTGTAGTACATCTCTCTATTGAATTTTTTTTAATGAAGAAACTTATACCATACTTTTTTATTGCCTGCCTATGTTTACCTGTTGCTGCCAAAGCACAGTTTGAAACATTTAAAGATTCTGTTGTACAACTCTATGGCATTGTAATGACAGCCGATAGTTTAAAAGGCCTTGAATCGGTAAGCGTGGTTTTAAAAGGCCAGAACCGCGGTACTATTACTAATAACAAAGGGGTTTTCAGTATTGTGGTTTTAAAAGGTGATCAGGTAGTATTTACCAGTATCGGTTTTAAACCTAAAACCATATCTATACCTGCCAATCTGGAGGGTAACCAGCACAGTGTTATACAATTAATGGTTAATGATACGGTTTACTTACCTGCCACCATTATAAAAGCAAGGCCAACAAGGGTACAGTTTGAGCGTGATTTTCTAAATACAGAAGTGCCTGACGATTATATTACCATTGCCCGAAAAAATAATAATGAAGCTACCCGGCGCATTTTGGTTGCCAACCTTCCAACAGATGGAAGAGAATCCAGCAGCAATTTTTTGAGACAAAATGCCAATAAGGCCTATTATACAGGTCAGGCTCCTCCCATGAACATTTTTAACCCATTTGCCTGGGCCGAATTTATTAAAGCATGGAAAAGGGGAGATTATAAAAGTAAGAAGTAGAACCCCCTCCGCCTACGCCAGCTGGCGGAGGAACTTAGTGCAGCCAGTATTCCAATGTTTTAGTTTCTTTGTTGTTTTAAGATAAAAATATATGACAAACGCTTCGATTAATTCCCCCTTCAAGGGTTCAGGGGGTATGAATTTTTTTTTGATTGGTTTTATGGGCAGTGGCAAAACATACTGGGGTAAAATATGGGCGCAGCAAAAGGACCTCGATTTTTATGATCTGGATGAGATGATTGAAGAGAAAGAGAAAAGATCCATTGCGGCTATTTTTGAAAAAGAAGGAGAAGAATATTTCAGGAAAATAGAAAAGGTAGCCTTGCATCAGTTTTTAAAAATTGAAAATGCTGTAATTGCCTGCGGTGGTGGCACTGCTTGTTTTAATGATAATGTAAAGTGGATGAATGAACATGGAATCACTGTTTATCTGTCTGCATCGGCACCATATGTTTTAAGCAGAATTAAAGAAGAAAAAGATAAGCGGCCATTGATAAATAAATTGAATGAAGCCGAGCTTTTATTTTTTATTGAACAAAAATTAAAAGACCGTGAACCATTTTACAATCAGGCAAAAATAATTTTACCGGTTGCCGATTTGAATGATGAAAGCCTATCAACACTAAACACAAAACACTAAACCCAAAACAAATGCATAAAGGCTTTTTAAAAACTGCAGCACTATTGGGTGCCTTGGCTGTAATACTGGGCGCATTTGCAGCGCATGGCTTAAAAAAAGTGTATACACCCGATAACCTGCAGGTATTTGAAACGGCGGTGCGGTATCAATTCTATCATGTATTTGCTTTAATGGCAGCAGGTATCTTGTATGCCTCATTTCCGGGCAAACTATTGGCATGGGCGGGTAAACTGTTTATTACAGGTATTATAATCTTCTCTGGTTCCTTATATGTATTGTGTTATGTAAAATACAGCGAAATGTCTTTAAACTGGATTGGTGCCATAACTCCACTTGGTGGCGTATGTTTTATTGCAGGATGGGCACTCGTTTTTACAGCAGTATTAAAACGGAATTAGAATTGATTTACCTTCCTGTGCAGGGTAATTAATGTGCCGTTTTTATTTTCAATGCTAAAGTCAACATGAATACTGGCCATGCGCTTTTTCATGTTTTTCAAACCATTCCCAAACTGCCTTAATTTATCCATATCAATACCTTTGCCATTGTCCTGAATATACAGCGTTAGCCCATCTTCAACCCTCACCAAAGTTATGCTCACTTCTGTTGCTTTGGAGTGTTTCAAAATATTGTTTAAAGCTTCTTTTACCACCAGAAAAACGTTTCTTCTTATCTCGCCGATAACCTGGATATTAGGAAGTTTTTCCGGGATGTTTATTTTGCAGTTGATACCGGTATCTTCAAAATATTCCAGGGCATAACTGCGTATATAAGCAATCATGTTTCCCAGCGAGTCGTTACTGCTGCTCATACTCCAGATAATTGCATTCATCTTATTGAGCAGGTCGTTTGCCGAGGCAGATATTTTTTCAATTTCCGGAATTGGATTGTTGGCAAGTTTGGCTTTCGCCAATTCACTGTAAAGGCTGATGGTGGTCATGCCTGCTCCCAGGTCGTCGTGCATGTCGGCACTTAGGCGGTTGCGTACTTCCTGCTGTGCCTTAATTACTGCCAACTGGGTTTCAAAACCCTGCTTTTCAGCATCCAGTTTCAGTGCTTCCTGTATTTTGATCTCTTTAATCAGTTCTCTCCTGTTTTTGTAAGTTAAGCCTAAAAGGAAAAAGATCAGTTCCAGTGTAATACCTACATCGTAATAAAACAATGAGGTAAGGTAGATTTGCGTTGGTTTTAAATTTAAAAACAGTGTGATAAAAGAAACCGAAGAAAACATTACCAGCATGCCATTACCTGCTGCCAGGTAATTAAACAGCCTGTCTTTTCGTTTTAAGGCAAGATATATAAATGCCACACCAAGCAAAAGAAACAGGATCTTCATCGTATTTTCAAGATAAAACTGCGGCAAAAAAGTATTTGTAAAAAAATTAAGGAAAGTATAAATGCCCAGCAGCAGCAAAATAAATCGGGTGCCATACTTCAGGATACGGTCCAGCAAGGCATAGTTATTTTTTGTATCAAGGAATTTTCTGGCAAAAGATATATAAAAAATGGTGGCTGTAACCAGGAGAAAAAAATCAAAGTAAGAATAATAAAAATTGTTAAATGTGGTGGACAACCTAACGGCGGTAGCGTTAAAGAAAATCAATATAAACATGCAGGCAGAGTAGGCAGCATTATATAAAAATTCCTGTTTACGGCTGGTTACAAAATTGGCAAGCATAAAAAGTATCATCATAAATAATACACCACTTATTATCAGCCCGAATACCTGGATATCTGATTTCTGCCTGGTTATAACAAGGTTATACTCTTCCAGGTGATCGGCATTAATTAAAACAGGGCCTACACTGCCCATCTCAGTTTTCAATGGTTTTATCTCCAGCAAAAAACAACATGTTTTACCGGCTTCAACTACAATTTTTTTGTAGTTGGAAACATTGGCAGCATCCTGTATGCTGATAGATTGTTGCTCTAATTTGTAAATATCGTATTTGGTAAAATAAATGCCTGGGTTAAGGTATGTAGTTACATCCTGTGCAGTATTGTTCTTTAATAATATTTTCAGGTACAGGGTAGAACTTACCACTTCGGGCTTCATTCTTATTTTTGGGTAGGTAGTGTTAAACCTTTGAAAAGGCTTATGAATTACTTCCGAAACCTGTAGTTTGCTGCAGCTGTCTAAATAGAACACTGCTTTGCCAAGCAGATTGCTTTCGTTTTTAATTTCTGAAAGTAATACCGTGTCGGGCAGCGATGCAGACTGGCCTTCACAAAAGCCTGCAATACATAAAAAAAGCAGCAGTGTGGCAAGCTGTTTCAATAAGCAGTAGTTTTTCCAAACCTACGCAAATTCTGCCAAAGCCTAAATTTAAATGCAGTTTTTTCCATGTATTTGAAGTAATGGTTTTGTATATCTTTGTTACACATGGCGAATAAACTGAAAACTGCAAAAACAAAAGCTCCGGATCCTGATCAGTTAAAACAGGAAAAAGATGAAACGGTGGAGGTGAAGCAATTGCTTAAGGATGAACGTACCCATAAAATTGCCGGTAGTTTTTTATTGTTACTTGCCTTTATTTTCTTTGTAGCTTTTACTTCTTATTTATTTACCTGGGGCGAAGACCAGGATAAGTTCAGTTACCGCATGTTGCTGGCTAATGATATTAAAGTGCAGAACTTGTTAGGCACCTTCGGGGCGTTTATTTCAGAGATATTTGTGCGCCATGGTTTTGGAATTGCTTCCTACCTTTTGTGTACTACATTTTTTGTGTTTGGCATCAACCTGTTTTTTGGTAAAAAAGTATTTTCAGTTTCACGCAACATAAAATACCTTATTACAGGCCTGCCGGTTCTCAGCGTGGCGGCAGCCGCCATTTTTCATGGCAATCCTTTTCCCTGGGGAGGCGCCGCCGGCGATATGATGAGAGACTGGATGTATAAAACCATTGGAGAAATTGGTACTATCGCTGTGCTGGTGGTGGCGGTATTATCCTATGTTATCTGGCGCTTTAATCCTGTATTTAAATTGCCTGCAAAAAAATCTATTGCCGGTGCTGACGAAGAAATAGTACCCGTTGAAGAAGAAATAACTGAAACATCAGGGGCTGACGATACAAAACCGGCCAAAGGAAATTCGGTGAAAGGCGTAGGGCCCATGCTGAACGTTCCGGTGCTGGAAAACGAAGCACTTAATCATGAGCTGAATATTATTGAAAAAGAAGACCCTGAAACAGCCCCGGTAAATATCCGGCCGGTTAGGGAAGAAAAAATAATTGCCCCCGTTGCAGAACCGCTTATTGCAATAGTTAAAACAGCAGAACCTCAAACTGATCTGCCGTTAGAGATTAAATCAGTTCCTGAAAAAGTGGAAGAGCCAGAGCCTCTTACTGCTGCAAAAGTTGCTGCCAGCAAGCCTTACGACCCTATACTAGACCTGAGGGATTATAAATACCCTACCCTGGATCTGCTGGCAAATCATGGCAGCGATAAGATCGTTCAGGATGCAGATGAACTGGAAAATAATAAAAACCAGATTATCAACACACTAAAAAACTATGATATTCAGATACAGAAAATTTATGCAACGGTTGGTCCAACGGTTACATTGTACGAAATTATTCCAGCGGCCGGTGTGCGTATTTCAAGAATTAAAAACCTCGAAGATGATATTGCACTAAGCCTTGCTGCACTGGGTATACGTATTATTGCACCAATACCCGGCAAGGGAACCATTGGTATAGAAGTACCCAATGCAAAAAAAAATATTGTAAGTATGAAGTCATTATTGGCTTCTGAAAAATTTCAGAACAATAATTTCTCTTTACCCATTGCCATTGGTAAAAAAATTGATAACGAAAATTTCATTGTTGACCTGGCCAGCATGCCACATTTATTAATGGCAGGTGCAACCGGCCAGGGTAAATCGGTTGGGTTGAATGCGATACTTGTTTCGCTGTTGTATAAAAAACACCCATCGCAATTAAAATTTGTTTTGGTTGATCCTAAGAAAGTAGAGTTAAGTATTTACAAAACAATCGAAAATCATTTCCTGGCAAAATTACCAGGCGAAGAAGATGCTATTATTACCGATACAAAAAAAGTAGTTCATACCTTAAATGCGCTTTGTATTGAAATGGATAACCGGTACGATCTGTTGAAAGAAGCCGGTTGCCGCAACATAAAAGAGTACAACGAAAAATTTGTTACCCGTAAACTAAATCCTGAAAAGGGGCATCAGTTCTTACCATTTATAGTTTTGGTTGTAGATGAATTTGCCGACCTTATTATGACCGCAGGTAAAGAAGTGGAAATGCCGATAGCCCGCCTGGCACAGCTTGCAAGGGCCGTGGGTATTCACCTTATCATTGCAACGCAAAGGCCATCGGTGAATATTATTACCGGTACTATTAAGGCGAATTTTCCGGCACGTATTGCGTTTAAAGTGAGCAGTAAAATTGATAGCCGTACCATTTTAGATGCCGGCGGCGCAGAGCAGTTAATTGGCAAGGGCGATATGCTGATAAGTTACAATGGAGATATTGTGCGCCTGCAATGTGCTTTTGTTGATACGCCCGAAGTGGATAAAATTGTTGACTTTATTGGAGACCAGCGTGGTTATCCGCAACCATTTTTATTACCCGAGTATGTTGATGAAAAAGAAATGGAGGGAAAAGATTTTGACCTGGGAGATAAGGATGCTTTGTTTGAAGATGCAGCCCGGTTAATTGTTGCCAGCCAGGTTGGTAGTACTTCTTTATTACAAAGAAGAATGAAGCTTGGTTACAACCGTGCCGGCCGCCTGATGGATCAGTTGGAAGCTGCAGGTATTGTTGGCGGCAATCAGGGCAGTAAAGCAAGAGACGTATTAGTAAAAACAGAGGCTGATCTGCAGCATATGCTAGACGTGAATCGTGATTAGTGAGTAGTGAGTTTACGCATCCCGTTCTCACGCCTCATAATTCACTACTCACAATTCGCCACTCACGTCTCATTATTGACGATTCATGATTCACCACTCACATTCTATGTCTAAATTTTTATTTATTGGTTTGGGAAATATTGGTGCCGAGTATGCAAATACCCGCCACAATATTGGGTTTGATGTAATGAACGCCTTTGTATTAAAACATGGCGGCAGTTTTAAGGTTGACAGGCTGGCTTATGTAGCCGAAATAAAATTCAAAGGCAGGCAGATTGTATGTATTTGTCCCACTACTTTTATGAACCTGAGTGGCAAAGCATTTAAATACTGGTTGGATAAAACCAAAGTTCCGCTTGAAAATACGCTTACTATTCTGGATGATTTGTCGTTGCCGCTTGATAAATTCAGGCTTCGGGCTGGTGGCTCCGCTGGCGGACATAATGGGTTAAAAAGTATTCAGGAAGTGATAGGTACCGACAATTACCCCAAACTTCGTTTTGGAATTGGCAACAATTATCCCAAAGGAATGCAGGCCGATTTTGTATTGGGAAAATGGCTTAAAATTGAAGAGCCAACGGTACTGCTTAAGGTAGAGAAAATTCTTGAACTGATGGAAAGCTTTGTGGTAGCAGGTATTGATCAAACCATGACGGCTTTTAATAACCTCACGATTAAACCTTAAACATTTAATTTTCTCTGATACCTCAACATATAGTTGGTGCTTTTTAGCCATTTGACTATATTCGTGCCATAACCTCAATGCCTAAAAAGACGATTAATGAAGATTATTTGTGTAGGTCGTAATTATACGGATCACGTTAAAGAGCTTGGTAATAATATACCGGATGAACCGGTAATTTTTATGAAGCCTAAAAGTGCTCTGTTGCAGGCACATACACCCTTTTATTACCCTGAGTTTACAAATGAACTGCATTACGAATGTGAAATTGTTTTACGTGTAAGCAAAAACGGAAAATACATCCAGGAAAAACATGCCGGTAATTATTACGATGCAGTTACCGTTGGTATTGATTTTACTGCCCGTGATTTACAGGATGAACTGAAAAAGAAAGGCCTGCCGTGGGAAAAAGCAAAAGCGTTTGATAACTCGGCTGTTGTGGGTAAATTCATACCGCTTACGCCCGACTTTAACAGGAAGAGTATTAATTTTTCATTATTAAAAAATGAGGAAAAAGTTCAGGAAGCAAATTCTTCTCAAATGATCTTCAGTATTGACAAGATCATCGAAAATATATCCAATTATTTTTCGCTCAATATCGGCGATCTTATTTTTACAGGAACACCTGCCGGCGTTGGCGAGTGCGTAACCGGAGATGTGCTTGAAGGGTTTATTGATAAGCAAAGCCTGTTTAGTGTTGAAGTAAAGTAGAATTGTTTAGCCATATAGATTTCGTTTTAAATAGTGATGTGTCAGCCTGAGCTTGTCGAAGGCGGGTTGTCTGAGAAACCATACCGGCTTCGACAGGCCCAGCCTGACAGCTTTTCAAACTCATACACAACCAACCGCTGCTTTAATTGAACCAGCGGTTTTTTATTTATACCTTTACACACATTTTTTCTAACTCTTTTTTGCTATATTAAATGATTGACACTGATATTTTATTAAAAGCCTATAAATTAATGTGTACGGCTAAAGCCATGGCCGATATATATGAAGACAACCGGCCCATCTGCAAATATGTGCATTCTACAAGCCGGGGCCACGAAGCCATTCAACTGGCGACAGCTTTTCAGTTATTGCCCTGCGATTTTGTAAGCCCTTATTACCGGGATGAGAGTTTGTTGCTGGGACTGGGCTTTTCGCCCTATGAATTAATGTTGCAATTGCTTGCCAAAGGCGATGATATATTCACCGGCGGAAGGGAGTATTATTCGCATCCCAATTATAAAGGCGATGATAAGCCAAATATCATCCATCAAAGCAGTGCAACCGGTATGCAGGCCATACCCACCACTGGTATTGCACAGGGAATAAAATTTCTGGAGCAGATTGCAAGAAACGAACAACGAACAACGAACAACGAACAACCAATAGTGATCTGCTCCCTGGGCGATGCATCTGTAACAGAGGGAGAGGTGAGTGAAGCTTTTCAGTTTGCTGCGCTACATCAGTTACCCATTATTTTTCTGGTGCAGGATAATGGCTGGGGCATCAGTGTTACATCTGATGAAGCCCGTACAACCAACGCCAATGAAATGGTAAAAGGGTTTAAAGGTATAAAACGCATCAGTATAGATGGTAGTGATTTTTTGCAGAGTTATGATGTAATGAAAAATGTGGTGGATGAAGTTAGAAGAGAACGGCATCCTTTTTTAGTACATGCAAAAGTTCCTTTACTAGGGCATCATACCAGTGGTGTGCGTAAAGAGTTTTACAGAACGGAAGAAGACCTGGCAAAACATTACCTGGATGATCCCGGACCTAAACTCAGAAATAAATTATTGGAGATTGGCATTGCAGAAGAAGCATTAATGCAAATTGAAAAAGATGCGGCAGATGATGTTGCCCATCACTTTCAGGGAGCAGTAGCCGCACCTGAGCCTGATCCATCAACAGTCAGCGATTTTGTTTTTGCGCCAACACCGGTTACGGAAGAACTTGGTGAAAGATCTCCTGCCAACAAAGAAAAAATATTAATGGTTGATGCCGGGCTTTTTGCAATTAGAGAAATTATGGAAGATTATCCTGAATCACTTTTTTACGGACAGGATGTAGGACGCAGGCTGGGCGGTGTTTTCAGAGAAGCGGCTACATTGGCTGAGCAATTTGGCGATCACCGGGTTTTTAATACAGCTATACAGGAAGCATATATAATCGGTTCCACAGTTGGTATGTGTGCTGTTGGCGCCAAACCCATCGTGGAAGTGCAGTTTGCCGATTATATTTACCCTGGACTGAACCAATTGGTAACAGAAATTTCTAAAAGCTGTTATTTGAGCTGCGGCAAATTTCCTATACAAACTTTAATAAGGGTGCCCATTGGTGCTTATGGTGGTGGCGGTCCTTATCACAGCGGCTGTATTGAAAGTACGCTGCTAACCATCAAAGGAATTAAAATAGTTTATCCCAGCAATGCTGCAGATATGAAAGGGCTTTTAAAAGCAGCTTTCCTCGATCCCAATCCGGTAGTAATGCTGGAGCATAAAGGATTATACTGGAGTAAGGTTCCGGGAACCGAAGAAGCAAAAACTACCGAGCCTTCTCGTGATTATATTATCCCGCTCGGAAAAGGAAATATTGTTTTAAAAGCAGATGATGATTGTGTTGATAGTGGCGAAAGCTGCTGTATCATTACTTATGGTATGGGTGTGTATTGGGCAAAGGCTGCGGCTAAAAACTTTATGGGCCAGGTTGAGGTAATTGATCTTCGTACTTTATTTCCATTGGATGAAGCACTTGTTTTTAATACAGTAAAGAAGCATGGAAAGTGTTTAATTTTAACTGAAGAACAGCAAAATAATTCTTTTGCCGAAGCGCTGGCAGGCAGGGTTTCTAGAGCATGTTTTAAATATTTAGATGCGCCGATTGAAGTATTGGGGGCATTGAATTTACCTGCGGTACCAATGAATATCATTCTGGAAAAAGCCATGCTGCCCAATGCAGACAAGGTTTCTGAGCGAATTAGCCAACTTCTGGCACTTTAGCAGCAAAATTTTTGGTAAAATCGCCTATATTTGCACCCCCGTTGAAACATACGGGAATTGTCGGGGTAGCTCAGCTGGTTAGAGCATCGGATTCATAACCCGAAGGTCGGCAGTTCAAGTCTGCTCCCCGATACAGGACCGGAGTTTTCAATAAAATTTTGAAGATTCCGGTTTTTCTTTTCATCATAAGTTGTTGATATTGATGATACTAACTCAACAAATTGATTGATTTTTCTGGTTAGATATTGATGATTTTGAGCATCATAAAAAATTCCCTCTGGAAACAATGTTTTGTGTAAAGCTCTCTTACCCTCCAAATCGCTGGAAGCCCATATTTTATTGATATTTTCGAGTTTTTTTAATGCATTTGACAGGAGGTTTTCGGGGTTAGATATTGTCAGCTTTCCGCTATTCAATTCTTTGTTGATTTCAAACATTTGTTCCTGCAGGTGTTGGTTTGTGAGATCATAGGTTTCCTTATCAATATTTCCAAGGCCAAATCTTATTTTAAGCTGTTTCAATTGATTTTGAATAGCCGCTACTTGCTTCTCAAGTTGTTTTTCATCGGTCAGGTTAACTTCATTATAATTTTTAAAAAGCTTCGTTAGCTGTAATTCAATAACGGGTAGTATAATACCAGAAACCTGATATTGTAGCATTAATTCATTGAACAATTGCTCAGCGCTTTTCTTTTTTGATGTGGGGGAGGTTTTGGCACAGAGGCTAACCCCGTTACATTTCAGGCACCTGTAATAATGCAGATCCTTTTGATTGTTTTTATAGCCAACCATAAAATTGTCGCATAGATTGCATCTCAAAAGTCTGGTTAATGGCCTCTCATCTACTTCTTTTTTGTGTTGATAACCAGAAGGATTTCTTTGTAGTATTTCCTGCACTTTTATAAAATCGTCAATAGATACAATAGGCTCCCAATGACCTTTCACCGGTTCGTCTGCCAGGTTGTTTCTATTAACTCCACAGTAAAAGGGATTACGCCACATTGGGCTTAGTTTTTTTGCCTCTAAATTCAAGTCTCTGTTGGCAAGTTTTGACGATATTTGTACATCACTGAAAAAACCTGACAATTTCCATTTCCATACTTGGGGTTTGTTGCATGTTGCACAAAAAATGTTGTCTGCCATATAATAGATACTAAGTTTAAACTTTGCCAAACTAAATTACATATTAGACAAACTAAATCTTTATCTTAGCTTTATATGGCCAAAACTACCAAAACAACAATCGAAGAACCTCTCGAAAAACAGCTTTGGAAAACAGCCGATAAACTCCGTAAAAATATTGATGCTGCAGAATACAAGCATATAGTGTTAGGACTCATCTTTCTCAAATACATCAGCGATAGCTTTGAAGAAATGTATGCCAAACTCACGGACGGCAAAGGCGACTATGCCGGTTCCGACCCGGAAGACAGGGATGAGTACCGTGCAGAAAATGTATTCTTTGTGCCACCAAGTGCAAGATGGAAATATCTGCAAAGCCGTGCAAAGCTACCAGAGATAGGTAAAGATGTGGACGAAGCCATGGATGCCATCGAGCGTGATAATGCCTCATTAAAAGGCGTACTCCCCAAAGTATTTGCCCGTCAGAATCTTGATCCCACCAGCCTAGGCGAATTGATTGACCTTATTGGAAATATTGCACTTGGTACCGCCAAGGCAAGAAGCGCAGATATCCTCGGCCATGTGTTTGAATATTTTTTGGGCGAGTTTGCACTGGCAGAAGGCAAAAAAGGCGGACAGTTCTATACCCCACGCAGTGTAGTGGAACTTTTAGTAGAAATGCTGGAACCATATAATGGCCGTGTATTTGATCCCTGCTGCGGCAGCGGTGGCATGTTTGTGCAGAGCCTGAAATTTGTAGATAGCCACCAAGGCAAAATAAACGACATTTCTATTTACGGGCAGGAAAGTAACCAAACCACTTGGCGACTTGCCAAAATGAACCTGGCCATACGGGGCATAGATAGCAGCCAGGTAAAATGGAACAACGAAGGCAGTTTTTTAAACGATGCCCATAAAGACCTGAAAGCAGATTATATTATTGCCAACCCGCCCTTTAATGTAAGCGACTGGGGTGGCGACCTCATGCGTACCGATGGCCGCTGGCAATATGGTGTGCCGCCTACAGGCAATGCCAACTTTGCCTGGCTGCAGCATTTTATTTATCACCTTGCACCGACTGGGCAGGCAGGCGTTGTGTTGAGCAAAGGTGCCCTTACAAGTAAAACAAGTGGCGAAGGTGAAATAAGAAAAGCATTGGTAGAAGAAGGCCTTATTGATTGTATTGTAAACCTGCCGGCCAAACTTTTTTTAAATACACAGATACCGGCAGCGCTTTGGTTTATGAGCCGCAATAGAAAGAATGGAAAGTTTCGTGATAGAAGTAAAGAGATATTATTTATTGATGCCCGAAACCTTGGGCATTTAATAAACCGGCGTACAAGAGAGTTGAGCAATGAGGATATTTTACAAATAGCAAACACCTACCACAACTGGAGAAATAAAAACAGCACTTATGAGGACATTGCCGGCTTTTGCATGGCCGCTCCCATAACTAGAGTAAAAGAACTTGATTATGTGCTTACACCCGGACGCTATGTGGGTCTGCCCGATGATGAGGATGATTTTGATTTTGCAGAACGCTTTGCTGCTTTGCAAAAAGAACTGGCGTTGCAAATGAAAGAAGAAGATTCACTTAATAAGGTGATAGTGGAAAATTTGAAAAAGATAAAACTGTAAATCAGGCAGCGAGTTGCTGCCCGATTTGAAAATGAAAAAACATGAATGCTTTGCCCGATAAATACCTGCATATTATTACCAGCCTGAAAGAAAAAATAAGGCAGGCCAGGTTAAAGGCTGCTGTGGTGGTTAACAGCAGCTTGTTACAGGTATATTGGGAGATTGGCAATACCATTCTTGAGCAGCAAAAGGAAGAAGGCTGGGGTGCAAAAATCATTAACCGGTTATCGGTTGACTTAAAAACTGAGTTTCCTGATTTCAAAGGTCTCTCTGTTAGAAATTTAAAATACATGCGGGCCTTTGCAGAGGCTTACCCGCAATTTGGGCAGCAGTCTGCTGCACAAATACAAAATCAAGATAATCAAATAGTTACAATTGTGCAGCAGCCTGCTGCACAATTACCCTGGGGGCATCACCAGGTATTGTTGGATAAAGTAAAAGAATCCGGTCAGCGTTTGTTCTATATCCAAAAAGCTGTTGAAAATGGCTGGAGCCGGGATATAATGGTCCACCAAATTGAAACTGGTTTGTACGAACGTACAGGAAAAGCAATCACGAATTTTAAAACAACACTTCCCGACATCCAATCCGATCTGGCGCAGCAAACAATTAAAAATCCTTACGTTTTCGACTTTCTCGGTTTTAGCGAAGAGGTAAAAGAACGGGAACTGGAAAAGGCGTTGATTCAGCATTTGAAAAAATTTATGCTGGAACTGGGCAAAGGGTTTGCCTATGTAG